>ENA-ORPH01003013-ORPH01003013.1-human-gut-metagenome-genome-assembly--contig:-NODE-3013-length-13107-cov-3.053478_pt1 | contig 13107 bp, 10 predicted proteins | sample MGYA00242142_ERZ509074 | MGnify/ENA primary metagenome ERZ509074 (study PRJEB26280, sample SAMEA2338724) | human gut metagenome | biome: human gut; feature: human-associated habitat; material: faeces...
GAAAATGTGAGAAAAAGCGAGTTAACAAGAGAAAAACAAAGATTATTATGGGAGGTATTCACATTTTACAAAGCATACAAAATGAAATAAATAATTTGGAAAAACAGCTTGAAAGTGCAAGAAGTGAAATTGGCAGATTGCCCAGGGGAAAGCGGAATATACAGATTATCAGTCGGCAGTTACAAAATGGGAACAACAGACCGGAAATAAGGTAGAACCGGACAGCTTAAAAGCAAAGCTGCAAAGAAAGACGCAGGAAGTAAAGGAACGAGAAAATAATCGACAGAGCTACCATTATAGGAATGATAAAGGTGCCAGATAGGAGTAGATGGAACTCGGGGGGCATTACAGACGAATTAAAAGCTATCGACCAGATGAAGTGGGTAGGTCTGATGAAAATGCGAAAAGTTCGATAGAGAAAATCGTGTTAAGAGAGCCAGCATATGTGTAATGTGGGTGCGGAGTGTAATGCTCCGCATTTTAACATAAAAATTTTTTGAATAAGTGTCCAGCCAATAGGCCGTGCCTGCTATGATAGGGATAATAAAAAATATCGGATGTATGATATTGACTTTTGGACTAGACAAGGGTGTCTAGTTGCTGAAAATATGGTAATTCTTAAATTCTGTCGTGTTGTTATGCCTGCTAATAAAATAATCTATTGGTGAAAGGAGGCAACACGATAAAGGAACTTATGTAAGAACACCATGCAGAACAATTAAGGGAAGAAAGGAAAAGAAAGATTATGGAACAAGATTTAAAAGAGACATTACTTAAGGTAGCAGAGTATTCCAATATGAAGAAAGATGAAAAACGGAAGAAGTTAAATCGTTATTTTATTTGTGGTGGTTTATGCTTGCTTCTTACTATTTTAGATAGGCAGTTTGGAGGTTTATCAATTTTATTAGGCGAAAACATATCTGAATTTGTTAATGGTGCATTATGTTCTCTTGCTCTGCTTTTTGAGCTTATTGGTTTTTACAATAATAATCATGAAGTGCCGTTAAGAGAAAGAAAAATAGGGCAATTCAGTAAATAGGTTTTAAATATAAAGGAGAACATAAAACAATGGAAATTTTAAGAGTAGAAAATTTGGTGAAGACTTTCCAAATCAGCAAGGTACAACAGAAAAAATTGGAATTACCAAGTAACAAGAAGGTGGCAGTAGATGGAATCAGTTTCGAGACTAAGTCAGGAGAGGTGTTCGGTATCTTAGGACCAAATGGTGCTGGTAAGACTACTACTATGAGAATGCTGGCAACATTGATTAAGCCGGACAAAGGAGATATATTCTATAATAATATCAGTGCAGTGAAGTCCCCGGAAGTGGTACGTTCTAAGTTTGCATTTCTTACTACAGACTTAAAGTTGGATATGAAGTCCACTGCCAGTAACATGTTTGACTTTTTCGCGCAGTTGTACCATATCCCTAAAGAAGTCGCAAAAAAACGTAAAGAAGAACTGTTTGAAAGCTTTGGTATCACATCCTACGCAGATACTAAAATCAGCAAGTTATCACAAGGCATGCGCCAGAAGGTTTCCTTGGTGATTTCTGTTATTCATGATCCACAGTTTATTATTTTCGACGAACCTACTAACGGTCTAGATATTATTGCAGCAAAGGATGTGCGTGATTTTATTTTGCAAATGAAAGAAAAAGGTAAATGTGTGATTATTTCTACCCATCTGTTTGATTTAGTCAAGCGTGTTTGTGATAGAGCAGCTGTGATTATTGAAGGTAAGATTGTAGTAAATGATATCCTTGAAAATTTGAGGCAGGGCAAATCTTTAGAGGATGCTTTTTATGATTTTTATTTCAATTATCAGGCAAAGGAACAGGGAGGTAAATAGTAATGAATTTTAGAGATATATGGACAGTAGTGAAGAAAGAATTAAAGGCAAGTTTTTCCGATAAGGTAGTGCTATTTCAAATTTTGTTTATACCTTTTATAATTGTTTTTGGGTATGCAATGATTTTAGTTGCATCAGAAGAAACCACATCAACGAGTGAATCTGAAGATAATGTAATAGCCTATTATGTAAATGCACCTGAATATATGGTTGAAGAATTAAATGAGCTAAAACTGAAAAGTACTACATTAGATAAGGTGGAAAGCCTAAAGAAAGATATTGAAGAAAAGAATTGTGCATTGGTTGTGGTATTTCCAGAAGATTTTATGATATCTGATGGTACAACCCCTAAGTTGTCCAATATCGACATCTGGTTTAACTCTGCAAATGAAGAATCTTATAAGATGTATAGTACAGTAAATGCACTTTTGGGAGCTTATCAGCCTAAATTATTTTCTGTTAATGCAATCGAAGATATTACTTATGATTTAGGGGACGAGGATGCAGGATTACGTGATTTGCTTGCAGCTCTGATACCTATTATGTCAATATGTGGAGTTTTTGTAGTTTGTATGAATTTGGCTGCAGAGTCAGTTGCCGGAGACAAGGAAAGAGGATTTTTAAATACCATGCTCATCTCACCTGTGAAAAGAAGCAGTATTGCGGCAGGAAAGGCAGTTTTTGTGTTGATTGTTGCCATGATTGGAGGACTTTCCTCATTTATTGGTATGGCAGTTTCTTTGCCAAAGTTGGCTGAAGCAATGGAATTAGATGTTGGATTTCACTATAATGTGACCGAATACATATTACTGTTTGTGATTGCAATTATGGCGGTATTTAGCTTGGCAAGCATTTTGTTGATTATTTCAACCCTTGCAAAGGATGTAAAGCAGGCAACTCATGTAGCACCAATAATAATGATGGTACTTATGGTAGCAGGTATACTGTCAGCAGCAGAAGGATTCAAGCCCATGATTGAAAGCTTGGGTATGATAAATAATATTATTCCTGCGTGGAATTCTATGTTGCTGATGGGAGATATTATAAAGCTAGAGTATTCTGTAAATAACGCATTAATTTCTTGTGGTGTGAATATTGTATTTTCTATATTAACTATTTGTTTGGTGGGAAGATGCTTTGAAAGCGAAAGGATAGTGAATGGATAAGAAGGCCAAACAACTTCCAGAAGCTTTTTTTATATTCTGCTAGCAGTACAAAAGCCCAATCACGGCTATGGTATTATTCGAGAAGTGGAAGAGTTGACAAAAGGCAGAGTTGTTTTAAGCCCTGGTACTGTATATGGTGCAATCCAGTCCTGGCTTGAGAAGGAGTGGATTGCTATTTATAGTGCGGAGTTGGAATTTCGTAAGAGAAAGAAATATCTGATTACTTCAGAAGGTCTGGTTACTTTCAATAAGGAAAGAGCAAGATTGGAAGAACTTCTGCAGAATGCTTCACTTGTGAAGTGGAATTGCGAAAAAGTGAAATTTCATTTATAATCTAATAAAGATAAAAAACGCATGTAACTATTTGAGTTTTCACTAGATAAGTGGCGATTAGGTGGTGAAGAATACATTCCTCACGGCGTGTTATTCTAAATAATATACCGGTGATGATAAATGAAAGGAGACGAAATAAATGAATCAGCAGAAGATAGGCATTTTTTTGAAAGAGTTGAGAAGAGAAAAAGGGCTTACGCAGGAACAACTTGCTGAACGGCTTAATTTGTCTAATCGAACAGTGTCGCGTTGGGAAACCGGAAATAGTATACCAGATTTGAGTATCTTGATAGAATTGGCAGATTTTTATGATGTTGATATGCGTGAAATTGTTGAGGGTGAAAGAAAAAGCGAGATTAAGGAAGAAAATTTAAAAGAAACATTGCTTAAAGTATCGGAATATTCTGATTTTGAAAAGAAAAACAAAGCAAGAAAATTAAATATTTTATTTGCGACTGGATTAATATTTATTCTTGTGGGAACAGTAAATACTCGATTTGATATTTTATATGAAATAGTAAAAAATAATGATATTAGCCAGGGAATAGCGGGTGCTATATATGGTTTGGGAATAGCGTTTGAAGTCGTAGCATTTTATTCAAATAGTCATGATATATTGTTGAGACAAAAGAAAAAAGATATATTAAAAAGATTATGAGAAAAACATAACTAAATCAACACAAATTGACTATTTATTAACGGTGTGTAGAGTGGAATGAAAGTTTAAAGGTACAGTATAAGCATCCCGGTGCCAAAACGGTGCCAAGAAATCCTGCAAATAAAAATAGGACAGCTAAAACCAACGAAAAAATGCAGATTTCAGCCATAAAAAGTATAGAAAATATAGCAGAAAACCCGGAAGAGTGCGAGCACTCTTCCGGGTTTTTTGCTTATCGAAAAGCGGCGACTGCCACGAAGTGGCTATGAATGGTTTCTCGTTGCGGCTCCCTCTTCTCAACCTTCAAATCTTACAAGTATATTAATCATCTGATAAGCGCCTGCGGCTGCTGTAACCTGATTACCGGAAACGGATACGTTACCGATGGGACGGGAAAGAAAATCACACAGGCAGGATTCCTTTACCGGGCGGCAAAAGACAAGGGAGCAGGTGCTTTCTTTGCCGGCGTAGTTGGCGGCACGAATGAGCATGCCGTTGTTGCCGGAAGACATACAGGTAATATAAACACAATCTTTGGAAGTGAATGTGAAAGCACTTTCTTCCTGGATGAATTTACCGGAAGGAATGGTAAAACCGCGGTAGCCGCAGACAAAACAATCTTTTTGCCGTACCAGTTCGGCATTGCTTTCTCCGGCAAGCGGTAAAAGAGCGTAGTCCCATTCTAAAAGTCCGGGAAGTTCTCCGTCAGGTTCCCCGTCCGTGCCAACGGTTCTTGAGAAGCAGCGCATCAAAGTGATATCCATGCTGTTCGCAGCATCACCCGGACAGGAAATTTCATGAAGCCCGCCGCCGGAGATAAATGCCAGACCATGGGTATCATCCCGGAGAAATGCCAGATTTTCAAAAGCATATTCGGTAATGTCGGCTTCTTTCCAGTTGTAATGACTGTTGTCAAGCCCTACATTCCGTGAAAGAATCAGGTTGCATTGGTTGACACTGTATTGCGTGGTGCGAATGCCGGTCGGCAGGTGCAACTGCAGACGGTGGTCACGTACAGTGTTATTTACAACGGTATGGACACTTATTAACTTAGAGTCACGGGCAATGGTAAAATCGGATGTAATAATAAAGGGAACGTAGTGTTCACTTCGCTTGGAAAATCCTGCTTCGGTTACCTTTTCCTCCGGCAGAGTCCATTCATAACGTATCCGGAAAATACAGGATGCATAGCCGTCAAAGATTTTTTCGATGCTGACCCGGGCACCGGCGGAGGAGAGAACTCTGTCCTGTATGGGGCGGGTGTGGTACCAGCCATCTCCCGCTTCACAACAGTCTATAAAAGAATGGAGACCGGTATAGGTGTGACCGGTTTTTTTATCAGTCAGCGTAATCGTACCATCAGAACAGATAACAAAACGGATATATTCATTTTCACAGCTATCGGGCCCTGTGGAAAACCTGTCGGTAATACGGTAGGGCAGAGGGCTCGGTTTAACGGTAAAGGTGGTAAAACCCATAGGACGGAGCACACCGCTCAGAGCAATACGGTGGGGATCCGCAAAACGTTTGTTGCCGCCGTATTGCCGTACCTGTCTGTTGCGGGCGGCACGAATAATATTGTAAGGGAGTTCCTGCCCACATTCATCATAGACAAGGAAGGTATTCCGTTGCTCATAACGGATATAAGGAAGCGCGGAAGTCTCAAATTCCGGCGCAAAATCAATGTCAAATTCCAACAGTCCCCGGTATTCATAGGGGAGTGGATTGAATAACTTTACTTCTACACAGCCGTCCGACGTCAGGGCTGCCTGATAAGCTTTGCCACAGAACTGTTCAAAAAATTCATTGGCGGTACGTTTGGCTTTTTCAAAACGGGTCAGCATTTCCCTATGGACAGCATCAATGGAACATCCGCAGATACTGTCGTGCGCATGATTTTGCAAAAGCTGACCGTAGGCATAGTCCAGATAAGAAGTTATGGGAGAGGCGCCGGCCATGCTTTCAATGGCAGAAATGGGCAGGGCATAGTGCTCTAACAAATTCTGACAGTCATCATTGGCACGCTTTAAGTCATAGCGGGAAGAAAGCGTGTGGGGAATTACTTTATTGTGCATCACATTTGCCTGACCGTGAGCGGCAAGCTCTCCTTTTTTGACAGGACGGGTACCCCGGATGAGACCGGGAATTTCATCCAGCCGCACCTGCTCCACGGGGCAGTTAAAATGCCGGGACAGTGCATTCAGTATCTCGGGAACAAACTCGTGGATGGTTTCGTGGTCCATACCGTCCATCAGAATCACATAGGGAAGAGAAGTACGTGTACATTCACGTTCTACATACGCAATGGCGCGTGCTGTCATTTCTTCCATGTGGGAAGTGTAGTCCGGTCTGAATTCACTCATGACCTCAAAATGGAAGGAACCGTAACCACAGGTTTCGGGAGCCTTAAAGGTCAGTACGCGGGAACCGTCCGGGGATACCCAGTCAAAGAAACACTCGATTTCACTGTCGTTGCAGCCACGGCTGATGAGGGCACTGTCAATGCCGAAACCGTTAAGAATCTGGGGAAGATTGGCAATATGTCCGAAAATATCACAGACATAGCCGTTTTTTAAGGGCTTTGCACCGTATCCGGAAGTAATGCGGTGTCCGGCAAGCAGGTTTTGTATCAGACTTTCGCCGGAGAGTAAAAATTCATCGGGCATGGTGTACCAGGGACCGATGATGATACGTCCGTCCCGAATCAGCTTTGTTAAGACTTCACGTTTTTCAGGGCGGATGGTGAGGTAATCTTCCAGCACACTTGTCTGTCCGTCCAGTGTGAAAATCTTAAATGCCGGATTGGTTTGCAGGGTATCAATGACCTTGTCGAGAACCGGTATCAGCATATAACGAAATTCATCCACGGTTTTATACCATTCCCTGTCCCAATGAGTGGATGCAAAATAAAAAATCTTTTCTACTTTCATACATACTTACCTCCGGTAGATTCCCTTTCTATGACATCGCATTCCAGCAGTACTTTGTCGTTAGTAACGGATTTTTTCTGAATATAACCGACAACAAGCTGCGCAGCCTGCCTGCCGATTTCCTTGGCATGTTGGAAAATACAGGTGGGGGAAAAGGGAAGAAAGTCTTGAAATTCTTCGTATTCGTCATCTAAAAATACAATTTTCAACTGATCCGGTACGGAAATACCGGTCATGGCAAGTGCACGGTATAAATTTAAGCCGACTTTGCCGCCATAAGAAAGCAGTCCCTGCAGATCGGGATGCTCTTTCAGATATTTGCAGATGGTATTGACCTGGTTGGGGTCGTTTTTTCTAAGGAGAAGAACATTGTGGGATTTAATGTAGAGTTCATTTTCCGCGTGGGCTTTTTCATATCCGTTGATACGTTGGGCAATACTGCTGGAATACTCAGGAGGCATGGTAATAAAGCCGATATTTTTGCAGCCCTTGTCGAACAATAGCTGCGCGCCTTTTCTGCCGATTTCCGTGTGGTCACTGGTGACGGAACTGATATCTAAATCCTGCAGGGTACGGTCAACGAAGACGACGGGAAATTTGTTCAATGCAAGGAGAAGCAGGTCTTTATTATAAGTAGCTCTGCTGTTGGGAAAAACGATAATGCCTTTGACACCTAATTCTACAATATGGCTGATAAGCTTGGATTCACTCAGGTCTTTCTGGGCTTCACTTAAAAGGAGAAGGTGGTACCCCTGTTCTTTCAGATATTGTTTTGTGCCGGCTATCATATCGGCAATAAAGCGGCTTTCCAGATTGGGAAGCAGCATGCAGATAAAATCATTTGTTCTCAATTCTTTATTGGAAGCAATTTCCGGATTGATAAAAGAGCCTTTGCCATGTACACGATAAATATAACCTTCTTCCTGAAGCTCGGTAAGAGCCCGTTTTGCCGTAATGCGTGTCGTGGCAAATTTTAAGGCAAGCTGATTTTCGGATGGAAGCTGATAATGCGGTTCACTCTTATGCTCCTTGATAAGCCCCAATAAATAATCTTTAATTTCCTGATATAAAAATTTCCCCATATATTCTCATCCCTCCTATGAAAACACTTATGGAATACATGATGTATGGTTATGAAACACAACATGTATGGTTGGCTGAATAACAACTTGTATAGAATGTATACTTTATGCTTCCAGTATACGAAAGAAATCGGACATTGTCAACAGAAAATACAGAGGAAAACGGCATAAAGTTCAGAAAAACGAGATAATAAAATCTGCAAAAACAAGCAAACATCACAAAGTAAAAAAGACACTGCAAAGCAAGAAAATTACACAATAATTGTGCATGGTGCAATAAAAATAAGAACCATAAAGGGGAAAAGTATACATAATATATCAAGTTTATCAAGATAATGATTTCGTTATCCGGAAGATAATGGGGGTCTATTGACAAGACAAAAACGACATGATAATTTACTTGTAGACATTGATGAATAACTTGTTATGTTTTTGATAGGAGTGATGAGGAAATATGGATGAAAAAAAGCAGAAAAAAAGCAAAGCTGCACAAAAAAAGAGAAGAAAGGAATTGCTGATTAAGGGACTTGTCCTTTTTCAACTGGTGTTATTTACCGTATATTTCCTGTTTCCCTTTATATGGATGTTGTCCGTATCCTTACAGACGGAAACAGAGATTATGACTTCCGTAGGTTTCTTAAATCAGTTGATACCGGATTCCTGGAGATGGGAAAATTATCTGGATGTCTTTCGGACGATCCCCTTTGCCAGATATTTCTTAAACAGTGGTATCGTAACAGGGTTGACAGTAATCGGCACACTGCTTTCTTCCTCCCTTGTGGCATATGCCTTTGCAAGACTTCGCTGGCCGGGACGGGATTTCTGTTACTCCCTGATGCTTGTGACAATGATTTTGCCGTCCTTTATCCTGATGATTCCTACTTATAAGATGTACAGCAGCTTCGGAATGACCAACTCCTGGATTCCTTTAATTCTGCCGGCTTTCTTAGGAGGAGGCGCAGGAAATATCATTCTGATACAACAGTTTTACAAATCAATTCCCGGTGAAATATACGAAGCAGCTAAAATAGACGGCGCAGGGGAGGCGGGAATCTGGGCAAACATTATGATTCCGTTATCCAAACCGGTGCTGGCAACAGTGGCAGTATTCGCGTTCCTGTTTTCCTGGAACGATTATCTGGGACCTCTGATTTATGTAAACGACCCGAATCTGACCACGGTGGCTTTAGGACTCCGGGCATTCCAGACACAGACAAGTACAAACTGGGGACTTCTGATGGCAGGTTCCGTAATCTCCATTATTCCCAATATTGTGATTTTTGTGTTCTGCCAGAAATATTTCCTGGAAGGCATGAAAGCCGGTGCTGTCAAAGGCTGAGAAAAAGAAAAAAACAAGAGAAAAAAAGGAGGACACCAATATGAAAAAGAAAAAGATGAGAAACAAAACAGTAAGTATTTTAATGGCAATGCTGCTCTGCGTCAGCTCTCTTACCGGATGCGGCTCCAAGAGCTCGGATAAAATGGACAAGGACGGAAATATTACATTGAATTTCTGGTCCATTTATCCGGAGGGTGATGCGAACTACGACTGGTTCCAGAAAATTATCGCAGAGTACGAAGAAGAACATACCAATGTAAAAATCAATTATGTGGGTATTTCTTTCTGGGATTATTTCACCAAGATTACTACGGCAATGACCGATCCGTCCGGTCCCGATATCTACATCCAGACAATCAAGGACAACGGCGACAGGGCAAGAGGCCAGGTATCCATGAACTTAACCCCGTTCTTTGATGATACTTTCAATGCCGGCACGGATTTCTTCTATGAAGAGGATGTGAAGCCCATGACCTATGAAGGAAATGTATATGGTGTGCCGTACGCGCTGGACAACCGTGTTCTCTATTACAATATCGACATTGTGAACCAGTTAAAGGATACGACGGATGCCGACTGGACCGGTACCAAGGTGGGACAGAAAGCAGACACAACCATTACCGGAAAGCCGGTGGATCTGATTGATGCAGACGGTAATGTCCGTGCTCCCGAGACCTATGATGAACTGTTAGCATACCAGGAATTGCTGACGGTTACGGAATCCGGCAAAATCACACAGCTTGGTTTCGATGTCAACATCGGTAACTGTAAGATAGAAAATGTGGTATTTGCCAATGGCGGTGAGTTCTTTGACGCAGACGGAAATCCGATTGTAACGACCGACCCGGGTGTGAGAAAGGGCTTTGAAATCTGGCACGAACTGACACACACCCTGTCTTCTGCAAAAGTAAATGCCTTTGAGGATACCGCGGGAGACAATACAACCAACCTTTTCTGGTCCGGCCTTGTGGGACTTATGATTGCTACCAATGAAATTCCCTGGCAGAACGACGCACTGGGCGATGCCAAAATCAATTTAGGAGCAGCTCCGGTTCCTTATAACAATATCGAAGAAAACCATTACAACTTTACCGGCGGATTTTCCCTGGAAATCAGCAACCGCTTAAGCAAAGAAGATAAAGCGGTGCAGCAGGCGGCTTATGATTTTGTCAAATATCTGTGCAGCCCGGAAGTGCAGGAAGAAGTCCTTACCGTAACCTGCAACATGCCGGCAAACAAAACCGTATACGAAACTCTTCAGGCAAACACAACGGATCCCGTGAAGAAAGTGGTATTAAACGAGATGGATCACAGAAAGGCTTACGACTACATTTATGATGCACCCAACTGGTTTGGGGAAGTGCAGAAAGGTCTGACCGATTATGTGGCAGATAAGGATGACTTAGACGCAACACTGGAGAGAATTCAGAAAGCAATTTTACAGCTGAAGGCGACTTACTAATCAGAGATATAAGTAAGAAGGGATGCAAATGACACAGACAGAAACTCAAACGAAACCAAAGAAGAAAAAAATAAAACAGCATTATAACAAAAAAGAGGTGCTGATGGGATATCTTTTCGCTTCCCCCTGGATACTGGGATTTCTCCTCTTGCAGACATTCCCACTGTTTTATTCCCTGTATCTTTCTTTTACCAATGCAACAACGACCTCTATGACGGTAAGCTTCCGGGGGCTTGACAATTATAAGGCGATACTCGGAGATCCGCTTTTCTGGAACAGTGTGGCCAACACTTTGAAGTTTGTACTTTTAAGCGTACCGTTAAATCTGCTGTTTGCTCTGTATCTGGCATTGCTTCTGCATGCCAAGGTACCCGGCAGAAAGCTGTTTCGGGCACTGTATTACATTCCTACGCTGGTAACCATTGTGGCTGTCGTATTTCTGTGGAAACAGCTGCTTGGTTCCACAGGCGTGGTTAATCAGCTGCTGGGAGTGTTTGGCATAGAAGGTCCTGACTGGTTCCATGATTACACATGGGCAACGCCCGGCCTGGCAATTATGGGCATGTGGAGTGTAGGAGGAACCGTGGTGATTTTCTTATCCTCCCTGACGGATGTCCCGACAGAACTGTATGAAGCGGTTTCCGTGGATGGAGGAAATGTATTTACGAAGTTTTTCCATGTCACACTGCCCGCCATTTCACCGATTTTGTTCTACAACCTGCTTACAGCGACTATAGCTGCATTCCAGATTTTCGTACAGCCGATGCTGATGACAGGAGGTGAGTACAATACCAACTATCTGGGTTACAACATTTACACGACGGCGTTTACGGTAGGCAGACAGGGATATGCTTCCGCAGTCTCCTGGCTCATGCTTGTCATAGTAGGTATTTTGGTAATCCTGATACAGCTTGCTCGTAAAAAATGGGCATTCTATAACGATTAATGAAATAAAAAAGGTAAGACCAATCCAAAACAAAGAAAAGGAGAAAAAGACTATGAAAACAACAAAAAAAAGATTGTCATTGTTCCTGGCACTGATGCTTACGGTAATCATGACACTGACCGGCTGTACAGCGGTACAGGTATCCGGCCAATTACAACTGAATAAGGACGGTTCGGGAGAAAGGACCATTGAGGGCCGGATTGCCAAAAACGATTATCAGGACGGCTACGGCAGCGCTTACTACTATCTGAAGCAGCATGGGGATGACCTGGCCGCTTACATAAAAGATGTCTATACCGAAAAGGTTCCGGGCAGTGAAGAATGGCTGACGGTAGCGGTAGATGACAGTGCGGATGACTGGGAAGTAGTCAAATTGACATTTGCATTCACTTCCTTTGAAGATTATACGGAAAAGCTGACATCCTTAGTCTATGACGAAATGGCAGCCGCTTCCTTTGCCGCTCCTTCTTTCGGACAGGATGATGCCGGCAATATTACCTATAGCGAATCTACCGGTGTGATGACAGCAATTTTCAAGAGTTTACAGACGACTCTGATGGCAGATGACGCCATGTTTGATATTAACTGTACCAAAGACGGTACGGCATTAAATGACGGTTCCGCAGATCTGCAGTCTCTGACTGACAGCGGTGTAGAACTCATGAAACCCGAAAACGGCATGGTTATGACGATTTCCGTTGACGGCGGGGAAGAAACAGCCATGGCAGAAGCAAACGGCACCTACACATTCGGAGCAGTAGGAGACAAAGAACCTGCCGAAACTACCTGCGTATTATATTATACCTTTGACGATACCCTGGCAAACTCCGGTACAGAGGCCGACAATGACCTTGTATTCGGTACCGGTTCTACCGGAGACGGCCCGGTTTACGAAGACGGCCTCGACGGAAAGGCAATCAAATTTGACGGTGCTACCTATCTGGCATCTCCCAATAAGGATTTCAATTACGAAGAAATGACCATCAGCTTTGATTATCGTATGGACGCATATACCCAGACAGACTCCGGCGCCAACATGGTAATTGTACCGGCAGGCTTAGGTGCTCTGGGCGCAGGCGTGATTGATGTGGAATTTATCAAAGAAGCAGATGCAGAAGGGGTACAGCTTCTTGGCAAGATGAACAGTGCCGACTGGCAGACCCAGGACAAGCTGTTCTCCGAAGGCTATCTGTTAGAGGCTCACATGGGTGAATGGCACAACTACACTCTGGTATATCAGAACGAATACGATGACAGCGGAGAGATCAACGATTCCTATGTTTACATGTATATCGACGGAAAACTTGCCACCAGATCCCGACTGGCCGTAGCGGCAGGGG
>ENA-ORPH01003019-ORPH01003019.1-human-gut-metagenome-genome-assembly--contig:-NODE-3019-length-13080-cov-3.573820_pt1 | contig 13080 bp, 10 predicted proteins | sample MGYA00242142_ERZ509074 | MGnify/ENA primary metagenome ERZ509074 (study PRJEB26280, sample SAMEA2338724) | human gut metagenome | biome: human gut; feature: human-associated habitat; material: faeces...
TGACAACTCCTTTTTTCTATTTTTGCATATCATATCACACAAACAAAAAAATGTCAAACAAAAGTTTTATTTTTTTAAAATTTATTCTACACTTTTTAGACTTTCGATCATATCAATTTTTTTTAATGCAAAATATGTTACAATACTAACAATTACAGTAAAGAATATTGTTAAGCTTGCTGAGTAAATATATGTCCATATGCTTATTCTTGTGTCAAACATTAATATATCTAGTTCACATGTTTTTATAATAAATAATTCTAAAAAATATCCACTGATAATAAATAAGACCGGAATATGAAAAGTGAAAATAATCCGGGTTATAATATCAGGACATAAATACCATTGACTGCCTACGATAATACATAAAATTGTAATGCCAGACACAATGTTAAAAAGTGGTTTTGAATCAAGCTTATCCATTGTAAATTTTCCTTTGCAGATATACTAAAATAATATTTATATTGTTATGTACAGTATACCGTAAAAACAAGGAATTCTCAAGAAAATTAACAGGTATTTACAGCGGATATTGAACCGTAAACCGCGTTGTGTTATCATTTGCAGAATACGAAAGCTTTACGGGGAAGGAATTCGTATATTAATAAGAAGGCAGATTTTTGCAAATGCCTAAGCAGGGATTTAAAGAAGAAAGGAAAAGATACAAGTGAACAAAGAAGTTCAATTATAATCCATTCAACAGGAGATAATAAATTAGAAATAACAACAGGAACAGATATAACAGAAGAATATTTACAAATTGGAGATGTTGTAACATATACAATAAAAGCTAAAAATGTAAGCTCAGGAGTTATTAAGAATGTAAGAATTGCTGCAACAATTCCAGACAATTTAAAATACTTAAATACAACATATTACATAGATGATAAAGAAATGTTTAATGGATATTTATTAGAAAATAAAGTTTCAGAAGCAACATTAGATCTAGATGCAGGACAAACATTTACATTTGTAGTAAGAGCAGCAGTAAATAAAATGATAGATACATCAAAAGAAGAAGAGGATGCAAATGTAGATATAGAAGTATCTGGAGATGGAACTGAAGATTATAAAGACGAGATTAAAAATACAATAGAGAATGACAATGTACAAAATTCTAATACTTTTAGAATATCTGGTGTAGTATGGTTTGATGAAAACAGAAATGGTACAAGAGATTCTGAAGAACAATTACTTTCTGGAATACCAGTAACAATTGTAGACGCAGAAACAGGTAAAGCAGTAAAAAATTCAAACGGTAATGAAATAAGTGCTATAACAGATGATAAGGGTGAATATATATTAAGCGATTTAATTCAAGGTCAATATATTGTTAAATTTAATTATGATAATTCACAATATGTAATTACAGAATATAGAAAACAAGGAATAGATGAAACAATAAACTCAGATGCAATTAATACAACAGAAAATAATGGTGTAGCAATTACAGATAGTTTAACAATTACAGATACAAGTATGAGCAATATAGACTTAGGTTTAACAACAAAAGGAATATTCGATTTATCATTAAATAAAACATTAACAAAAATTCAATTAGCAGACGGTAAAACAACTAAAGAAGTTAATTTCGAAAATAAGAAATTAGGAAAAATTGAAGTTGATGGAAAACGTATAAATAGTACAAACCTAGTAATTGAATACACAATGACAATTACAAACAATGGTAATGTAGCAGGATATGCTAAGAAGATAGTAGATTACTTACCAAGCGAATTAGAATTTAGTTCTAACTTAAATGAAGATTGGTACTCTTCTGGAGATACAGTAATTTGTACAGCATTAGAAAATGAGTTAATAAATCCAGGAGAAACTAAAGAAGTTAAATTACTATTAACTAAAAAGATGAACGAAAATGGAACAGGAACAGTAACAAACAAAGCAGAAATTACAGAAACATATAATGACCAAGGTTTATTAGATGAAAAATCAACAGAAGATGATACAAATTCTTCTGCAAACGTAATTATAGGTATTAAAACTGGTGGACCAGTAACATATGTAGTATTAACATTAACTATACTTGCAATAGCAGCATGTGGAGCTTATATAATAAATAAAAAAGTATTAAAGGTTTAGAAAGGAGGAAGGGAATATGAGAAAGTCAAAATTATTAGTATTATTAATAATAGCAATGCTTATACCGATAATAACAGTATTAGCATATCTTTCACCAAGTGCAGAAGCTAGTTCTTTTAACTATCAATATACTGCTTCAACAGCACCTCCTTTTGTAACTACAATAGATGGTAAATCAACCGAAGTGTACTGTTCACAAGCAGGTGGTTCACTATGGACTAGTTGGGGTGTAATAACATTCTATAGTAAATCTACACATGATATGTCACCAGGGCTAGCTTACGCATTAAGACAATGTTGTTCAATGAATTCTAGACAAAATTTAATTTGGATGACAGATATATCTGATAATATATCTGCTCCATCTTGGCATCCTGACTATGATGATGCATTAGTACAATATAACAAGATAGCAGGATTTAACGAATATTATAGTAAATTACAAGAATCAGGAAAAGATGTAACATTCGAAGAAACAGATGCAACACTACAAAGTTCAGAAAATGGGGTATTTAAATTAGGACCATTCAAATTATCGTTCTATAAAAGTGCCTATTCTGGAATCTCAAGATTATATCTACAAACAGATATTGGAACAGAAATAGAAGTTAGTAGAGTAAACTTTGGAGGATATACAGGTAGTGTATCAGATATAGCTTCTGGAGAAGAATTCTATGTATTACTATCACAAGAAGACGCAGGTAAAGCCTCAAAAGTTAAATTAGTAGCAGAGTATAAATACGAGGAAGCGAGTGGTACGTATACATATTTCGAACCAGATGATGCTCACAAAACAATGAGCGGACGTACAGTACAACGTTTAGTAACTATTGATTATACAGGTGGTCCTCAAAAAGTAGATGATGATAGTCCAGAAATAGAATTAACTATCGATTTAGCTGGTAAAGTATTTAAAGATAACCCAGCAAGTAAAGATGGTACAGAAGATGGTATATTAAGTACAGGAGATGAAATGTTAGAAGGAATCGAAGTAACATTATTTGACAGTACAGGAGCAGAAATTGCTAAGACAACAACAGATAAAGATGGTTACTATGAATTCTTAGATCAACCAGCATCTAAACAATACTATGTAAGATTTAAATATAATGGACAATTATATGAACCAACAACATATCAAAGAGTAAGTAAAGTAATAGATAATGCTGGAACATTAGGACCAACAACTATAGCAGAAAGATCTTATGCAACAGATGGTAAACAAAATAGACAAAACTTCAATAATAAATTTACACCAGTAGATAGTACACATACAGTACCAGACAGAGATGATACTACAAATGCAGCATTTGATATTTATGCATATACAGGACCTAATGGAATGGAAGAGCTAAAACAATATGGAGTATCAAACTCTAAAGAAGAACTATTAAATATCAACTTTGGTATTAAAGACAGAGAACAATTTGATATGAACTTAAGAAAAGACTTAGTAAAAGTTGATTTGAATATTAATGGTAAGTCACATACATATGACTACCCTGGAGGAGAACAAGACTTAGAGGTTGATATAAGAGGTACAGATATACCAGACTATAATAGAGCAATTAGAAGTTCAGACTTACAATATAAAGCAGCAGAACAATATGATCAAGACGCAGATAAATTACAAGTATATGTAACTTATAAAATTCAATTAAAGAATCAATCAGTTGGTAAGATTACAGGATATGTAACAGATTTAGCAGACTACTATGATACTTCTTATGAATATGTAAGATCATATGATGAGAATGAACAAGAAATTACTTGGGAACAACAATCAGATATATCAGGAGCTGGAAAGACATATCATACAATGCATACAACAGCATTAGCTAACCAAGGAATTGATGATAAGAAATGGATATTTGTAGAATACAAAGTAACAAATGATGCTTTAAGAGCATTATTAGAAGAAAAACAATCTACTAAAGAAAACTTTGCACAAATATCAGGATATAGAAATACATATAGAGAAGATAGAAAAGACTTAAATGGTCAATTAATAACAAATGCAGGTGAAAATGCAGGATTAATTGATATAGATTCTACACCAGCTAACTTAAATCCAACAGATTCAGCAGTACAAGAATTTGTAGCATACTCTAAGACAGATGAATACCAAGCTTTAGGTGGAGAAGAAAAGACAAAACAAAGTATGGCAATCTTCGAAGATGATGCAGATGCAGCACCTGGATTAAAACTAATAGTTGACGATACAAACAAGAGAAGATTAACAGGTACAGTATTTGAAGATGCAGCATTAGCAGAAAAACTAGAAGAAGACAATGAAAGAATTGGTGACGGTGCTTACGAAGATGGTGACAATTTAGTAAATCAAGTTAAAGTACAATTAATTTGTACAAACGGAGATGTAGAAGTAAAAGAAACAAGAACTAATGACCAAGGTGCATACGAATTTACAGATTATATTCCTGGTGATTACACTATTAAATTTACATATGGTGATTATGAATCTTTAGTAGCAGTACAACCAAATAACGAAATGTACACAGGTCAAGATTATAAATCTACAATATATCAAGAAGCTAATTATTCAGATGCATATTGGTATAACAATAATATAGATACAAAAATAAATGATGCTAAAGATGATCAAACAAGAAGGGAAGAAGTTAATAAATACAGTGAAGACTTAAAATATACAAATGCAACAGTATTAAATTCTACAGCCCAAACAGATGAAGCAACATTAAGAACTTTAGCAGATAATACAAATATGAATGCCAATACAGCTCAAATGAGTATGGAAATTGAATATGTAGGTCAAGAAAATACAGAATATACAGTAAGAAATATAGACTTTGGTATTATAGAAAGACCACGTTCAGATATATATGTAGAAAAGACAGTTTCAAACTTAAAATTATCAACAGCAGGTGATGGTCAAACAATATTTGACGCTAATCAATCTGTACCAAACTTAACATGGAAAGCTAATACAAGAGAGAACAGAGGACTAGTTCAAGCTACTGTTGATGAAAACTTACTACATGGTGCAACATTAGAATTAACATTTAATATAAAAGTAATAAATACAGGTGAGACAGATTACAAAGATGAAACATATTACAACACAGGTGTTATAACAGATGTAAACAACATAGTAACATTAGACCCAGCAGTTGTAGTTGACTATGTATCTAATAACTTATCATTTGATATGAGCAAAAATTCTGGATGGCAAGAAATAACAGATAAAACACAACTAACATCTGGTGATGATCCATATATTAAAGCAGTAGATGAGAATGCATTTAATGGATTACAAAAAGTAATTGTTTCAACAACCGATAACCCTATAGTACAAGCAGACCCATTAGTACCTGAAAAGGCTAAAGATAAAGCAGGAAAACAATCTGAAACACCAACAGCAACAGTGTTCCTAACTAAAGTAGTTGCTTCAGATGGAAGTACAACTGATGATACAGAATATGAAAACACAGCAGAAGTTGTAGAAACTATTACAACAAATGGTAGAAGAACATATAATGCAGATGTAGTTTCAATACCTGGTAACTATAATTTAGGAGAACCAGACACAGCACAATCAGAAAGAATTGCTATAGTTCCACCATTTGGTGCAGCAGACGCAGTAAAATATATACTAATAGGAATAGCAATTATCGGAGTATTAGGAGTAGGAATTTTCTTAATAAAGAGAAAAGTTCTAACAAAATAGATTAACAACCTAAAAGGGATTTGGGGATGTTCCTCGGGATTTGGGGACGTTCCTCAAATCCCTATTTTTGTCGGGATTCGGGGACGTTCCTTAAATCCCTGTTTTTTGGTGCGATTTCTATTAAAAGTGTTTTGGGGGTTCTACCGGGATTTCCACACCGTCCCTAAATCCCTAATCCCTTAATTTAATCTCGAAAAATGTCGTACAGAAAATTTGGACATTTATAATATTTAATGATAGAATATACAAAAAAGAAAGGGAGTAGATATTATGACATATGGTGAAGAACTAAAGGACAAACTATTCAAAAAGAGAGTAAATGGTTGGTTTAAAATTTCTGATGAACTAAAAAAAGAAATCTTCGAATATAACGAAAGATATATGGAATTTTTAAACAACTCAAAAACAGAAAGAGAGATAGTTAAGAGTTCTGTAGAAATAGCAAAAGCAAATGGATTTAAAGATATAAACGAGGTAGAAAATTTATCTGTAGGAGATAAAGTATACTACATAAATAAAGAGAAAAGTATGTATCTTGCAGTAATTGGAGAAGACAAATTAGAAAATGGACTAAATATAATTGGTTCACATGCAGATTCCCCAAGATTAGATTTAAAACCGAATCCATTATATGAAGATCAAGAACTAGTATATTTTAAAACTCACTATTATGGCGGAATAAAGAAATACCAATGGACAACCATTCCACTTAGCATTCATGGTGTAATAGTAAAAGGAAATGGTGAGAAAATAGAAGTAAAAATTGGTGAAGATGAAAAAGATCCAATCTTTACAGTAACAGATTTATTACCACATTTAGCAAAAGAACAAGAAAATTTAAAATTAAAAGAAGCAATAAAAGGAGAAGATTTAAATCTTTTAATTGGAAGTATGCCTTTTGACGAAGAAATTCCAGAAAGAGTAAAACTAAATATTTTAGCTATATTAAACAAAAAATATGGAATAGTAGAAGAGGATTTATCAAGTGCAGAATTAGAATTAGTACCTGCATATAAAGCAAGAACACAAGGTTTTGACGAAAGTATGGTAGCAGCATATGGACAAGATGATAAAGTAAGTGTATATACATCATTAACAGCAATGATGGAATTAAATAATATTAAAAGAACAGCAGTATGCATTATAGCAGACAAAGAAGAAATAGGTAGTGTTGGAAATACAGGAATGGAATCACATGCATTTGATACATTCATAACATACCTATTAAATAAAACAGGAGAAAATAAAGTTAATTTATTAGAAAAAGTATTCTGTAATTCAAAAATGCTTTCAGCAGACGTAGATGCTTGCTTAGATCCTATTTATGCAAATGTTTCAGACAGACTTAATGCAGCATATATGGGGTATGGTGTAGGAATAAATAAATACACAGGTTCTGGTGGAAAGTACGAAGCATCTGACGCAAATGCAGAATATCTAGCAGAAGTAAGAAAAATATTTGATGATAATAATATAAAATATCAAATAACAGAATTAGGAAAAGTAGATGTAGGTGGTGGCGGAACTATAGCATATATTCTAGCAAACAAAGGAATAGATGTTATAGACTGTGGCATACCAATTTTATGTATGCATTCACCATATGAAGTAGCAAGTAAATATGATGTATATTCTGCATATCAAGCATATAAAGCATTTTGGAATGCATAGGGATAAAGGGACAGTGCTAAAAATCTCGGTTCAACTGAGATTTTTAGCACGCTTTTTTTTGGAAAAAGATTTTGAAAAAGTAATATTTAGTTGTCTATATTACCACTAAAAGAAGACTTAGAATAGGGAAAAAAGGAACGTCCCCAAATCCCTATGTAATGACTTGAAAAAGCTGGAAAAATTGTGTATAATATTATACAGAGTTTATAAAAAGAGGAGAGAATTATGTTTCAAAAATTAGATGCAGTAGAAAAGAGATATGAAGAATTAACAAAATTAATAAGTGATCCAGAAGTAATCAGCAACCATAACGAATGGCAAAAATATGTAAAGGAGCATGCAGAGATTACAGATGTTGTAGAAAAATATAGAGAATACAAAAAAGTAGAAAAACAGATGGAAGATGCCAAAGAAATGATGGCAGATAAAGAATTAAAAGAATTAGCAGAAGCAGATTATTATTCAGCAAAAGAGCAATTACCAAAATTAGAAGAGGAATTAAAAATGTTATTAATTCCAAAAGATAAAGATGATGACAAAAACATTATATGCGAAATAAGAGCTGGTGCAGGTGGAGAAGAAGCAGCGTTATTTGCTGGTACATTGTTTAGAATGTATAATATGTATGCAGAAAGAAAACATTGGAAATTAGAAATATTAAACGAAAATGCAACAGAACTTGGTGGATACAAAGAAATATCTTTTATGATTACTGGAAAAGGAGCATATAGTAGATTAAAATACGAAAGTGGAGTACATAGAGTACAAAGAGTTCCAGATACAGAAAGTAGTGGAAGAATTCATACATCAACAGCAACAGTTGCAGTACTTCCCGTAGTAGAAGATGTAGAAATAGAGATAAATCCTGCAGACATAAAGATGGAAGTATTTAGAGCATCAGGAGCAGGAGGACAACATGTTAATAAAACATCTTCAGCAGTAAGACTTATCCACGTACCAACAGGAATTGTGGCAGAATGCCAAACAGAAAGGTCACAATTACAAAACAGAGAATATGCAATGAAATTATTACGTTCTAGACTTTATGAGATAGAAAAAACAAAACAAGATAATGCACTTGCAAATGAAAGAAAATCACAAATAGGAAGTGGAGATAGAAGCGAAAAAATAAGGACATATAACTACCCACAAGGAAGAATAACAGACCATAGAATTGGATTAAGTATATTCCAAATGGAAGATTTCTTAAATGGAAACTTAGATAATATGATAGATAGTTTAACTGCTGCACATATGGCAGAAAAGCTTAAAGGAAATGAAGAAGAATAATTAAAGAAAAAGTAGGATTTTTGAAAAGCAAATGAATTATGCATAGAAATTCCTACTTTTTTATTTTATAATAATTAAATAATTTTCTGGAGAAAATATTTATTTGTTTAAAAGGGAGACATTTCCGAAAAAAATATTAATATGATTATGGGGTGATATTATCACAAGTTAATTACTATGTATTAAGCAAGTTGCTTTACATAAATTGGAAAATATGTTATAATTAAATGTGTAAGCAATGTTGATAACACATCAGGAGGATCTTTTATGAGTAAATTCAAAAAAATGTTAACACCAAGAGAAACAAAACTTATTAGTCAAATCGAAAAAGATATTGACACATTAACAAAGACGCCTCCGGCCGAAGAAGTTCAAGATTTATATCTTGCGAGTTGTGCAAAAGCTTTAGATATAAAAGCAGAGCTTGCAGATTATATCGAGAACGAGCTCCACGATACAGAGCTCTTACAAATGAAGGCTGATATCGTGAAAGATCTTTTAAAATCTTTGGCTATGGAAAAGGAAAAAGGCGACAGATGAAAGTCGCCTTTTTCATAAAATAAGGAGTGGTAAAATGAAACTAGCAAAACCACAAGAAGTTAAGAGAACAATTAAAGTAATACAAAGTTTAAGTAGATATTTAGAACCAAAAAATGTTAATCTACGTATTAACGAAAAAGGCAAAGTTAGTTTATTAAATATCATGTTACAAATTTATGAAAAAACAGAACCGAAGTATAAAGAAAAATATGAGCAGATTGAAGAAGAAGAAATGTGGTCATTAGGAAGTATAAAGGCAGAACTTGCAGATGACTATGACCTAGTAAAAGATACAATGCAGACAGTAAAAGATGAATCATATGAATTTTACGATGTACGTACAGATGTATTTAACATGTTTTATGCGAATAAGATAGCACATAAATGTAAAGATGCAGAAGATTATTTAATAGGATACATATATAGCCGCAAGGAAAATCCTCAAATTCAACTTAGAGACAGATCAGGTAGAAAAGAATATTTAAATCCTTTTAGCAATCAAAGAGCATTTGATTTGGCATATAAAAAACTACATTCATATTTTACGCTAGATCCTACAGATGTCACAAATAATAGACAAATTAGTAAATTAAAATATGAATTAACAAAATTTTATGGAATAACTGAAAATGACTTTGAATATTTGGAGAATAATGGATTTAGAAAGTTGGCAAATACTAATAAAAATGCAATGTATATTAAAGATGCATCAATAGCATCATTAAAAGATGAGTTAGTAATGGAAGATGAGGAAGGCAAAGTATGTGTTAAGCCAAAATACGAAAATTTATCTTTTGGTGTTGCCAAAGATAATGATGGACAGCATATATTTGCAATAGATTTACCCGGACATCAACAAATTTCTGTCCATGTAAAAGATTTTAGACTAATCGGACAAATAAATTCATATCCATACAAAATAATAGAAAGAAGAAATGTATTAATAAGAAAGCCAGAAATTAATCTTTCAGAAACAAGAAGTGTAGCATATGCTGATGGAGGTTTAGAAGGACTTGGAAAAGTATTAGCAAAAGATAATTTACCAAAAGAAGGACATAGAATTATGGTAGCATATGGAGCAGAGAGATGAACTAGATGAGTATTATACAAAAATGAGTATCGAAAACAATAAATATTATCCAACATATCCAGCAAGAAAACGAACAAATCCATCAAATCCTGAAGGTCCAAAATCAACAGATGATGCTGATGGAGAGGATAGATAAGGAGGAGAGGTAAATGAAATTAGAAGGAATAGATAAGCTAAAAAGTTCCGATAAATTAAATGAAAAAATAGAATTAATAGAAGATTTATTTGCTAAAGAGGATTATAAAGAAGCATATTATAAATTAGCTGCAATATTGGAATATATTAATACAAAATTTATAATGGAAAAATTGGAAACAAAATTAAAGTATACAGATATAATGGCAATTATAAATCTTTATCAAGATAAAGAAAAAAAATTATTTGATAAAATGATAGATATAAATGATCAGTATAATATGGTAAGCGAGAATGGAATAGACGAAGATGATGTAAGTTTATTAGCTTTAAAAATAGATTCTATATATGAATATATGACTAAAAATTATGGTGAATTTATCTAAAAATATAATAGATAAAATGTAAACATTACAAGCAGAATGATGATTGTGATGTTTATTTTTTTCTGTAATATAATATCAAATTTCGAATATATATAAAACAAAAAATGTATGGGAGTGATAATTATTACTGAGCTAATAAAAACGTTTTTAATAGGAATATTTTTCGGAACATTTGGAACAACAATTGGAGGTCTAATTGGAGTTAACTTAAAAAGTAATTCAAATAAATTTTTAGGATTTATATTGTCTTTTGCATCAGGTTTAATGATGTCAATTATTTGTTTTGACTTAATACCAGAAGCAATGGAGATAGCTAATTTAGCGGTAATTTTACTAGGTATATTATTAGGAATACTTACAATGATAATTTGCGATACACTTGTAAAAGAAAAATTTAGCGATAAAAAAGGAATGAACAGTTTATTAAGGACAGGGATAATAATAAGTATTGGTTTAGCGCTTCACAATATACCAGAAGGACTAGCGATAGGAACAGGATTTCAGGCTTCTATAAATTTAGGATTATCATTAGCTATAGTAATTGCAATACATGATGTGCCAGAAGGAGTTAGTATGGCAGTACCAATGAAAAAGGGAGGAATGAGTAAGGGAAAAGTAATATTCTATGTAATTATGTCAGGAATAAGCACAGGGATAGGAGCTTTAATAGGTCATTTAGTTGGTGGAATCTCAGAAAGTATAATAGCAGCATCACTAAGTTTTGCTGCGGGAGCAATGCTATATATAGTTTCTGGCGAATTAACACCAGAAGCTAATAATATGTATAAAGGAAGAATGAATGCTATAGGCAATATTTTAGGGTTTATTTTGGGAATAATTGCTATAAGTATATAATTGATTATTGCTTAATATTAGAAGAATAGAAGCAAGACCTACAAATTAGATAATTTCAAAATAAAAAAACGGATATAAAAGTGTATCCGTTTTTTTATAATTAATTATTTTCTTTAAAAGAAGTTGCTATATCATCAAAAATAGTTGTATATTTATCTTTATTTTCTAAAATAACTTCAAAATCTAAAATGTAAGTATTTTTTTCTGTTTGTATCCATACTACATTAGAATAAAGATCTGTTTCTAAACTTGAATCGTAGTATGTGAAAGTATATTTATATGCTTCACAATTAGGGACATCCATTTTGATAACATCTGATATATCTCTAGCATTTTCTCTCGCGTTTGAAATATTATCTTTTTCAGAAGTAATAGCTTCTTCTAAACTTATATTATTGTCAACATTATCAATAATTGTGCTGTATAACATCATCTGGTCTTTTAAAGAATAAAGGTCTAGTACATATTCTGAAGAACCTGATGCAGCTTCTTTAAAATCTACTTTACCAGGTATTTGTATGCTAAATTCATTATTACTTGATGTAACAGTTACAGGAGTTAAATATTTATATAGTGAATATATTCCAAATCCTAGTAGTATTAAAATTAATATTATTACTATAATGATAAATACTTTTTTTAGTTCCATAAAAAATCCCTCCGTATAGCTATTGTATTATAAAAATTGATACAATACAACATGAATATAAAAAATGTTATAAAAATGTAAATAAAGTATCTAAAAAAGACTGTGCGTAAAAGGTAGAGAGTTTTTAGCTATATATAGCTATTTACAAAAAACAAAAAATTTATTAATATAAAATAAATTAAAAGAGAAAAAAGTAAAAATCGAATAGTTCAGAAATAAAAACTGTTCGAAAGACTAATTTTAACGAGAAAAAGAAAAGCGAGGACAAAGAAAATGCAAAAAACTGCAAACCGTGTAAGCCTTGGCGCTGTACACACACACACACACACACACAAGTACGTTTAGAGAAATAAGAAGAGTAGCAAATGAGGCTGCTCTATTTGGCGATGAAAACAGGTTGTTTGTAGCACTATATGAAGGGAAAAATAAGGTGCTAGAAATAGCCTGTTTTTTGCGTCGAAATTTGAAAGAGAGTATATTGAAAAAATGCTACACCTATGTAAAGTCTGTAAGTAAATTAGCAGAAGTAGGAGGTGTAGAATAATGAAAGCATTTAAGAAAGTAACAAATAAAATAAGTAATTCTAAAATAATAAAAAATCCAGTATTTTTATTAATAGGATTAATAGTAATAATTTTAGTAATAGCATTAATATATT
>ENA-ORPH01003028-ORPH01003028.1-human-gut-metagenome-genome-assembly--contig:-NODE-3028-length-13066-cov-1.907540_pt1 | contig 13066 bp, 9 predicted proteins | sample MGYA00242142_ERZ509074 | MGnify/ENA primary metagenome ERZ509074 (study PRJEB26280, sample SAMEA2338724) | human gut metagenome | biome: human gut; feature: human-associated habitat; material: faeces...
AGTCCGTGTCGTAGGCCAATTGGGAGATTGGTACAATATCCGGATGGCAGACGGCAATGAAGGATGGGTAGCAAAAGGAGATCTGGAAAAGATCTGACCGGGAGGAACGTAATTGTTTTTCCTCCCTGTCAGACTGTTAGCGATCGGACAATAAAGCAGTGAGTTTTTCTATTGTTTTTGTATCCGAAGGACGTGTCATATTGGCATCCAGTACTTTTCCCTCCCGATCTATCAATAGAAAACGGGGAATCCATGAAATCTTATAATCCTTTTTAAAAGTATCTTCTTCGTTTACCCTCAATTGGATACCATCCAGGCTGTCCTTTTCTATCTTGGCCCGCCAGGCAGCTTCATCCGCATCGATAGAGATACTTACAAAACAGATAGGCTTATCCTTGAACTCCTCTTTTAATTTATGAAATGCCGGGAGTTCGCGGCAACACGGTCCGCACCAGGTTGCCCAGACATCGATATAAACGTAATTGCCCAGCCAGTCAGATAAATTCTTCCGGTTACCGTCTTTATCCAAAAGGGAAAAATGGGGTGCTTTTCTACCTTTTTCCAAACGGGTATATTGTTCATACGACCGGAAAAATGCTGCTTTTTGTTTTTCATCCTTTACCTTTTCCCGATAAAGGGGTAAAAACGCTTCCATTCCTTCTGATCCGAAGTACCTGATATATCCGGACATGCTTTCGTCGACTAAATAACCCGCCAGTTCTTCATCCTTAATGTGATTGCATATATAATCCAGTTCACACTTTAACTTATCCAACGGTTTACCTGTTTCAGTTTTTTTTCTTTCTCCCAGCAATTGTATACCATTCCTGAAAAACTGGCGGTATTCCCAGAATTCATGAGCTGAAGGATCCTCCTGAAGCAATTCCGATACTTTCCGGTAATACCTTTCTCCCGGGGAATAACTTTTCAGGCGTAATAATCTGGCATGACGAAGGGGATAATCCAATAATGAATGGCAAGCCACATAATAAAGCCGTTTACGCTCCGATTTTTTAAAATCCGCCGGCAGAGGTAAAGAATCAAGATGTGATTGTAATCTGCCGGGCATCAGTGCCCATGCTTTCAAAAATTCTTCTTCCCCTTTTTCATACCCCGGATCCCGGTTATTCAAAAACGGACTGTTCAGATAGATATTGATCGCTTTAGCCGCTCCGGCAAATTTAATCTCTTGTCCGTTCAGCCGAGTAATTTCCTGTTGTTGTCCCGGTACAAGATAAAACGAATAAGCGTTGCGCGGACCATATAAAACTGCATATCCGGGAACCAGTGAATCCGGAATAGTTATCTTCCCTATGCCTGATTCATCTAGTTTCACTTTATAAGTTTGTTCCCGGAACCCGATCCGGATTTCCTCTTGCCCGAAAGTGGCGTCGAAGCGGACTCTTACCTGGGAAAAGGCTTGTGCTTCCCACAAAAAACAGCAGGAAAGCACAAAAACTATTTTCAAACCTCTGCTCATTTTAAGTACCGTATTTCGGGTAATTATATTCCATATCCAGGATTTCTCCGAAACCTTCGAATACTTTTTCCGAAGCAATATCGATCATTCCGTTCACCTCATTGATATAGTACATATAAATTTTCCCTTCTTTCTTACTCTCATTGTAAGTGGAAAGAATCAGCACTTTATTGTTATAGGGATGATTCGGAATAAAACGATGGATACAGGGTTTGAATATTTTCATTCCCGTTATTTTTTCATCAGCTTGGGCCAAAGTGTAAAGTTTTTCACCGGTATTCGTTCCATTGTAATCATACCGGTAAATATCCCGGTCGGTAGCATATAAAAAAACAGGACCGAGTGAACCTACTGCGAAATATTTCGCTTTCTCCAGTTCCGGACAATTGTCTGCCGGGTATTTCCCTACACCGATATTGGGCTTTGTGTCAAAATTGAAAACGCATAATGTCATTTTTTTCGTATCCCAATCCTCGAATAATCCGTATTCGTAATTATTGTATCCTGTTTCCATATAACGGAGGCTGGCATGCATATTTCCCCAATCGAAAGGCTGGGTTGTCGTGGCCACTGCCAATTCTTTCAAAATCCATGTATTCTTCTCGATTCCCAGAAAACGTCCGCCGATTTCATCATAAAGAATACCCTGATAATAATCAAACCATTTAGGGGCATAAGGCGATGCTTTATAAGTCAGGCCGTCTTTCAGGATCGGTTCGGTATAAGTTGTAAATCCCGTACTCCTGATCGCACTGTATTCATAAAAACGACCGTTCGACACGATCGCATCGTAGCCAAATCTTCCCGGGCTCCAGTAATATTGCCAGAAAATGTAACTTTCCGGTTTCCAGGATGATAGGTCAAGTACCAGGGTGGACATATCAAATGTTTTTTGCATGGTGATGGCCGACAGGCGGGCCCCGCCCTTATCGGTAAGCACAATCACATTCTGATATCTTCCGATACAATAATAGCTACCGATGACAACACCACGTCCGGGCAGGGCTTCTCCATTGACTGTCTCGTATACATTGTGTAAAATTTCGTCATTTTCTACCCGGTTTGAGAAATAGGGACTCATGATTAAATCGAAATCCGTTTTGCCTTCTTTTTCTTGTAAAACCATCCAGCCTTCGGTAATACTTCCCTGTACCGCCAGGTAAATTTGCTTGTGGGTTTTCACTTCCGTTTTCTTATTGGTAACGGTTAGTACCAATGTATAAGAACCTGGAATTTCGGCTACTTCGTATGTCAGATTTCTGGAATTTCCTATCTCTTTTTGTTCCCAGACCCCACCAATTTCGTTGGACCAGATCCGCCAATTGAATTCATAGTCGCTTTCCGGAGCATCGTTTAAATCTACATCTGCAGTAAGTTCTAACGTCTTGAATTGAGTTGCATATACCGTATCTTGCATTTTTATGTCAACATCGGGTAAATCTGTGTAGTCATAATTCCCCGTATCATCATAGCAGGCAGCCAGATTGATCATGAGAGGAATGAAAAAAAATAAATATATGATCTTTTTCATTGTGCTATTCTTTTATCGTTGATATATCGTTCAGAATGTTACAACCAGACCGTTTTCATCGGTCAGGGGTTCTCCCGGGTGTGCTTTATTATATTCATATAAAGCATTTACCATTATACCCGTGTAGTAAATGCTTTCTGAAGTGCTCCACTTATCATAATCGGTGGCAATTCCCAGGGTTTGGATGACAAACTGATGTTTTATGCGGCTATATTCACCGAAAGGCCAGCCTGCCGGTTCTGTCAGATGATTGGTTAATACAATTTTATATGTATTCTCATTTACAGGAGCCGCTGCGAAGTTTTCATTGCCACAGAGCCGGAAGGTGGCTACCAGATTATGATTCTCCAACTCCGGGGTTTTCTTAACCTTTACTTTTAAAATTCCTTTTATCGAATCCGCCGGAAGTTCACTTCTTTCAATTATAAAATGGTCATTTTCCTGGGCTGTAGTTTCTTCTTTTACTACTTCAACTCCGATTTCCCGGACTTGTCCAACTGCCAGTCCGACAAGTTTAAAGGGGATTTCTACGATATCTTCTTGTTTGTCAGGATGCAATGCAAAAGAATAGACTATGCTGTCATTTCCCTCTGCTGCATAAATAAAACGTAAAGAGGCATATCCGGCGTCATATTGCACATAATTGTCTTTTTGACACCTGCCACATCCTATTGCGATCAGGACGGATAATAGCAGACCGTATTTATATATAAAATGTTTCTTCATAATCTTTTCTCATTAATTTCTATTTCCATATTCTAATTCCTGGTCAGGTATCGGAAGCACATAATAAGCTTTGCTGAAAGGTACCTGTACATTAGGTAGTGTTGCCTGGTCGGTACGCTTGCAATAAAAGAACCATTGCCCTTCTCCTATAAATTCTTTACGGTATTCTTTACCAATAGCTGTTTGTAATTTTTCATCGGTCGTATCTTCTTCTTTCAAATCGTCAGTAACCTCGAAACCCCTGTGTTGGCGTAAGGTATTGAAATATTCAAGGGCTTCCTTTTTCGAACCTGCACATTCGGCAGCAATCAGATACATTTCGCTGATACGAAGCAAAGGTTGACGGTTATTGTAACTGGAAGAGACTTGCCATAATTTAGTATTGACATAATAAGAGTCGATAGGTTCGAAATAATAGATATACCGCCAGTCGCTGCCACCGTACAAAGTATTTTCAAAAATTTCGTCCCTCACTTCTGCCTGGGTGACAAGTAAATTACCCACCGTATTGTTTTCGCTTTTTTTCAGGTATGTTTCTGTTATCGTTTCTAATCTCGTATTGTTCAGCATGAGGATACATTCCGTCAGAAAGATTCCGTCACGGTTATCACGGGTCGTTGTCGCTACCTGGCCTTTCTCTACCCACGGATATTTGTGGGAAAGGATTACTTCCGTAGCATTTTTCAGGGCATTGACCTTATCGTTTTTATACAAATAAACACGTGCCATCAGAGCCCGGACTGCGTAATAGTTGAAATGAAAACTCCGGGTTCCCAAAAAAGATGTCGTCGCTTCTCCGGTTCTGACAGGATCGTTTTCTAATAGAAAGGCTGCTTTTTCCAAATCCGTAATTACGGAATCAAGGACTTCAGAAACCGTAGATAACGGAGTTATTTCTTTCGAAATTTTGCTGACATAGGGAATCGCTTTTTCACCGGCCCCGCTCACATAACTTTTGCCAAACAGACGGAGCAGATCGAAATGCAGAAAAGCACGTAATGCATAAGCTTCCCCTTCGTAGATTTTTTCTTCATCGGCTGCAAGAATTCCCCGGTGGTCTTCGATGCCCTGTAACAGAATATTGACGTTGGCGATCGCATTATACATGTTGTTCCAGATGCTGTTGATCACTTCTTCGCTTTTCGGATTGTCATAAACAAAACGATGCAGGTAATAATAAGTTCCGGCTTCCTGATTCCAGTAATATTGTTGTCCCAAAGCGTCCAACATTCCGAAACCGAGATGGGCACCATAAAGTTCTTCCGAACATAAAGCGGTATATACTCCGGTCAATTGATCTTTAAAACCGTTCTTATAACTGAACAGATCGTCATATTTTACTTCCGTACTCGGGCTGACATCCAGCCATTCCTGACAGGAAACACTCAACAGGGAAAAGAACAAAATGCCGAGTATATTTTTTGTTTTTTGTATTCGTATCATTGTATTCATCGATTAAAAGGTTGCTTGTAAAGAGAACGAGAAAGTACGGGCGAACGGATAAGTCAACCCGCGTTCTGTTTTCACTGTAGAAGCCCGGAACACATCATCCATATAAAAACTGGCCTTTAATTGTTGCAACCGGCTCTTTTTCAGGAATGCACAATGCCGGAAATCATATCCCACGTTTAAAGATGACAAACGCAATTCGTTCAAATCCTGTACAAAACGGGAACTGGGTTTAGTCAGCCTGTAAGGATTATAAGAAAAATCGACCCGGTCACCCGGTTTTTTCCAAACGGCATTGTAAATTCGTTTGTCGACATTCAGTCCGACATTGGCATTCTCGACCCGGTCGACCAGAGTCTGGTTATAAGTCTGACCGCCGAATTGATAATAAAAAGACATGTTCAGGAAAATTCCCCGGTAATCCATATTTATTCCGAAAGTACCCGAACATTCGGGCATGGCGTCGCCACAAACCACCTGATCCTCGGCTTTCCATTCTGTCGTTGTTTCTCCATCCTTTGTCAGGAAAATCTCATCTCCTGTAGCCGGATCGATACCCAGGGAGCGGACAGCCCAGATAGCATTCATAGACGAACCTTCGATAAAACGGGTCTGGGGTCTGTTGGTATTTCCATCCAATATTTCGTTATCGACCTCGTCGTTGTAGCTTCTCAACGCATTCGATATTTTTTTCAACTTATTCGTATTTTTGGCAATAGAGAAAGAAGTACTTAAATAACGGTCGTTTTCCACATCATACAACAAATGGGCATTTAACTTCAGTTCCATTCCTTTATTTTCCGTACTTCCGATATTTTCCATATAGCTGGTAAATCCCATAGAAGGAGGAACAGTCAAGGCCAGCAACTGATCTTTGGTTTGCTGCACATAATAATCGTATACAATCATAAGACGTCCCCAGAGATTCAGGTCGAATCCGATATTGTAATCCTGGGTTTTCTGCCATTTCAGGTCATCGTTGGGCAGGGCCATTAAATGAGAACCGATCCAGTTGTCGTAGGCTTGGGTCTGATTGTAACTGAACATGGCTAAAGCCTGATATGGATTGAAGTTCTGGGCTCCGGTATAACCGGTTGAGGCACGTAGTTTAAATTGTTTCAGCCATTCTGCCTGTTCCATAAAATGTTCTTTATGAAAATTCCATCCGATACCTGCCGACCAGAAAGGAGCAAACCGGTTTTTCTTACCGAATTTGGAAGAACCGTCTGTCCGATAAGAAAAATCGAACAAATAACGGTTGTCGTATGCATAACTGGCATTAGCAAAGAAACCGATCAACCGGTCCTGGGATACCGATCCTCTGGGTTTCGCACCCTCCCGGTATTGCATGGCAAAATCCAGATTAGTCAGCTTATCACTCAAGAAACCGGTAGCTGAAAAACTTTTATTATCTTCTTTATTATCCTGCATATTGGCCCCTAACACCAAGGTAAACATATGCTTATCGATAGATTTCCAGGCATTCACCACAATATTTCCATCCATAGAATGGGTCGAACTGCTACTATAATCGTAGGATCCTTTATCTTTATCATCCTGCTGATCTTCAAACTGACTCGATTTTGGCGATACAAAGACATCACTATGGGTCGTCCCGTAGGTATAGGCAAAACGCCCGGTCAGCCGTATTCCTTCGACAATATACCATTCAAAATCAAAATTGTCATTGAAGGAAGTGCTCTTACTTTTATTGACATTATTCAGTGTAGCATCAAATACCGGGTTAGCCTCTCCGTTAGACAAGCGTTTAATACAGCGTCCCATCTCATCATAGGCTCTTTCGTAGGGATTAACTTCCGTATATTTACTGAAATTTCCATAAGGAGATTCCTCTGTATTATTCTGATCAACAGACAACATATTCCCGATACGTAATTTTTGACTGATCGTATAATTCCAGGTAAAACTCAAACCCAACCGATCCCGCTTGGATCCTTTCATAACCCCCGGATTATTGCCGTAATTGATGTTGATTCCATACCGGGAATTTTCATTTCCTCCTCCCAGATATAAAGAATGCGTATGCTTGAAAGCCGTGCGGAGCGGTTTGGAAAGCCAATAGGTATTTACTCCCCGGAGCACTTCTTTGTGGCGTGACTCATATAACCGATCCAATTTCCTTTGCTGTTCGATATTACCGTCTTTATCTTTATACACTCCGGCCAAACGTTCGAATTCAAGTTTTTCGGCGGCATTCAACAAGTCGTAATCGGTCAGATCCGGGATTTCAACCGTAGCATTAAAATTATAACTGGCGGTGAGGCGTCCTTTTTCCGGCATTTTCGTTTCGATTACAATCACCCCGTTGGCAGCCCGTGAACCATAAATAGCGGTGGCCGAAGCATCTTTCAGGATTGTGATCTGTTTGATTCGCTCGATATCGAAGTCGAATACTTTTTGCATATCCACTTCATAACCGTCCATAATGAAAAGAGGATTATTGGATTTCCCTTCGAAACTCGATTTCCCGCGAATAAGGATTTCCGGCAATTTATTCGGGTCGGAACCGTATTCATTATTCTCGACGATCTGTAACGAGGGCTCATAAGCCTGTAAAGCCTTGAACAAATTCGTCGGACTGATCCGCTTCAATTCTTCTGCCTGTACGGTTACTGCCGAACCGGTATAAGAACTTTTGGTCTTGGTAAAATAACCGGTCACAACCACTTCGTCCATTTTCTGAGCTTCCTCCTCCAGCACAATATACAGAACCCTCTGTTCACCGGGTTTTACGGTCTGTGTTTTATAACCGATAAAAGAAACCTGCAGCATCAGATCTTTTATTTCGCCTACTTCCAGTTTAAACTTACCATCCTGATCGGAGACAACCCCCATTTGAGTATCTTTGATACGTACCGTTGCTCCCGGCAGCGGGTTACCGTCTTTATCCTTGATCTGACCGGTAATCGTCACTGTTTTCAGTGCTTGTGGCAATGGTTTTCCCTTAGGGGAAATGACGATCACACTATCCAGAATAGAATAGCTCAGAGGCAGACCGGCAAATATTTTATCCAACATCTCATGCAGCGTCGCATTTTTAAGCGACACATTCACCTGAATACCTTGCAGTTCGTTATCATTATATAAAAACTGCATATCGGTCTTTTGGCTGATCTCGGTCAAGACCTCTATCACGCTGGCATTTTGTTTCATCAGCGATAGCCTGGTATTCTGCGAATAACCGTTTGCCGCCACCGATAAAAATGAAGCGAACAGAAAAAAGACACATAATTTCATCATTAACACCATTTTTCTCAGGCCAGGGAGTTTTCCCGACCTACCGTTTCGTTTTTTTTTCATAACTTTGTTTGATTTTAATCGTTTGTATTAGATCGACTTTTTATGCAGAAGGTGTTGCGACCACCTTCTGTATTTTTTATTGTATCATTTCGACTACGACTGTTTTATCTGTTTTTTTGAACCGGATATTCGTCGTCAGTTCCAACATTTTCAATACCTTCGATAAATCCGAATATTTAGGAATACTCCCGGAGAATCGTTTTATTTTCAGGCTTTCCCCAGCAAAAAACATCATACCAGCGTTCCAGTTTCCGGGTCACCGCTTCCAATTCTTCACTGACAAACACAAAACGGTCTTGTATCCAGGAACAATAAAGGGCGGCATTCACTTCTTTCACCTCGATTCCCTTTTCGGTGTATATCGCCTGTTGTCCGGGCTTCAATAATTGTTTACCCTTTTCACCGCTAACTTCGACACTTCCCTGCAACAAGGTCGTGTATATCCCCGGTTCTCCCTCATAAGCAGTGACGTCGAAAGAAGTTCCTAACACCTCGACTCGTTGTTTTCCCGATTGTACGATAAAAGGCCGGGCTTCATTCCGGGCAACCTCAAAATAAGCCTCTCCTTCCAGGGTCACTTGCCGGTTTTTACCTGTAAAACGAACAGGATACCGCAATTCCGATGCACTATTCAACCATACCCGGCTCCCATCCTCCAATACCAATGTATATTCGCCTCCTCTCGGGATTCGCAGGATATGCCATTCTTCGGGAGTTTCCTGCTGTAAAGAATCCTGGTGATAAGCCAAACGCCCCTGATCGTTGATCCATAAGCGTTCCCCTTGCCCGAGCGACAAACAAGTGTCTTTTATACCGTTCAACACCAATTCTTTTCCATTCTCCAGCACTAACACCGCCTGCTGGTGAAACTCCTTCGGGCCGACTGCAGCCAGAGTCATCTCTTTACGGGTATCCGGCACGAAATACAGGAAACCGATCCCTCCTATTATAAATAAAATCCCCACTGCGGCGACATACCGCCAATAGCCCGGATGGATTTTACGGCGATTCGTTATTCTACAATAACGTTCCAGCTCTTCCCACCTCTTCGCTGTATGAAAAGAAGCATAAAGTGACAAAGCTCCTTTCAGATTCTCTCTTGTAGTAAAAGTATCGAACCACTCCTGATTTTTAGGATCCTGTTTTAACCAGCAGGCCAATTCGGCCTCATCCTCCGGTGTCAGCTCTCCCTTTATCCAGGCAGCCACCCAACGATAGATTTCCTCGTTTTTATCCATAACATTTAATCTTAGCCTGATCAGTACTCCTTCAATTCGTATATCTACACTGAAATCGGTATTTCCTCATCCTTGATTAATCAGAAAGTCCGAAGGTCTGACACCGATCAATACCCAAAGGACGCTAATCATTTCTGAGTATTTTAATCCTTTTTACTATTTAAACACACCCGATAAGGAAATAGGTGACAAGAGGTATGAAAAAAATTAAAATTCGAAAAAAAACAGAGTCATATAGACGAAAAGTTCTCCCAACCGTCCTTTCAGATAGGCCTTGGCCCGTTGTTTTTGCGTCTTGACCGTATTGACAGAAACCCGCAGGAGTTCGGCGATTTGTTTTTCTTCTTTTTCCTGAAGATAAGCCATATAAAAGATTTCCCGGCACCGTTCCGGTAATTCATCGATCGCTTCGAATAATTCGGTTACCACTTCGGATTCCATCTGCCTGAGGAGGAAACAATCCTGATCTTCTTCGGATTCCGGGACAGCTTTACGATCATTCCTTGCGCGGATTTCCAAATCGCGCAGATAGTTCAGGCAGCCGTTTCTGACACTGGTATACAAAAAAGTACGAATCGTCTTTTCATTGGGAAAGGCGGACAAATCGTATTTCCAGAAAGCGACGAATACATCTTGTACCAAATCCTCCGCCACATCCTGATCTTTGATTATCCGGGAGGCAAAAAAGCACAATGGACGATGCCAGGAATAAAAAAGCTCCTGGAAAGCTTCTTTTTCCCGTTGTTGCAAACGCCGTATGAAATCTTCCTGATTGATCACTGCCCTTATTCCTACTTTGTGCGTATAAAAGTAAATAAAAACAAATAAAGGTGCAACCGGTATTTCCGATTGCACCTCATTTTCAGCTTACACTTGTCCGCTTATTATTTTACTTCCCAGGTATCCCCGCTATTCAGCAAGTCTTCCATACAATGGATCTTAGAAATTTTCTTCACTTCTTCGATCTGATCGTCCAGAGCCTGATCATAAGTATGCGCTTCGACATCACGGATAACTCCCAGGGCAACCGGGAATTCCGGAGCTTTCATATTGACGAGCATCCAATGCAGGAACGGATTGGGATTATGTGCATCGTGAACCAGGATATCTTTTTCAGTGATACCGTCTTTACCGATCTCGACCACTTTCAGCTCACCTGATTTTGCCAATACCAAACCTTTATCTTTGTTTTTACCGAAGATCATCGGTTCACCGTGACGCAAAACGATCTGACGCTCTTCTTTCAACTCTTTATCCGTTACAGCAGAATGAGCACCATCGGCAAAGATGACACAATTCTGAAGCACTTCTACCACAGAAGTTCCCTGGTGTTTTACAGCTGTTTCCAGAATTTCAGCGGTCAAGTTCACGCTGGTATCGATCGAACGGGCGAAAAATTTACCCTGAGCACCGATGCAAAGCTCTCCAGGATTGAAAGGATGCTCGATCGTTCCGTAAGGAGAAGTTTTGGTTTTAGTTCCCAATTTGGTAGTCGGGGAATATTGTCCTTTAGTCAGACCATAAATTTCATTGTTAAACAACAAAATGGTAATATCCACATTCCGGCGGATAGCATGAATAAAATGGTTACCCCCGATAGCCAATGCATCACCATCACCGGAGATCTGCAATATATTCAGTTTCCGGTTGGCATTCTTCGCTCCGGAAGCAATAGCGGCAGCACGTCCATGAATTGTATGGAACCCATAGGTATTCATATAATAAGGGAAACGGGAAGAACATCCGATACCGGAAATCACAGCCCAGGATTCTTTGGGATAGCCCAGTTCAGCCATCGCTTTTTGCACGGAATTAATAATACCGTGATCACCGCAACCCGGACACCATCTGATTTCCTGGTCGCTTTTAAAATCTTTAGGAGTATATTTTAATTCGCTCATTTCAATTTCTAATTTTCGATTTCTGATTCTAAATATCTTTCATCCTTGTTTAAGTCGAAGAGCTTAAATTATTTTATTGATTTTTTCTTTCAATTCTACGACAGTAAAAGGTAATCCAGCCACCTTATTTACTTGCAGGTAATTGAATTCGGGAAATTTACTTTTCAGATATTTAGCAAACTGTCCGAGATTCAATTCACATACGACGATTTTCTTATAACGAGCCAACACATCCCGTGTATTTTTCGGCAGCGGATTGATAAAGTTGAAATGGGCCAAACTGACATCTTTTCCTTCAGCCCGCATTTCAGACACTGTGGTATAAAGGTGACCATAAGTACCTCCCCATCCGACAACCAAAATATCGCCTCCTTCGGGATTACCGTATACTTCCTGTTCGGGCAGATCGTTTGCAATCCGGGCTACTTTTTCTTCACGCAGATCGGTCATGACCTGATGATTCTCGGGCACATAACTGATCGTTCCGGTGATATTCATCTTTTCCAGTCCGCCGATCCGGTGTTCCAAGCCTTTGGTACCGGGTAAAGCCCAGGTTCTGGCCAGAGTTTCGGGATCACGGGCATAGGGTTTATAATCATCACCTTCTTTAGCCAGACGCAATTTTATCTCAGGTAATTTAGCCATGGAAGGAATCAACCAGGGCTGAGCTCCGTTGGCCAGGAAGCCGTCGGTCAGCAGGACTACCGGAGTCATATGCTCGAGCGCAATCTTTCCGGCCATAAAAGCATAGTCGAAACAGTTTCCTGAAGTACTGGCAGCGATTACCGGCATCGGACATTCACCATTACGGCCGTAAAGTGCCTGTAATAAGTCGGACTGTTCGGTCTTCGTAGGCAGACCCGTAGAAGGCCCTCCCCGTTGTACATCCACGATCACCAAAGGCAATTCAGCCATAACTGCCAATCCGCAAGCTTCCGATTTCAGTGCCAATCCGGGACCTGAAGTCGTCGTACAGGCAAAATTACCGGCATAGCTGGCACCGATAGCGGTACAGATACCACCGATTTCATCCTCAGCCTGATAAGTCTTAGCACCCAAATCACGACGAAGTGCCAATTCATGCAAAATATCGGTAGCGGGAGTGATCGGATAAGAACCACAGAATAAAGGCAGTCCTGCTTTTTCTGCAGCTGCCAACAACCCCCAGGCTGTGGCTTTATTACCGGTAATCGTACGGTATTTACCTTTCTCGATGGTAGCCGGAGCTACTTTAAAATGAGTGGCTAACGCATGTACATTAGCAGCATAATTATAACCGGCTCTCAACACCATTTTGTTGGCAGAAGCAATAGCCGGTTTTTTGCCGAATTTAATATCGAAGAAAGCTTCGGTATGCTCTACAGATTGCTCGAACATCCAATAGATCATTCCCAAAGCAAACATATTTTTACATCTCAAT
>ENA-ORPH01003040-ORPH01003040.1-human-gut-metagenome-genome-assembly--contig:-NODE-3040-length-13032-cov-14.240117_pt1 | contig 13032 bp, 9 predicted proteins | sample MGYA00242142_ERZ509074 | MGnify/ENA primary metagenome ERZ509074 (study PRJEB26280, sample SAMEA2338724) | human gut metagenome | biome: human gut; feature: human-associated habitat; material: faeces...
AGAACAACATTCTTGCACAGGCTGGACAGTCTATGCTTGCACAGGCTAATCAGTCAAACCAGGGTGTACTTTCACTCTTACAGTAAGTTAATTATCATTTTAAAGACTGACAAGGGAGCATTAGTCTCCCTTGTATCAGTCATATTCGTCTTTTATAAAATGCTTGATATGGTGAGAGGAACCTATTATGTACATAGCACATAATATTTATGCAATTAATGCACAAAGACAATTTAACATAGTAGATTCAAAGGTCAGAAAATCTACGGAAAAGCTGTCATCAGGCTATCGTATAAATCGGGCGGCTGATGATGCAGCCGGTTTGTCAATATCTGAAAAGATGCGAAGACAGATTCGAGGTTTAAATCGTGCATCTGCCAACTGTCAGGATGGAATCAGCCTTGTACAGGTAGCGGATGGTGCATTGAATGAAACTCACAGTATTTTACAGCGGATGAATGAATTGGCAATTCAAAGTGCCAATGGTACAAACAGTGAGAGTGATCGTTCTGCAATAGAAGCCGAGAAGGACGCACTGGTAAGTGAACTTGATAGGATTGCAAATACTACAACATTTAATAATGATATATATCCATTGCTGGGAAAGAGCACATCAGAGGATATTCCAATGAAGACACTTACTTACGAGACAGTATCAATAGATGATGTTAAGCTGGCAGGCTCTGCAACGCTTAGCAAAGAAGCCGCAGATACGTATGTAGGTTGGACTCCGTTTGAAAAGCCTGATAAATTCGATTCTTTAAAGCTTGAAGCAATTATAGATGACAGGAATAATGAATTTCCAATTGATAAATACAGCCTTTTATACAATGACGGAAGCACAGCGCATTCAAAAATCAGAATATCAAATGCCAATGATATTGTGCAGCAAAATAATCCGCCTGAGCAGTATGAGGTCAATATGAAGGATTTCCATTATGATGGCAATTGTGCATTTGATGCAGCAAACAGGAAATGGACCAGATCCTTCTCATGGAGTAATCCTAATGGAGATGTTCAGATTAAGGTCGAACAGTCAGTTCAGATTGACGATGCAAGAAAGAATTATATTATAACAAACAGTGTCAGCAGTGAGGGAACAACACCGGCGCTTTTTGAGTTCATGATGAATATGGATACAGCCTATAACAATAACGATCGCTGTGAATGATATTATGTCGATAAGAAAGAGCTGACAAAGAACAGTATATACAATAATTATGATGGTCAGTACGACAATGCGCTGTTTGAAAAATGGATGGATACATCCATGTCACAATATATTTATGATAAAGCGGATTATCCAAACAGCATATCGATAGTAAACAGAGATTTTCAGGATATGCTTCCATTTACAGAAAAAATATCATTTGATTCCAGTCCACAGAAACCGGTAATTTCCATAGGGGATTATTATAAAGCATCTGCAAGCTGGGATTATTTTAAGACATCCGGTCCAAGTCAGGGATTGGGAGTTGATGCTGTGGGAACCGATCGTACAACAACACTGATTTGGAGTACCGGAACTACTGCAACCAGCTTATCAGCGGCAAACCAGCATTCAGCTTATCAGTTTTCATTTACATATGGTGTTGACAGTGTTAAAAGAGACACAAATATTCCGGCAGTTCCGGCAAAGGTTTTTAAAACAATTCAGGTACCGGATCTGGATGCTGTAAAAAGGGATGAAGGTCCGGAAACATTACGTATCTGGGCAGGAACATCGAGTGATGTGGAAAATGGAATATATTTACATCTGGTTGATGCTACATCAAAAACATTAGGGGTTGCAGACATTGACCTTTCTACTGAAGATGGAGCAACTAAATCAATCAATGCGATAAATAATGCAATTTCGAAAGCCAGTAAATATAGAAGTTATTTTGGTGCTGTTCAGAACAGGATGGAGCATACAATAGAAAATCTGGATAATGTTTCTGAAAACACATCAGCTTCGGAGTCACGCATACGTGATACTGATATGGCGGATGAAATGGTTGATTATAGTAAAAATAATATCATTGAACAGGCTTCCCAATATATGCTTGCACAGGCTAATCAGTCAAATCAGGGTGTACTTTCACTCTTACAGTAAAAAATGCATTAACAGCATGTCGGATAGTATATTTAACATGTTTAATAGGGCGTGTGAAAAAACGAGAGTTTTTTCATGCGTCCTTTTGCTTATGGTTATAATAATAGTTATATTACATAAAAAAGGGTAAAATTCCCTTACAGCCGGAGCAGTCTTCACACTGATACACTTCTTCCTGACGTCCATACTTGTTCCCTTTTACGTTTTTTCGATACTGAAGATAAAAGTTTTTCCCGTTTGGGCAACGCATGATTCCGTCTTCCCCGATTGGAAAATTTACTGCACGAAATAGATCTTCATGATACTTCTTGTCCGTAGTCTCTTTCTTGAACATGGGAAACTTCATATATTTTTCCATTCCCTGCTGCTCACAGAAGATGTAATTGTTGTAAGAACCATATCCGGCATCTGCTACTGGGTACTTCGGATAGAAGCCATATGTAGTATAAAACTTGTTCATTAATGGAATAAAACAATCCATATCTGAGCAATACTGATTTACATCAACAACAGCAATGTATTCATCTGCAACACCGACCTGTACATTATAAGCTGAAAGCAACTGGTCATTTCCCATGTAGTCTGTCTTAATTCGCATAAAAGTGGCTGAATGATCTGTTTTCGAGTAGCTGTTGCGCTCTTCTCCACAGATTTTGATTTTTTCCACGTATTCTTCCAGCTTAGCAGCATACTCTTTGAGTTTCTCATAATGACGTTGTTGTGTAGTTTTGCGATGTCCCCTGCCATGAACAAACATTGCTTCATTAATCTGCCAGACTTCTGCATACTGTTCAGCAGCCTCCTTCAGATACTCTTGTGCGTACTCACTATTGATACAAAGTTTCATACCTGTACATGAAAGTTCCTCATTGATTTCCTCAAAGAGTGTAGTGATCTTACCAAAGAGACGGTATCTGGATTTTTCGGTTGCTTTTTTCCATACCCAGGAGTATTTATTCGCATTTGCTTCAAACTTGGATCCATCAATGTATAGATGTTGAAAATCCACATGCTCTGTCTCAAATATTTTTTTGTTTATATCTTGAAATATTTCTTCAATGGAATCAGCAAGTACTTCGTTGATGAAGTAGCCGAAAGTACGGTAAGAAGGTGCTTGATAATCCATAAGATACATGAAGCGGAGATTGATTTTACACTGATCCTCCAGTTCACGCAATGATATATAGCCATTTGCCATAAATCCAAACAAAACTGTTTTCAGCATGCTGACCGGGTCATACCTGAGTCTTCCTGTATAATGTTGAGGAATATTTTTCAGATATTTCTCCAGTTCGATTTCTCCCATAAATCTGTCAAAAGTCAGCACTGGATCACAGATGTCCAAATAATCTTGAATTAGCATTGGCAAAACTGCCTGTTTTGAGTTAGAATAGATTATGTTATTAATTTTTTTCACAAGTTAATTATAACAGAAAGAAAGACCTTGAGTTCATTATAAACTCTTGGTCTTTCTTTTTTTGGGGACTATTCTTTTTTCACAGCCCCTTTTAGTGTATTAGAACATCGGAAAAAATACATATTATTGCTTCAACAGCACTTTGATGTCTTCCTCCGGTGTGGTAATAGGTGCAATCCCATAGTTTTCTACCAGAAAGTTCAGAATGTTAGGAGAAAGGAACGCCGGTAGAGAAGGACCGAGACGGATATTTTTTATACCAAGATGTAACAGTGTTAAGAGGATGCAGACTGCTTTCTGTTCATACCAGGAGAGTACAAAGGAAAGCGGAAGCTCGTTTACTGAACATCCAAATGCATCCGCCAGTGCTATTGCAACCTGTATTGCGCCATAAGCGTCATTACACTGTCCCATATCCATCAGTCGCGGAAGACCACCAATTTCTCCAAGATTTAGATCGTTGAAACGAAATTTTCCACATGCCAGAGTCAGGACGATACTGTCAGGAGGCGTCTGTTTTACAAATTCTGTATAGTAATTTCTGCCCGGTTTGGCACCATCACAGCCGGCAACCAGGAAGAAATGACGGATAGCTCCTGATTTTACGGCCTCTATTACCGTATCCGCATGGGACAGGATTGCTGAATGACCAAAACCGGTTGTTACCTGTGTGCCGCCATTTATGCCTGTGAAGGTCTGATCCTCCTTGTAACCACCGAGCTCAAGTGCTTTTTCAATAACAGGAGTGAAATCCTTCTGTTCATCGATATGAACAGTACCCGGGAAGGCAACCACTTCTGTTGTGAACACTCTGTCGATGTAGCTGCTTTTTGGAGGCATCAGACAATTTGTGGTGTAGAGAATAGGAGCAGGAATATGATCAAATTCTTTTTGCTGATTCTGCCATGCTGTTCCGAAATTTCCTTTCAAGTGAGGGAATTTCTTTAAGAGTGGATATGCATGGGCAGGGAGCATTTCACCATGAGTGTAGATATTGATTCCCTTTCCATTTGTCTGTTCAAGCAAAAGCTGCAGGTCCTTTAAATCGTGTCCGGTTACTACGATAAAAGGTCCCTTTTCCACTGTAAGCGTAACATCTGTTGGCTCCGGTGTTCCATAGGTTTGTGTATTTGCCTTGTCTAGAAGTGCCATGCACTTTAGATTGATTTCACCTACCTTGAGAACTGTTGGAAGCAGTTCATCCATACTTTCTGCGTAACCAATCTTGAACAAGGCTTCACAGAAAAACTGATTTACCTCGGGATCTTCAAAATTCAGGACATATGCATGATAGGCATATGCAGCCATTCCGCGAATACCAAAGAGAATAAGTGACTTCAGGGAACGGATATCTTCATCAGCATTCCATAGCTGTTGCATATCATATTCGTCAGTTCGTCCACAAGGAGACTGACATTTATTACAGTCGCCAACCAGAGAGGCTTTTTCTGCTCTGACCTTTTGTATCATATCTTCAATTGCTGCATTATCAAAACTTACATTTGTAATTGTGGTAAATAAGCCCTCGATAATGGTCTGCCAGGTCTTTTTTGAAACAGCTGATGTGTCATCGACAGCTCTCGCCAGACCAATCAGTGCGCCTGTCAATTCATCCTGTAGCTGTGCAGTATCTGCCTTTTTTCCGCAGACACCTGTATTTCCGGTACAGCCGGTGCATCCGGCCGTTTGTTCACATTGAAAACAAAACATATTTTTTTCCTCCATCAGTAGTTTTTTATGTTTCTGATAGAATAATAGCGTTATAAAAACAACTTGTATGTTTGATTTCCAACATAAAGAATACTTTTGAAAAAAATTTGTCTATTTTAATCAAGCAATTCAATCAATTTATCAAGAAATGCCTCTTCCCCAAAAGTATTAAGCTTGAAAAAAACAGCCTGGCTTCCACCTGCCGTAATTGCGGAAAGGTGAACAGGCTCCTCGCCATTTTGAAAAAGTGTAATATTGAGACTTACCCTGTTACCACCGGTATAGCTGTAGCGTTCAAATACCCTGACGCTGCAACGCGCATCTTGGCTTCGAAAGTCACTGGAATCCTCCAGAGATGCTGACACACTGCCATTTATTATTCCGTCTTCAATCGTGGAAAGTAACTGGTCAAAATCTTTATTGATAATTCTCTCTATTTTTGCCATATACAAGCCCTCCTCTTTCATCATATATCATAATTGTGATAGGTTTTCTTAATCATAAGTATATCACATGGAAAATAAGTATGCACGAAAATAGTTCACTTACACCTATAGCCTGCATCTACAGCTTAAGCTGCCTTAATCCTTTAACAATAATAAACATAGTCACAAATTCAGCCGCCGGAAAAGCAAGCCACACACCTGTCATGCCGAAGGCGGCTGAAAGTGCGAATGCGAAAATGCTTATAGCGATAAAACCACGCATGATAGATGCCGCGAACGCATATTTTACGGACTCAACAGCACTTAGGATAGCAGAACCTACTATATTAATTCCGGCAAAAATAAAGCCTGTAAAGTAAAGGCGCAGTCCGCTCTCGGCATACGAAGCAAGCCTGGCATCGTGCTCGCTGTTGAAAACAGATGTCACAAAAGGTGCAAAGGTGCATATGAACAAAATGAGCAGTGCAGCAATTAATAGAGATGAAACGACAGCCATCCTGAGTATTGAGCCTACATTTTTTCTAAGTCCTCTGCCGTAATAGTCGCTGATAAGAGGCTGTGAACCCTGTGCTATTCCGTTGAACAAAGCTACAGCGACCAGTGATGTATTGGCAACCACACCGTATGCTGCCACGCCGATATTTCCTGCAAGCCTCAGGATAATCATATTGAAGACAATAGTTATGACACCTGATGATATCTCAGCAACAAAGGAAGAAACACCAACCTGGCAGGAGTAAAAGAGTCTCTTGACAGATGGAACCGTCGGCTTAAGCTTTACGGAGCATTTGTCTGAGCAGAAATGAATACAGCATATCAGGATGCCTATAATCGGTGAAATAGCGGTAGCTAAAGCGGCTCCCTCCATACCAAGTCCAAGCGGAAACATGAGTATGTAATCAAAAACAATGTTAAAAAGGCTGCTGAAAAGTGTGGCGCACATGGCAATGGATGGTGCGCCATCATTTCTTACGAAAGCGTTGCACACATAGTTGCACATGAAAAACGGTGTAAAAAGCATGAAAATACGTGTATAGTTTTTACCGGTATTTATAATTGCCGAATCTCCGCCGAGCAGCCCTACGAGCCTGTCCGGGATGAAAATACCAATCAATATGAATATAACGCTTATTATAATACACCACAGCAGAGCATGAAAAAAATAGCTCTCGCTGGATGTATCGCCCTTATTTTTCTCTACGACATATCTGATAGCGGAGCCGACTCCAATCATTGCGCCTATGGCAAAAATCAAATTGTATACAGGCAGCACCAGGTTGAGCGCGGTGATACCGTTTGAGCCGACCGCCTTTGATATAAAGAAGGTGTCGGCAAGTATATATAATGACATACCCACCATGCCGAGTATGTTTTGTGAGACATATTTTACAAATAATTTTTTCATAATAGCTATATTGTAAATGCATCTGTCATTTAAATCAATGATATTTTTGATTAGCCCGGATGTAAAAAGTTTCAAAATGAGACCTTTTGACTATTGAAATATTTTTCAAGTACATTATAATGAACATGTTGAAATAAAATTGGGATTACTAAAGGAGGATAATTATGGAAAACAATAAGCTTTCAACAGGTTTAACCGTATGGTTATGGATTATTTTCGTGGTGAATGTTCTTGCAGCAATTGGCGGTATTGTCGTTGCACTGGGTGCTTCAGTCGTAGGAGCTGCTTTAGGATTAGGTTCGATATATGTCGTACTGAGTTTCATTGGCGTTATACTACAGATTGTCATAACTGTTTCTATCGGTATTTTGCTTTTCGCACACAAAAAGATTGGTTTGGTGCTTATTTTTGCATTTGCAGCCCTGGGATTCATTGTAAGTATGGTTACATATGCCGTTACAGCACAGCTTGGTGTTGGTAATATTGTCAAAGCAATTATTTCAGCCATTCTTATGCCGGTTATTACATATTTATTTGCAAAGAACGACATTGCAAATGGCACAATAGCTTAGAGCAATAAAAAATAAGATGAAAATTAAATAATGTTTTATTAATCCGCTATACGATAGGTGAGTATAGCGGATTTTTTTCTCTGAAAAAGGACTTTGAAAAGTTATGAAAAAGGGAGAAATATTTGAAAAATACCGGATTATATGATATATTTTGTTGCATAAAAGCAGATTGCCTGTACATGGTGACATATATAAATAATGAAGAGGAAAATCTATGAACGATAAAAGAAAGATAATAGCAATATTTATAATTGTTGCGATAGTAGCTGCGCTGGCTGCAGTTGCCACATTTTTTGTGATTAAGTCAGCAAAAAACGAGGCTAAGGGCTCGTCACAGATGACGGAAACAGCCACAGAGGATAGTTCAGACAAGGAAGACCCGCAGCATACGGGAGACAATGCCGGCTCAATGAGTGTGACATCTGATGATGGGGCTTCTGCGGATGAGACACAGATACTGTCTGCAAGCTCTGTTGCGGAAAACAGTAACCTGACCTTCGGAATTGATGTATCTAAATATCAGGGCACTATAAAGTGGGACAAGGTTGCCGCAGGCGGAATTGATTTTGCAATGATACGTGTGGGCTACAGAACCCAGAAAACAGGCGAGATGTGTGTTGATACAAATGCAAGATACAACATGCAGGAGGCGCAGAAAAATGGCATAAAGGTCGGGGTATATTTCTTTTCATCAGCAGTAAATGAAACAGAAGCCATTGAGGAGGCAGACTGGGTAGCAGACTACATCTCAAAATATCAGATTACATATCCGGTGGCATTTGACTGCGAGGGCTTCACAGACTCAGCCAGCAGACAGTATGGCATGTCATCAGAGGCACGCACCAAAGTAGCTGAGGCATTTTTGCAGGAAATATATAATAAAGGATATACACCTATGTTTTACGCTGCAATGAATGAGTTGTCGGCAAACAGCCAGTGGGATACTAAAACACTTGAGAGCAGGTACAAAATCTGGGTGTCACAATATCCGGACACAGCTTACCCGGAAACACCACAGTCATCTTATGAGGGCACACATGCCATGTGGCAGTATACCAATAAGGGAAAGGTGTCAGGGATTGATAAGCCGGTAGATTTGAATGTGGCATACTTTGGTTTTGATGAAACAGAGTCTGCAAAAAATGGGGATGCGGCTGACGATGCAACAGCTGATCCGGAAGCAAATATGAAGTTTTCGGATGTAAATGAGACCGTAACTGCCAAGGAGAGCGTCAATCTGAGGGATATTCCAAGTCAGGGCAATGACAGCACAATTAAGGTAACGCTGAATAACGGTGATACAGCAACAAGAACAGGCGTCAGTGACAGTGGATGGTCACGTGTCGAATATAATGGACAGACATATTATGCCATTTCAAACTACCTCACAACAGATATGAACTATGTAGTTCCCGGGCAGGACGGAAGTGGCAGCGGAGACGGACTGAAGACAAAGTTCAAGGAGTGTAATGATACTGTCACTGCAAAAATAGAGGTTAATCTGCGTGCACTTCCAAGTGTCACAAATCCGGATGCTACAGTTGTTGCAACGATAAAAAATGGGGAAACCGTCACCAGAACCGGAATCAATGAGGAGTTTGGCTGGTCACGCGTGGAATATAATGGACAGACACTTTATTGTGTGACAAGCTATCTGAGTGTGCAGTAATATAAGTAAATAAAAGCGATAGAACCACTTGCAACGCAGGTCATATTTGCAGCAGATGTGGCTTATGAGTCTGTTGACAGCGGCAGTGCATTATTGACAGATGAGTCACAGAAGGTGACAGTACAGCTTCAGAATGGAACAGCAGTTATTCCGCAGGGTGCAGATATTGAGACTGCTAAAGCGGCAATAGCAAAAGCGCTTGTTGTAAACGCAGACGAAGTTGATGTAAAAAACCTTGATTGGGAGTACGAGTGCGAGGGCAAGGATAAGACTAAATTACAGAAAAATACAGCATTCGGAAGCTTAGAGGGCTTTACGAGCACAACAACGAAAAAAATACTTTGGAATACTGTAACAACAGAATATAATCATCCGGCATTTTTAGAAAACGGTGAAGGAGATTTCAAATTCAGACTTAAGGGAAGCGATGAGGTTGTTACACTCCACAGAGCTTACAAGTATGAATCATCATTTGTTTTAAAGGATGCTCCGTATGAAGTGAGCATGGCTTTTAACGCGGATCAGTCATATGATTTTGATGCTACAGCAAGAGCAATTTATGATGCTGTGATAGCAAAGACAAATCCGGCAGGGCTTACATATGATGATGTGGCAATGGAGTACAATGCCGGAACAGATATAATACCAAACTGGCAGCCACTTAATTCTACAAACTGGACTGCAGCATTTAAAAAATTTGGTCCGGGAGAGTGGACTATCCGCATAAAGTGGGATGGAAATAAGAACTATAAAGGTACACAGACACAGGTAAATGTGACTACAGCCGATAACCGTATAGCAGCGGCCGTTGTATGCAGGGAGGGAGTATCTTTTTCATACAATATGGACACTGCCGTTATGAAACAGTCAATATTTGATCAGGTAATTGATTGGGACAACAGTACATTGCCTGCAAAGGATACGTTAAGTGTTGATGATTTTACAATGGAATACTATGGTGTTGATGATGTAGCCGGAGTTGAGGGAGTCACCAGGCAGTGGGCTCCGATAGAAGGCGGAAAGGTTAATTTACTTACTTATCTGCAGATGGGTGCAGGAGAGCAGCAAATCCGTATAACATATAAAGGCAATGCCGAGTATCGTCCATCAGCATCAGCAGAGACTAGTGTGACCGTTAATAAGGCAAAGGTAAATGTTAAAGTAAAGTCAACAAACATTTATGCCGGAGATGCACTACCACAGGATTTTGTTACAACAAATCCTTCAGACAGGTTTGATGTATATACAATCTATGCCGGTCTTACAAGCAATGTAAATGCAGGCATTTATCTTCAGATGCCTGAGAAGTATACAAACAGCACAGTACTTAAGCTTATAGATCCGGTTGTTTCAAAGCTATATGGAAAGTCCTTTACACAGATGATGCAGGACGGTATGACAGTCGGAGAGCTTAGAAAACTTTTCAGCACACAGGAGCTGCTTGACACGTTGAAGAAGCTTCATATAGATACGGGTACAGTTGGACAGATTCTTGAGATAATAAATAAGCTTCCTTCTGTTGCAGACACAGTGAGAGTGTCATTTGGTACTCCAAACCGTGCCGGTCTTTATACGGTGACAGCGGTTACCGATAACAAGAATTATGAGACAGGTGTTGGAGTTGGTGCTTTACTTGTCAAGATGCATTCAAAAGGAACTAAGCTTAGTTGGAATCAGAGCTTTACAAATGGGAAGCTTAAAGCCTCAGATGTAGCATCCTTTGATTTTGGAGCAACGCTATCATATGATGGTGATGTCTCAATCAGCCAGAGCAATGTGCATTATCTATACAGTGGCTTTACAAGCAAGTGGAAGCCATATTCAAGCACAAAGGCTCCTACAGAGCCGGGCAGATATGTAGTCACAGTAGTTACAATTGGTGGCAATTATCAGGCAGCTCCTATTACTAGAAGCTTTCATATCGTAAAATAACTAAAATCCGCTATACTTTAAAACAAAGTATAGCGGATTTTTTTGATAAATTTATGGAATCTATTTTTCAAGAATACCTGGAAAGGAGCATTAAAACTTATCTTCGTGGCGACAGCGGATTCTCTTCCCAAAACTTTATGAAACCTGTGAGAGTAATGGCTGTTTCCTATTGACATTTCAGTTTATCGGGAGTAAACTATAATTAGTTTATTAGCGATAAACTGAAAGGAGAAATCTTTATGGCTGAGATGAAGATGGGCGTAGTGGAATCCCACTTTGCCGATATTATTTGGGCGAATGAGCCTTTGCACTCCAGAGAATTGGTAAAGCTCTGCGAAAAAGAACTGAACTGGAATCGCTCCACCACATATACGGTGTTACGCAAGCTTTGTGAGCGTGGTATCTTCCAAAATAATGGTGGCATCGTTTCCTCTGTTCTGTCTAAAAACGATTTCTATGCCGTTCAGAGCGAGCAGTTCGTTGACGAAACCTTTGAAGGTTCCCTTCCTGCTTTCATTGCGGCTTTTACACAAAGGAAGGGTATTTCTCAACAGGAAGCTGCGGAGATTCGACGCATGATTGATGCAGCCGCCGGAAAGGAGTAATCTATGAGTTCACTTTTCTTGAAAATTGTAAATATGAGTATCGCCGCATCTTGGCTGATCCTTGCGGTCGTACTTTTGCGTGTGGTTTTGAAAAAGGCACCTAAGTGGATCCATGTCCTACTGTGGGGTATCGTAGCTTTCCGATTGATTTGCCCATTCAGTTTTGAAAGCGCATTGAGCTTGATTCCAAGTGCCGAGACCATCAGTCCTGAAATCATGATGGACTGGACACCAGAAATCTCCACAGGCGTAAGCTCTATCGACAAGGTAGTGAATCCAATTATTACGGACACCTTTGCTCCAGAGCCAATTGCAAGCGCAAATCCACTTCAGCTTTTGATTCCTGTGCTGGCAATCGTATGGGCAATAGGCATCATAGCCATGCTCGTTTATGCTGCCGTCAGCTATTTCCGCTTGCAAAAGAAAGTCGGTGCATCCCTTTCTGTGCGGGACAACATTTGGATTTGTGACGATATACAAACACCTTTTATTCTTGGTTTCTTCAAACCGAGCATCTACATTCCCTCCGGGACAGATGAAGCACAGTTGCCCTATATCATTGCCCATGAGAATGCTCATCTGAAACGCTGTGACCATTGGTGGAAACCGTTGGGGTATTTAGTGTTGGCAATCCATTGGTTCAATCCTCTTGTATGGATTGCGTATATTTTACTTTGCCGAGATATTGAACTTGCCTGCGATGAAAAAGTTATTCGTGGACTGAATCAAAACGAGTCTATTTCTTATTCAGAAGCTCTGCTTTCTTGTAGCGTGAATAGAAGAACAGTTATGGTTTGTCCACTTGCCTTTGGAGAGGTTGGCGTCAAAGAAAGGGTGAAAAATGTGCTGAATTACAAGAAACCTGCATTTTGGATTGTTGCTATTGCTGTGGTTTCAAGTATTGTTCTTGGGGTATGTTTCCTGACAAATCCGAGTTCATTCCCAGTGAAACTTGATTCTGTTCAAATTTCCAAAGCAAGCACCATGGACTTTAGAACAAATAGCGGACCGACCACATTCCAATTAAACGTATCGGAAATTGACGAGTTGAGCAGTCGTATTAAACACTTAAAGATTGGTCAAAAAGACCAATCTTTGCAGGGTCATACACCTTTCTATTCCCTTAATGTGGATACCAAGGAAAACGACAGAATCACATTCAGCGGTTTTGATTCCAACGG
>ENA-ORPH01003041-ORPH01003041.1-human-gut-metagenome-genome-assembly--contig:-NODE-3041-length-13028-cov-2.340399_pt1 | contig 13028 bp, 11 predicted proteins | sample MGYA00242142_ERZ509074 | MGnify/ENA primary metagenome ERZ509074 (study PRJEB26280, sample SAMEA2338724) | human gut metagenome | biome: human gut; feature: human-associated habitat; material: faeces...
ATATGGAGTGCGAGTTTGTGGTTCCACATCATGTTCTTCCCCGACTGCGGGTTCTGGACAAAGGCTGAAAACACCCACAGCGGCCTGTATGGGAAAACTGTCCCCCACCGTCCGGTAACGGCTTGCCTTTTTCCGTCAGGATTGGTATACTAAGCTTAGATTTTTTCGTTCCGTGGGAAGGGGAAGCGTCATGCTGCATCAGGCTTTTAATGAAGTATACACCAAATTCAAGCTGCACTTTTATCAGGAGATCTTCCGCCGGTTTCAGGACCGGGAAGCCAGTCTCACCACGGTGGAGACCTTCTGCATGGAGAGCATCATGGCGCTGGGGCGGCCTACGGTGAACGAGTTCGCCACCTTCATGTGCATCTCCCCTCCCAACGCCGCCTATAAGGTGAACAGTCTGGTGAAAAAGGGCTACATCCGCAAAATCCAGTCCCCCTCGGACCGCCGGGAGTTCCATCTGGAGGTCACCCAGAAGTATATTGATTACTACAACATCTCCTCCAACTATATGTCGGAGGTCATGGACCGCATCATGGCCCGCTTCTCCCCGGAGGACTGCGGCAAGCTGGAGGAGATCCTCACGGTGGTCAGCCGGGAGCTGATGCCGGAGGTCCCCCTGCCGGAACGCACGGAGGAGTGACCCCTCCCCTGCTTCGCCCTTATCCAGCACCGCTTCGGCGGTGCTGTTTTTTTCTGAATTCAACGTCCCTTTTCCGACAAGCCGGGCGGGTTGTCTATTGTGTTCTCCGCCGGAACGCAATATAATGGGGAAAAACAAAGAAAGGCGGACGGCGCATGAACACTCTGATCGAACTGTATGACGAGCGCGCCATTGAGAATATTCTGGCACCGGATATGTTCCGCCCCCGGCGCATCGTCTACCTCTGCCCCGGTGAAATCGCCCAGGATCGCACCCGGCAGGAGACTCTGGCCGCCTTTTTCCGGCGGCGGGGCTGGGAGCCGGAGCTGATCTTCGTGGAGACCAGCCGGTTCAAGGCTGACCGCATCCTGCGACAGCTGTTCACCATCGGAGAGAAGTACCCGGACTGCGCCATCGACGTCACCGGCGGCAGCGACGCGGCCCTGTTCGCCGCAGGGATGTTCGCTGCCCAGAAGGGCGTGCCCGCCTTCACCTACTCCCGGAAGAAAAACCGCTTTTACGACATTTCCGGCGCGGCCTTTGCCGACGAGCTGCCCTGCGGCCTGACCTATTCCATCGAGGATTTCTTCCTCATGGCCGGCGGCACGCTGCTGCCCGGACGGGTGGACAATCAGATCCTGTCCCAATATCTTTCGGACTTCGACCCGTTTTTCGACTGCTTCCTCCAATTCCGCCGGGACTGGCCCAACATCATCTCCTATATCCAGCGGATCTCCCCCTCGGAATACGGCCAGACACCGCCCCTGTCCGTGGTGGGCGGCTACACCGTAAAGGGCGAGCGTGGCTCCCGCAACACCGCCAACGCGGACGCGCTGCGGGAACTGGCCCGTATCGGCTTTATTCAGGATCTGGAGATCGTCCCCGGCCAGCAGGTGTCCTTCCGCTTCCGGGATCTGAACACCCGGGCGTGGCTGCGGGACGTGGGCAGTGCGCTGGAATTGTATGCCTACAAGGCCTGCGTGGATTCCGCCATTTTCCATGACGTTATCAGCAGCGCCGTGGTGCGGTGGGATGAGGTACTGGGCCACGGCAGCGTCTCCAACGAGATCGACGTCATGGCCGCACGGGGCGTCATCCCCCTGTTTTTAAGCTGCAAGGCCTGCGACATCAAGACGGAGGCTCTCAACGAGCTGGCCATCCTCCGGGACCGCTTTGCCATCCGGATGGTGGATCTGAAGCTGCAGAGCCAGACAGTGGAAAAGGTGAAGGAAGTAGAGGGTATGGCGGCCATCGTCACCACGGAGGTCTGCAACGCCGCCGCCCGCCACCGGGCCGCTCAGCTGGGCATCGCCGTCATTGATTTAGAGGAACTGAAAACAGGCCAGATCGTCCACCGGCTGAAGGTCATCATGAAGGCGGAATGACCCGCTCCGGTGGGATTTATCCTCCTCAATACAAGCGGTACGAAAACCCCTAAAACGCATTCTGTCGGCAAGTCCAGTCTGCAAGACTGGGCTTGCCTTGCACAAGGAACTTCTGCCTCTGACCTAAAGTCTAGAGAGAAGTTTCCTTGTGCATTTTGCGTTTCTTGATTGCCCTGGCTTCCCGGCGCTCCCGGTAAGTAACGGTGACTATACCCTCCATACCGAAACCTCACCGAGACTCTTGGTGAGTCTCGGTGAGGTTCATGGATATTCTGGCACACTTCGCTGGATATTTCAATCCGGCCTATTATTTAACGTTTATCCTGCAATTTTGAAATACCTGAAAAGATCAAAACAATTCGGGGTGAGCAAAATTGCCTACACCGCCGCCTGTATGGATGAATACTACCGTATGGTCACGTGTCAAAACGCCCCGACGGATTAAATCCACCATCCCAGCAAACGCCTTACCCGCATAGGTGTGGCATAGAATCAGTCCCTCCAACTCAGCAGCCATGTGAATAGCTTCAATTGCCGCATCTGTTACTGCTCCATATCCTTCACCGACATAATCATAGTTCACTGAAATATCGTTTGGAGTGAAGGGCTGCTCATGAATTCCCAGAAATTCCATAGTGGTATTACACAATGCGGCAATTTCCACTTCTTTAGGCTGTGTGTGATGGCTAACACTGATGCCCAACATTTTAGCCGATGCGTTTGCCAAGCGAAGTCCGCATTCGATTCCGGCCTGTGTTCCTCCAGTCCCTGTGCCAGCAATCAAGTAATCGGCATGAATGCCTTGTTCATCCATCTGATACATTAACTCATCTACAGCGTTAATGTATCCCAAGTTTCCCAAGGGCGTAGCACCACCTAATGGCATAAGATAAGGATGCTTTCCTCTCTGGCGATAACTTTCTGCAACCTTGCTCGTGATTGGACATATTCCTTGGATCTCCTGATCTTCCAGTTCCTGCGTGATATTAGAATCATAAATCAATTGAGCCCCAAAAATTCGATCCAGGAGAACATTGCCCTGATAAACCTGCGGCATTTCACCTTCAAGTACTGCAACGCTATTCATTCCCAATTTTCTCGCCGCTGCCACACACTGACGCACCCAATTAGACTGGACACCGCCTAATGTAATAACTGTATCCGCATTTTGCTTTACTGCATCTGCCATTAGGAATTCGAGTTTTCTGGTCTTGTTTCCACCAAAAGCGATAGCAGTCAAATCATCTCGCTTCACATATATCTTTGGCCCGCCCAGCATTTTTGTCAGTTGTGGTGCGAATTCCAATGGAGTGGGAAGCGGGGTTAGGTGGATACGTGGGTATTTAGCAATCACTTTTTTAATGTCCATAAGATTTGGCTCCTGTCCTCTTTATTTTTTTGCTTACAACAGGCTAGGCAGCCACATGGTGAGTTCTGGCACGTAGGTAATCACCATTAAGGCAATCAACAGTGGGACATACAGGGGTAGGAGTTCTTTCAGTACTTTGTGCGGAGCTTCCTTACCCACGGTAGCCACTGTGTATAGGCCAACACCAAAGGGCGGTGTCAACATGCCAATGGTCAGGTTTAGAACTAAAATGACACCCAGATGTACTGGGGCCACACCGATTGCTGCAGCCACAGGCAACAAAATGGGGGTCAAAATAGTCAAAGCCGATATAGTCTCCATGAACATGCCCACTAACAAGACCAAGAGGTTTATCAGCAGTAAAATTAAAAACGGGTTATCGGCCATGCCCAGGAATGCAGAGGTCACCATTTCAGGGAAATGTTCTAATGTCAGAACTTTAGTGAAAAACGAAGCTACTGCAATAATAATAAAGATATTGCTGACAGTTTTATACGTTCCCATAATGGCATTTTTCAAAATGGAAAAAGAGAATTTGCCTTTAATTGCTTCGACAATTAATATGTAGATGACAGCAGCTGCGCCAGCTTCGCTTGGGCTGCAAAATCCACCCAGCATAGCAACGATGATGGCGGGGATCAGGAAAAGAATATGAGCCGCCTCCTTGGTGACCGCCCAAAGGCTTTCCTTTTCGGCGGCAGGATGCTCATCATGATACCCCTTCAACTTGGTTCGACACTGGAAGGAGATAAATATATAAAGGCAGACAACGATGGCAAAGGCAGGGATCGCGCCGGACATTAAGCAATGCAAAGGGGATTGCTGCGCTAATACCGCAAATATCAGTAGCGGAATACTCGGCGGAAAAATGGGGCCTACCATTGAGGTGGCTGCCGTTACGGCGCAGGCATAGTCTCTTGAAAAGCCTTCTTCTTCCATAGCCTTGATTTCCACCTGTCCCAATCCACCAATGTCGGCTACCGCAGCGCCAGACATTCCTGCAAAGAGTAAGCTAACGATGATATTCACTTTTGCCGTATAGCCCTTTGCATTGCGCATCAGAACTCGGCAAAAGTTAAATAGCCGTGTAGTCTCTCCGAACTCGTTGATAAGGCATCCCATTAGCACAAACAATGGACTGGCCACTAGGGGGAAGGAGTTCAGTGCCTGAAATGCAGAATAGGCCATGGTGGAAATGGGGAGCCCCTCTACAATTACATAGAGCAGCGCTGGGATTCCCATGGATACAATAATTGGAAATCCTGCCAACAGCAAAACCAAAAACATGACTAACACGATAGCAAGCATGGTTTACTCCCCCTTTCTCAATTCACTCAGCAGTCCCAGCACAGCAAAAATTGCCCACAGGATTGTAGAAACAATAATTACAATGTGTAACCACGCATAAGGAATTCGGGCCGCATGAGTTTTTAGCATCTTGATTTGCGGGAAAAGCTGAAATTCTCCCGCCAAAATGCCCCCTGTCAGCACGAGAGTTAGTAACCGGCTAACAATATTCATGGCTTTTTTCCCTTTTGTCGGCAGAAGATCCTGCAAAAACTCTACCCGCAGATGTTCGTTGTGCCTCTCTACGACAGAGACGCCTACAAAAACCATGGCGATCAGGGCAAACGCGGAAACCTCCTCCGGAAACTTCAGTGGCAGATTAAAAAAGAAACGCGTGATGATCTGCAAGCCGATAACCCCAACAATCAGGAGATTAAGCGCAATTTCCAACCAGCCAATGATCTTTTCATAAAAATCCAACACTTTTTTCATAACAACCTCCTACTAACAGATCGGACCTGCTTGCATTTCAACAGCTCCGCCGTGTCAGAACCTCTGTTGGTTATGCTTTGCCAAGGTACTCCATGATTTCCTGGAAAATGTCACCCCAATCATCTTTGAACTTTTCCGCGACAGAATCACGGATGGCATCAGTGTCAAAGGAAAGCTCATCCTTCTCGATAATGACCATGCCCTTCTCAGCAATGGCGGCGCGGGCGGCTTCTTCGTTGGCGGCAAAGCTCTCGTAGACTGCCTGGCGCGCTTCCACACCGGCCTGCTCCAAGATCTTCTGGTCATCCTCGCTCAATTTGTTCCAGCTTGCTTCATTGATAAACACTCCGGATAGGGTGGGGTTGTGCCCGGTCATAATGCAATACCCCTCGATATCCACAATGTTAGAGAACGGCATACCGGTACCGTCGATCATTTTGGTGATCAACGAGGTGACTACTTCACTCCAGCCCATGGGAGAAGGAGTCGCCCCCATAGCGGACATGGTCTCCATAAAGATTTGGCTGGGAATAACACGGATCTTCATTCCCTTCAAGTCTTCTTCACAATAGACGGGCTTACTCGTAGTCAGCAGGTTCTGATTGCCCCAAGAATAAGTGGCAAGCAGACGTACACCTGTACCGCTCAGCTCCTCATTCAGCCGATCCATGATGGGAGAATCAGGAGCCGTCACTTTAAAAAGTTCCTCTTCACTATCAAAAAGGAATGGTGCCTCTAAGATAGACAGGGCTGCGCACAGATCTGTTACCTCACTGACATCATGCTGGCTCAAATCGGCAATACCAGTCTGGGTGCCCTCGATGTTATTAGCGGTTAAAGTTCCTCCGAAATAGTTTTCAATCTGCACGCGGCCTTCTGTTCGTTCCTCCACTAATTCCTTAAATTTGAGGCAGAATATTCCTGCAGGTGACTGTTCGGCATTAACATCGCTAAATTTCAGCACAATGGGGGCTGCAGCAGCAGAATCCTTTTCGCTGTCAGGATTGGGGGAAGATTTTGTTGATCCACCGGAGCACCCGGCCAACAACAGGGTCGATGCGATGCAAAGCGCTGCGATTTTAGTCAGTCTCTTCTTTAACATTACTAAATCCTCCTCATTTTTCTTTTTATCACACGGAACTTTATTTGCTCCGAATGAATCATTATAATTCAGTCAGGACGCCATCCTTCATAAACAAAGACTCGTCCAGATAAATTGTAGGCTTTTCATAGACCAGGTCCAAATGCTGAGGGCAGACATTATTTCCGCCAAAACCAGTATTGCTGCCCAATGCAAAGTGGCCAGTGCCATAGATTCCTTCATCGATCACAATGCTTCCAGTCGGTGTAGCACAGGGGTTCAGGCCGATAGCAAATTCCGCCACAACGGTGCCTCCTGGTATATTTTCAACCTTTTTCCGCAGGTGATCGGCTTGAGTGCCGCCAGTAATCCTGTAGGCTTTTCCGTCTTGGATCTCTAAATGGATCGGCTGGGTGAGCAGCCCCATTCCGGTGCCCATCACATCAGCAATCAAAGTTCCCGCCATCGTGTTCTCTATTGGGGCGATATAGACCTCCATATCTGGGACAGCTGCCATTGTACCGGGGTCCAAACACGTGCCCTTACAGCAGTGAGATGTGCGGCCATCAATGTGAAAAGAAAGATCTGTTCCTTTCTGGGTGGTGACTCGGACCTTTTTTGCCTGGTCAAACGCCTTCATCACGGCTTGGACTCGCCCTTGAAGGTTGACAAAATCAGCTTCTAACGCTTTGTTTGTTAAAAGCTCCTCTGTGGCCTCGGTCATTACAATGACCCGACCTCCTTGCTGCGTGCATGTCTTAGCTGCAGCAGAATATCCAAGCGTACTGGTGGTAATGCAAATCACGACATTTGCCTGTTTCATAGCTATAGAAATTGCCTCTGGAGGCTGACCATCTTTCAGTACGCCATCAAAGCTAAGCCTCTTAGGAATTGCTCCGGCCTCTATACAAGCTTCATAGAGTGCCTGCTCCACGGCAGGCGGACGCCCTGTATCTGTAATTAACAGGACTTGATCATCTGGTTTGATTCCTATGCAGTCCCGCACAATCCTACGAGCTCCCTCCTGTTGTTCCATGTTTTTGTTCCTCCTTTTCTGTGTGAGCATCTCACATCTGGCAATTATATCTGCCGTTTCGCTCTTGTGCTTGTGCCAACTTGGCAAAAATAACAGCAATATTTGTGCCAAGTATGTCCCCTGCGTTTTTGGAAAAGACCTCATCATTTTCTCGTTTTTTCCCATTATTTGCAAAAAGATTGGCCATCCCGCTCTTTTCAATTGGTCAAATTTGCGATATAATTGGTCATCAATTGGTCGAGGTGATTCTAATGGGTAAGAAAAACTAGCTGTTATTACACTATCAAAAGCCGTTGCTCAATTGATGACATTGTTGGAACCTGCCCCGCCATGGAAAATGCGAAGGCACTCGCCCAAAAGATGGCCCAAACTAACTTGCCAATCCTGATCACTGGTGAGAGTGGTACAGGAAAGGAGCTGTTCGCTCAAGCAATCCACAACAGTTCACCCAGACGGGAAGAACCATTTATTGCAGTTAACTGTGCTACCATACCAGACTCTTTGTTGGAGAGTGAATTGTTTGGCTATGAAGAGGGTGCTTTTACCGGAGCGAAAAAAGGAGGGAAGCTAGGATTATTCGAATATGCTCACCGCGGGACACTCCTGCTGGACGAAATCGAATGCATGAGTTTAAGCCTTCAAGTCAAACTTTTGAGGGCTATACAAGAAAAAGAAATTATGCGATTAGGCAGTCATAAAGTTATTCCTATCGATGTGCGCCTAATTGCTATAAGTAACATTGACTTGGAAGAGATGATTCAAGAGAAGACTTTTCGCAAAGACTTGTTTTATCGGCTGAGCACGCTCCCGCTTTCCATACCGCCGCTTTGTGAGCGCAAAGGGGATATTCCGCTTCTAATTCATGCGATTCAGCGCACATTGGGAAGTTCGTTCACCTTAACGGACGAGGCTATGGAAGTCTTTCTTAATCACCCATACCCTGGTAATGTTCGTGAACTGTATAATTACTTAGAGTATTTATCCTGTCTTGGCGAAGGGTCCATCATTACATACAGTGCCCTACCAGTTCTACTGAAAAAAAGTTGGGAACAGCATAGATCTGACTCAAGCTCCTATGTCACTATGGATTCCGCTCAGCAAACTACCGCTTTTTTTCGTGCTGCCGGAATACATGCCGAGGAATTTCTCTTCCTCCTGGGCCAATTGGCTGAGGCTTCTAAGGCTATGCGGGGAATGGGGCGTGGATCTCTAAAGGCATCTGCTCAAGAGGCCGGTGTAGTCCTTTCAGATAATGAAATTCGTACCGCCTTGCACTGCCTAAGCCAGTTGGGGTTGGTTAAAATTGGGCGCGGTCGCCGAGCAACGAGGATTTCTGCCTCTGGTCTTTCGCTATACCGGCAACTCTGTCCAAGTAGTCAGCCACCCGCTTAGCTTTAAAAAGCATCTTGGAATAAGCAAACCACTGCCCAACCCTTTCTGAACTGTGACCCCTTTAATCAGCTTAAAACTGCCGTAGCGGGCGAATGCCCCGAAAAAGCGTCCACGGCCGCCGCTCGATCACACAAGGAGAACCAACCGTGAAGGTCAGGCGGAACACTCTGCTGCTCATTGCCGCTCTGGTCTGGAGCGCGGCGGGCTTCAACATTCTGCGCATCGGCCTGCTGGCCTGCCCTCCCTACCGCACGATCGTCAATTATCTGCTGTCCGCCGTTGTATTCACCGTATTCCAGATCTTCATTTTCGGACGGCTAGTGAACAAACACACGGCCCGCATCAGCGCCTACGAGGAGGAGCTGCACCTCTTCCTCAAATTCTTCGATGTGAAGTCCTTCATCATCATGGCGGTGATGATGACCGGCGGCATCTGGCTACGGTCCAGCGGCGTGGCCCCGGACCGGTTCATCGCGTTTTTCTACACCGGACTGGGGGCCTCCCCCCTGCTGGCGGGGCTGCTGTTCGCCTGCAGCTTCGCCAAGGCGGCCCTCGCCGCCAAGGGCAAGGCGTAATATCGGAAATACGGCCCGTGCAGAGCAGTTTTGAGACAGAAATCTCAAGACTGCTCTTTTTTGTGGGCAAGATGGCTCCATCGGGGTCAAACAGCGGTCAGTACGTACAAAAAGGCGGTTTTTGTATGCGGTTTTGACACAGATCACTCTTGATTCACCATCTGCTATCATGGTATGATGTTGTTGTGCAAGAACAAAAGTCCGCCTATGAGAGATGTGCGTCAGTGACGCCGCTCACAGCGGAAGCAAATATCGAAAAGATAGGGGGACCAGTCATGAAGCACCATCGCTTCCTTTACCGGGCGCTGAGTGCGCTCCTTTGCCTTGGACTCTGCGCCCAGCTGACCGCCTGCGGCAAGAAACCCGTTCCCAAGCCCGGCTCCTCCGGGCCGTCCGCACCGTCCGTGTCGAAAAAGGTCTATGATGACAGCCTCATCTCCGAGGTCTATGACGAGGAGGACTCCTTTACCGACGAATACGGCGCGGAATATTCCTACATCTGTCACGTTCCGCAGCTGGAGGCCGACACACCGGAGGCCAAGGCCATCAACTGGGAGATCATGGAGAGCTTCGGAAATGACGTGCAGGCCACGTTGGACGCCGCCGAATCGGGGGAAACTCCCCACTCGCAGTACATGGAGGTCACATGGCAGAGCTATTGGAACGACAGTCTGCTGAGCCTTTCCATCCGTGTTCTGGGCTGGACCAGCGACCTCATCGACTACGCGGTATATCACTACGATTTTGAGACCGGCCAGCGGCCGGACAACCTGGAGCTTCTGGACCGCTTCCACGTGGACGAGGGGGACTTTATCGCCGCCCTGCGCCGGGGCGCGGCCCGGCAGTTCGATTCCCATTACGCCCCGTGGGGCATGGGGGGCCTTTCGCCGGAGGATGAAAACTACGGCGGCATCGCCATTGATCTGGCGGCACTCCGGGCCTGGACGGTGGCAGAGGAAAACTTCTCTCTGGATCTCGCCAGGTTCTGCCCCAACGGGGACGGCACCTTCACCGCCTTCCAGCCTATCGCCTCTATCGCGGGGGGCTGCGGGTGGTATTATGAGCCGGTGCTCGTGGAGCCCGGCCCCGGCGACTGGGCGGACGGCGGCCCCCAGGCCGAGGATGTCTTTGTGTCCGCGTGGCTCACCGATGACGGCGTATCGGTCTCTTTTTCCAAGAGCCAGTCGAGGGATTTCCCGGACAGCGAGACCTACCGCAGAGCCTACGGCTTCGCGTATGACACGGAGTACCCCGTAGCCGGGTGCTACGGCGACTATCAGGACATTTTCGTAGGTGCCAGCGGACAGGATTTCTGCCCCTATGTGTTCCTTCTGACCACGGAGGGCACGGTGGAGTACATCGACATCTTCGGCGGCCTGTGGCACGGATGCCTCTGCTCCGGCGGCCCGCTCTACGGTTTCCGGGACATCGTGGGCTTTGAGTCCGGCGTCTATGAGTACGGCCTCGGCGGCTATGAAACCGTGTACGCCGTGGACAAAAACGGCAGGAAATACGATATGCCCGCCTGCATCACGGCGCAGGGGAACGCCATACCCAGCTACGCCGCCGGAAAGTGGTGCGCCAATGTGTATCACAGCGTGGCCAGCGGCGCCTCCTATGAGAGCGTCTACTATCTGAGCATCCACGAAAACGGCCTCGTGGAGATCAACGACGTTATCGTGAGCATCGACGCGCCCCTTCAGATCGCCGGCTACTGTACCTATTTAGGCACCACGGAGCTGGGCATGGTCTACCAGTTCGGCCTTTACAGCGGCGACCAACTCCGAAATGGGACTTTCGCCCTTGACCTCTATAACAAGGACTATGGAGAGATGACCATTACGCCCATCTCCGGCGTCAACCTCTTTGACGCCCCCGAGGGCGGCTACACCGTCTTTACCCGGCTGTAACGCCAAGCAGACTGACATGGTATTTTCAAAAAGAGTGCTGCGGTCCAAAAGAACCGCAGCACTTTTTTTGAAAACAATTGCTTGCACTCCGGCAGGTGCAAGGTTATAATCCCAAGCAGTAAGTTTCAACAAAGGATATCCCGTTTTGCGAAGGAGCGCACATTCTATGAAAATCATTGTAACAGACGGCTACGTGGAAAACCCCGGCGACCTGAGCTGGGCTCCGCTGGAAGCCTTGGGTGAGGTGACATACTATGACCGCATCGGCCTGACCGATGAGGATGAAACCATCCGCCGGATCGGTGACGCGGAGATCGCCGTCATCAACAAGGCCCCCGTGACCCGGAAGGTCATTGACAGCTGCCCCAACCTGAAGCTCATCACGGTGCTGGCCACCGGCTACAACGTGGTGGACGTGGCCTATGCCAAGGAAAAGGGCATCCCCGTGTGCAACGTGCCCAACTACGGCGGCTATTCCGTCAGCCAATTCACCATCGCCCTGATGCTGGAAGCCTGTCTCCACATCGGCCACCATGACCGCACCGTCCATGAGGGCAAATGGCAGAACAGCCCGGACTGGTGCTACTGGGACTATCCTCTCGTCGAGCTGGCAGGCAAGACCTTCGGTCTGCTGGGCTGCGGCCGTATCGGGATCCACACCGCCGAGGCCGCCAAGGGACTGGGGATGCACGTCATCGCCTACAACCGCTCCCAGTCTCAGGCCGCTAAGGATCTGGGGGTGGAATTTGTGGATCTGGACGGCCTGTTTGCCCGGTCCGACGTGCTGGCGCTCCAAATGCCCTTAGCGGACTTCAACGTGGGGATCATCAACAAGGAGAACATCGCCAAGATGAAGGACGGCGTTATCATCCTCAACAACAGCCGGGGACAAATGGTGGTGGAGCAGGATCTGGCGGACGCCCTGAACAGCGGCAAGGTGGCCTTCGCCGGGCTGGACGTGGTCTCCACGGAGCCGATCCGAGCCGACAATCCCCTGCTGACGGCGAAAAACTGCATCATCACCCCGCACATGTCCTGGGGCTCTCAGGGCAGCCGCCAGCGGATCATGGACTGCACGGTAAACAATATCAGGGCGTTTCTGAATGGAACGCCGGAAAATGTGGTAAATCCGTAAGTTTTCCGGCAGAATGCCGATTTTTGAAAGGGGAATCTGACGATGGACAGCAAAACCCTGCAAACCCTCCGCCGGGATGCGGAGAATATCTGCCGCAGCGCCATTGAAGCCTCGGTGCCGGACGCCGCCATCCAGCGGGCGCTGGCCCAGCTGCCCCCCTGTCAGGGGCGGACGGTGCTGGTCTCCATCGGCAAAGCCGGGTGGCAGACCGCCAAGGCCGCTTACGATGCGCTGGGCAGCACCATTGAGCATGGTGTGGTGGTAACAAAATACGGCCACAGCCAAGGCCCCATCGGTGATCTGGCCATTTACGAGGCGGGCCATCCCGTTCCGGATGAACATTCCGTCCGGGCCACGGAGGCGGCGCTGGCGGCGGTCAGCGGCCTCTGTGCAAAAGACCGCGTGCTGTTTCTGGTGTCCGGAGGGGGCTCCGCCCTGTTTGAACGCCCTCTGGTGCCTCTGGCGGAGCTGGAGGACATCACCGGCCAGATGCTGGCCTGCGGTGCGGACATCACCCAGATCAACACCATCCGCAAGCGGCTCTCCGGCGTCAAGGGCGGGCGGTTCGCCCAGCTCTGCGCCCCGGCCCATGTGTATGCCATCCTCCTCTCCGACGTCATCGGAGATCCCCCGGATATGATCGCCTCCGGCCCCGCCTGCCCGGATTCCTCCACCTGCGAGGAGGCGATGGAGATCGTTCGTCGATACCGGCTTTCCCTG
>ENA-ORPH01003042-ORPH01003042.1-human-gut-metagenome-genome-assembly--contig:-NODE-3042-length-13023-cov-6.209130_pt1 | contig 13023 bp, 14 predicted proteins | sample MGYA00242142_ERZ509074 | MGnify/ENA primary metagenome ERZ509074 (study PRJEB26280, sample SAMEA2338724) | human gut metagenome | biome: human gut; feature: human-associated habitat; material: faeces...
ACTGGCGCAACCGCCCCTTGCAGGGCGGGCGCTATCCATACGTCTACGTGGACGGCATCTACCTGCGCCGCAACTGGGGCGGAGAGTACGAAAATGTTTCTGTTTTGGTGGCGATCGCCGTGAATGAGGACGGTTTTCGTGAGGTTTTGGGCGCTGCCGAGGGCATGAAGGAGGACAAGGCCAGCTGGGTCAGTTTCTTCCAATGGCTCCGTGGACGCGGCTTGGATGGCGTGAAGCTCATCGTCGGCGACAAGTGCATGGGGATGCTGGAGGCCGTGGGCGAGGTGTTCCCGGACGCCAAATACCAGCGCTGCACGGTGCATTTCTACCGCAATGTTTTCTCTGTTGTGCCAAAATCCAAGGTCAAAATTGTGGCAAAAATGCTCAAGGCGATCCACGCCCAGGAGAGCAAAAAGGCGTCCCGCGAGAAAGCGAAAGCAGTGGTTGCCGAGCTGAGGGCCATGAAGCTGAAGGAGGCTGCCAAGAAGGTCGAGGACGGCATTGAGGAGACGCTGACCTACTGCGACTTTCCCAGCGAGCATTGGACGCGCATCCGCACCAACAACGTGATCGAGAGGCTGAACCGTGAGATCCGCCGGCGCACCCGCGTGGTGGGGACGTTCCCCGATGGCAACTCCGCCCTGATGCTGGTCTGCGCGAGGCTGCGCCACGTGGCGGGCACCCAGTGGGGCAACAAGAAATACATGAACATGAAGCACTTGGAGGCAGCTTTGGACGACGCCTCTATTGCCGGCTGACTTCATTCAGCCGGAGCCTGCAAACAATTTTGCGCATAAATCTTGACGGGACCCTCTGCCTCGAGGTTACGAAAGAACTTGCTAATGATCTTGTATCACCTCCGCAGCAGTTTGAGAGAAAAGCGGGCGAAAGGATGGATCGCATCCTTTCGCCCGTCGCTCATAGCCCCGTATAAACGGTGTGATATTGCGGCAGCAGCGCCTCGATCTTCTTGTGATAGCCCCGCTCCCAGAACAGACATTTGGACGGATCGACGCCCAGCTTGTCGCCCGTAAGCGCCAGCGCCACCGCGCGGCAGCCGCCGTTGCAAAGCTCAAAATAAGCGCAGCCCGCGCATTTTGTATTTTTCTCGCGCAGCGTGCCAAGCGTGGTGCACACCTCGTCAAGGTACGGTCCGCCGGAGAGCAGCTGCGAAAGGGGCTCCCGCTTCGCGTTGCCGAGAATATCCCCGTGCTGCTCGTAATAGCCCGACATCTGGTGGCAGGGGAACACATTGCCGTTCGCCGCGACGGCGACCATGCCGCGGTTTCCCTTGCACACGGGCGCACTGCTCCGGTACTCTCCCGCGCAGGAGTTGACCGCGGTGAGCGTGTAAAACCTCGAGCGCGGATAGAGCGTCCCGAACTGCCAGATCGTCAGGTCCATCGTGTGCTCGCCCTGCGCGTACTTCTCCCACAGGAGGAGCGCCTCGTCATAGTATTCCTCAAACGTGAGGCAGGCGTCGCCCGCGTTCTGCACCCAGCGGGGGGCCTCCGTTGTGCGGATGATGCGCATTTCCGCCACGCCCATGCCGTCCAGACGCTCCGCCGTTTTCAGCATGGAATCGCGGTTGCGGCGATTCATATTCGTCTGCACCTTGACGGGGAAGCCGTTTTCGACGCACAGCCGGATCGCGCGCAGCGCAGTTTCCTCCGCGCCTTGGTGTGCGCGCATCCAATCGTGATAGCCGAGGCCGTCAAAGGATATTTTCATGAGCGGGACGCAGCCGATGGCCTTCATGCGGTCAAGCGCCTGCCGGTCGATAAAATACCCATTCGTGTTCAGCTCCTCGACGTACATGCCGCGCGCGTAGATGCCCTCGAGAATCTCAAAGAAGCTCTTGTGCAGCATCGGCTCGCCGCCCGTGATGGTGAAGGCGTTGATGCCGCAGTCGCGGGCCTGGTCGAGAAGCCGGTCCGCCTCGTCCATGCTCCACTCGCTCATGAGCGGCGCGTTGTCGGCGGCGTTGAAGCAGTGGATGCAGTTATAGTTGCATTTGCCTGTGATCATCCAGTTCATCGCCGGGAAATAGCGGTTGGGACAGGGGCGCGGCCGGCTCCAGTCCGACAGCACGTCGCCGTTTTCGGCCTTTCGGATGAAGCCGTCTGCCAGGAATTTGCGGGCCAGCGGGCTTTCCGCCTCGTCCGGCAGCTCGCTTCGTCCGTCGCACTCCGTCAGAAACGCAAACTCCTCCGCCGTCAAGCCCTTAGCGTTGCGCTCGCCCTTGATGTAATACGCATAGGGAACGAGCATCCACGAACGCAGGGCGATATAGGGGTTCAAAATATAACGCATAGTCTATGTCTGAATCCGTTCATTGGTCCTTGTTATTGCAAAGCCAAAGCCCTTTTTCAATAGAGCACCAATAGCAGTTATTGCAATTCGGCAGCTTTCCGCATACTCCGCACCTGGAAATACCGCCGGAATATCTCGTCGCACGCACTCCGCAGCGTTTGCATTCCCAGTACCCGCATGAATAGCCAGCGGAAACGACCAATCTTCCGTCGCCCTTGCGGCAGCCACCGCCGGACACATTGTTGAGCTCTTCGTCCGCAAGCTCCCCTGCTTTGGGATGCATGATCTCAAAATACGCAGCCGCGCTCTCTTCGGTCATTTCCATGCCGTTTTCCTTTGCGAGAGTCAACAGCGCTTCGGGAGTTTCTGCCGCCTTCGCCTTTGCGAAAAGTTCTTTATTGTTTTCCATAATGATTTCCTTCTCAGCACTTTATGACATGCGATTCGACCATCTTTATTGTGCTTCCGTCGTGTATTTTCAGAGTATAATACCATGCGCCATTTTCATAGCTTCTCTTCACGACCTTGCCGGTGGCGGTTATCCTGGTTGCTCCCAACCAGCTATGGATGTATAATACGGTTTCGCCCACAGCGAATCGGGGCTGTGGTCTGCCGGCGTCATAGCCACCGCCGCAGCCGCCCGATACATTATCAAGCTCGCTGTCGGAAAGTTCGCCGGTCTGGGGATGCAGCCGGTCAAAATACGCAGCCGCGCTCTCTTCGGTCAGTTCAACGCCGTTTTCCTTGGCAAGAGACATAAGTTCATCGGGGTTCTTCGCTTCTTTGGCTTTTGCAATAAGTTCGGGTGTAAATTTGTTTTCCATAAAAATCTCCTTGTTTAAGGATGTTTATTTCATGTTAACGGGGTTATTGCAAAGCCACAGCCCTTTCTTGTAAGAACAGTATTTGCAGTTTTTGCAAACGGCGCTGGAAGCGCATTTCTTGCACACGGAAGTACTTACGCCGAACCCGTCGCGGGCATTCATCCAGCTTTCGCCGTCATACTTACAGAGCCAGTGTCTGCAATCATTGAGCACGGTTGTAATCATTCTTCCGTCACCATTATGACATCCGCCGCCCGCTACGTTGTTAAGTTCGTCGTCTGAAACCTCACCCGTTTTGGGATTGAGCTGTTCGAAATATGCTTTTGCGCTCTCTTCGGTCATTTCAATGCCGTTTTCTTTTGCGAGAGCCATGAGTTCTTCGGGAGTTTTCATTTCTTTTGCTTTTGCAAGCAATTCTTTGTTCATTTCCATCTTTGAATCCTCTCTGTACAATTTAAAATATTCTTTAGCAGGGTCTCGGATGAACCTTGCATTTTAATACCGTATCGCTCTTGTCCCCAATACTGTTCATACAGTTCCGACAGCGGGGGTCGCTTGCAAAACATCCGGAACAACGCAACACGCCGGTGCTAAAGTCAATACCCCTTTTGCCGCAACGGCTGCAGACATAGTCGGACAAACAGTAGCCGTCCGCCATACAAGTATCGTAGGGGTCATCCGCCCATGGGAGGCAACCGCCGCCTGCTACGTTGTTGAGCTCTTCGTCTGCAAGCTCGCCCGTTTTGGAATTGAGCTGTTCGAAATATGCCTTTGCGCTCTCCTCGGTCAGCTCCATGCCGTTTTCCTTTGCAAGAGCCATCAGCTCTTCAGGGGTTTTTGCGGATTTTGCCTTTTCAATAAGTTCGGGTGTAAATTTGTTTTCCATAAAAATCTCCTTGTTTAAGGATGTTTATTTCATGTTAACGGGGTTATTGCAGAGCCACAGCCCTTTTTCGTAGGTACAATACTGACATGAATGGCAGTATGCGGCGACCCCGCAGGTGTTGCAGCATACCAGCATGCCGTATATATCGCATTGGGAGCCGTCATCCTTGCAACGCCATTCATCGCAGTAATGCATTACGGAAACGACAAGCCTGCCGCCGTTATGGCAACCGCCGCCAGCCACGTTGTCCAGCTCGTCGTCGCTCAGCTCGCCCGTTTTCGGATGAAGCTGTTCAAAGTATGCCTTTGCTTCCTCCTCGGTCAGATCGATGCTGCCCTCCTTTGCAAGCGCGGCCAGTTCCTCCGGCGTCTTTGTTCCTTTTGCTTTTGCAATCAGTTCTTCGCTGAGTTCCATGGTCGAGCTCCTTTCCGTTATTTTTTTCTGCCGGAGTCGTTCAGATCGCTTTTTTTGTTGAGATCAAAGGAAATTTCAAGTCTCCTGCCGCCGCTCACCGTTTCGAGAGCCTCGTCGTTCAGCGGCTCCGCGTTGGTCTCCTCCGGGATGCTGTTCCGTTTTTCTTCCTTTTTCATTTTGTTCCTCCTTTGATTTATTTGATTGGAGCCTCAAAACACTCCCGAAGCGTTTTGAGGGCATTGCTGTGCAGTATCTTGACGTAGGCGTAGGATACGCCGAGCCTTGCCGCCGTGTCCTTCAGCGACAGCCCCTTGCCGTACCGCAGGACGATCAGGGCGCGCAAACGTTCGTCCAGCCTGTTCAGGGCTTCACCGAGCGCCTGAAGGGATTCCCTTTGCAGCAGGCCGTCGTCTATGCCGGCTGCGTCCGGCAGATCGTCCGGCAGCTCCACGCCGGGACGATGGGTGCGGAAATAGTCGATGACCGTATTCCGGGTGATGGTGTAGAGCCATGTGGAGACCGAGGCGCGGTCCGCGTCAAAGGTCGGATACTTTTCATACGCCTTCAGAAAAACGTCGCTGACAAGATCCTCCGCGTCGTGCCGGTTTGCGACCTTGCCGAACACATAGCCCCGGACCTTTTCGGAATACGCCGTGTACAGCGCTTCTCTTTCTTCCGTCCGATTCATACCGCGCCGTCCTCATCCGTTCCGCGCCGTTTGATGCGCTTCGCTTCTCCCGCAGCGCTCACCTGCGCGAGATCATCGTCCGACAGCTCCGCGCAGTATTCGTTCTCGGTCTCGTCGAGCAGCGCCTCCAGCTCCGGCTCGTGCTCGAACCGCTGGTAATCGAAGAGCAGGGAGAGCGTTTTTTCATTCAGACCGGAGGCGTCCCCGGACCATTCCTCTTTTTTGTGTTCCATTTCTTTCTCCTTTGCTTCTTGATACGAACCGGAAGCGGAAAAGGCTAATGCAATCGGAAAATTTTCTCAAAAAAATCTTCCGCGCGGCGTGTAGCGCCGTTACAAAGCGGCGTCCGGTACGTCATCCAGCCTTTGTCGGGCCACCAGCTCGGCAAAGAAGCCGTCCGAGGCGATCAGCTCGTCATAGGTCCCGTCCTCGACGATCTTTCCTTGGTCGAGCACGAGGATGCGGTCGCATTGTCTGATGGTGGACAGGCGGTGGGCGATGACAATGCGGGTGCACTTCAACCGGTCCAGCGACTCCGACACCTTTTTCTGTGTGATGTTGTCCAGCGCGCTCGTCGCCTCGTCGAACATCAAAATTTTCGGCTTCGGCGCGATGGCGCGGGCGATCATCAGCCGCTGGCGCTGCCCGCCGGATATGCCGCCTGAGCCCTCCGATATGACCGTGTTCATACCCATGGGCATCCTGCGAATGTCCTCGGCGATGCCGGTCAGCTCCGCCGCCTCCCACGCGTCCTGCTGCGACAGCCACGGCGCGGAGATCACGATGTTGGAATAAATGTCGCCCTGAAACAGCTTTCCGTTCTGCATCACAACGCCGATGCGGCGGCGCAGGGAGCGCAGGTCGATCCGCTCCAGATCCTTACCGTCGTAATAAATGGCGCCCTTCTGCGGCTTTTCAAAGCCTAAAAGCAGACGAAGCAGCGTGGATTTCCCGCAACCGGTCCGGCCGACGATGGCGACATACTGCCCCGGACGGATCTTGAGCGAAAGATCGTCGAGGATCAGCGGCATATTTTCGTTGTACCGGAAGGAAACGTTGTTCAGCTCGATGCCGCCGGACAGCCGCTCGATGACCTGCTTGCCGTCCGAGACCTCGGGGACCGCGTCAAAAAACGGCTGGACCATCGTGAGAATGGGCCTGATCTGCGCCGCGCTCAGCGCGATCCCGGCGAGTGACAGAAACGCGCCGGAGACCATGCCATAGGCCGTGTTGAAGGCATAGTAATCCGCCACAGACAGGCCGGCTCTTACTGACATATAATACATGACGAGCGTTCCCGTGAGGCTGATGGCAAGGCTGATGACGGAATTGAGCTTCAGGAACATCGGCGGATCGTACGTCATTTTTGCGCTCTGCGCGTAGAGGTTGCCCCATCTCGCGAAGGCGCGCTTCTCCGCGCCCGCCAGCTTGATCTTCTGTATCCCCGTGATCAGCGCGTAGGTCATACCGCTCTCCCGCCCGGAGAGCGCCATCTGCTCCGTGCTGACCTTCATTTGAGCAAGGGAGGAGACCACCGAGAAAACGACCGTGACGAGCAGGATCGCCAGCGCCGGTGCGACGAGCGTCGGCGCATAGGCAAAGATCTGCGATATGTATATAAGGGAGAACAGCGAGGTCAGTCCGGTCGATAAGACCGTCGATACGAGCATCCGGCACAGCGGGCCGACCTGCGCCGCGCGGCTGGAGAGCTCGCCCGCGCTGTACTGCTTGAAGAAATCCGCCGGCAGCGACATGACGCGCATCATAGTCGCCGCCTCGACTGATAGATTCAGCTTTGTTTCGATCCGCGCCGTAAGCATGCTCTTTACCGCGGAGAGAAGCAGCGTGCTGACGGAGACGCAGACGGTAAAGGCGGCAAGCGCGAGAAGGATGCGCGTATTCCCGGAGGGCAGCACGCGATCAAACAGCAGCTGGCTGAGCATCGGAGAGAGCAGCCCCACGAGCGACACGGCAAGCGTTGCCAGCGCGATCAAAACGAAGTCGGAGACGGAAAGGGTCTGCGCGATGTAGGCCGAGAGCGAAGCGATGCTGAGCTTCTTGAGCGGAAAGGGCTTATAAAACGCGATCGCCTCGTCGTCAAACAGGTGCTGATTTTTGCGCGTGATGCGCCGCGCCTTTCCGGTCTCATAGTCAAAGAAGCTGTAGCCGGAAAGGCCGGACGGAATGAGCGCCACGACCCGTCCACTCTCCGACAGGGTGCCGAGCATTGCGCCCACGGCGTCGCGGTACCAGCCGTCCTCCAGCTTCACCGTGCGCCGCATGATGCCATACGGGCGCATCAGGAACTCGAGCTGCTCATTCACATCCTTGATGCTGTCGGGGACCTCCCGGCTCTTTACATGGTAGTATTTCAATATCTCGTCGATCGCGTCCTTGGTAACGGCGCGGTCGCTGGTGAACGCCGCCTCGAACCGCTTTCCCATCACGGCGGACGCCATGTTCGCAAAGGCCTCGGAAAACGCGTCGTCGTCGTATTGCCTGCGCTCTTTTATCTGTTCGTCAAACCAGCCCATCGTGTCGTCACCTCCTACTCGTTGGCCACCAGGCGCGTATAGGCGCCGCCGTTTTTCATCAGCTCCTCGTGCGTCCCGCGCTCCACGACATTGCCCTGCTCCATCACGATGATCTCGTCGCAGTCGCGTATGGTGGATAAGCGGTGCGCCACCACGATGCAGGTGATGCCGCGGTCCTTGATGGAGCGCACCACGTCGTATTCCGTTTTCGCGTCCAGCGCACTCGTCGCCTCGTCCAGAAGGATGATCGTGGGGTCCTGCGCAAGCACGCGGGCGATCTCCATGCGCTGGCGCTGCCCGCCGGAGAGGTCCTTGCCGCCCTCGGTCAGCTTATACTGATAGCCGCCCTCGCGCCGCATGATGTCCTCGTGCAGCTGGGCATCCCGCGCCGCCATGATCATCTCGAAGTCCTCAATGGAGTTATCCCACATTTTTATGTTGTTTGCGATGGTGTCCTCAAAGAGAATAATATCCTGATCCACCACGGCGAGAGAGCCGGTAAACACGCAGCGGTCGATCTGCGAGATCGGTTTTCCGTCAAACAGGATCTCACCGCTCCACGGCTTATAAAGGCCGGAGATCAGCTTGGAGATCGTGGACTTTCCGCAGCCCGAAGCGCCGACGAACGCCACGCGGTCCCCGGGCCTGAGCGTGAGGTTGAAATCCCGGATCAGCGGCTCGGCAAGGCGCGAATAGCCGAAGGTGACATTTTTGAGCTCGATATTGCCGGACAGCTTGCCGTATTCCGTGCTCTCATCGCCGCCGTCTTCCGCAAAGATGTCGTCGTCGGGATAGCGCATCACGTCCTCGATCCGCTCCATATCGGTGCGCATTTCCTGCAGTGTCTGTCCCGCCGAAATGAGCGTCGTTGCGGGGGAGAGGAAGGAGGACAAAAAGCCCTGAAACGCCATGATCATGCCGACGGTAAAGCTGCCCTGCATCGCGAGGAACACGCCCGTCATCAGAACCGCGGTGCTGCAGATCGAGCTGACAAGCGCCGGCAGCAGTCCGAGGAGCTGGTTCATGCGCTGGAAGCGGACCTGACTGGTATTGACGCTCGCCTGATAACCCGCCCACTTTTCAAAAAAGCCGTTCTCCGCGCCGCTCGCCTTGATCGTTTCGATCATCTCGATGCCGGCGACGGTCGTTCCGGCGAGCTTGCCCGCATCGCGCATCTGCACGCGGGTGAGGTTGATCCGCTTTTTCGAAATGGCGCTGGAAAGGACCAAGTTGGCGAGGATCGAAACGAGTCCGATGAGCGTGAGGAGCACGCTGTAGCGGAGCATCACGACCAGGTAAAACACCATCATGGCGGCGTTCAGGGCAAGCGGCGCGAGCGTGCCGACAAGCTGCTCCGCGATCATCGCGTTTGCGCTCTGCCGGCCCTGAATATCTCCCGCCATACGCTGTGAGAAAAACGCCATCGGCATGTGCAGGACTTTCCACAGAAAGGTGGTATTTCCCACCATCGCGAGCTTTCCGTTGATCCGGAGGGAATAGACCGCCTGGATCCACGCGACGATGAGCTGAAGCACGCTGATGCCCGCGAGCGCAAGCGTGAAGGACATAAGCCACTCCGGATTCTCGCCGGTCAGCAGCCGGTCTAGAAAAATACGGGAAAACGCCGGCGTCACAATGCCGAGCAGCGACGAAATGACCGTGGTCAGCGTTACAAAAGCGATCGCGGTCCCCGCGCCGACCAGCCGCTTCTTCGCGTACTGCAGCATGGACTGTGGCTTTCCCTCGGGAGTAAAGCCTTCGGCGGGCTCGAAGAACAGGCAGATGCCAGTGAAGGAGTCGTCAAAGGTCTGCATCGGGACGGAATAGGTCCCCTTTGCGGGGTCGTTGAGCACTGCCTTGTTGCCCCGAAAGCCGTTGAGCACGACAAAGTGGTTGAAGTTCCAATGAATGATGCAGGGGAATTTTCCGTTCGCTTTCAGCCCCTCCGGCTCATACCGGTAGCCCTTTGCGGTAAGACCGTAGCTGCGCGCGGCGCGAAGAATGTTGCGCGCGTTCGAGCCGTCCCGTGAAACGCCGCAATCCAGACGCACCTGCTCGAGCGGGGCCCACTTTTCGTAGTAGGCAAGGATCATCGCAAGACTTGCGGTGCCGCATTCCAGCGCCTCCATCTGCATGACAACGGGCACCTTGGCGACGCCCGCCGTGATCGGCGACTTGATCTTTTGTGCTGCTCTCATCTTCGCGCACCTCAGTTCAGGACGAAATCAAGGGGCCTGACGCGCTCGATAATAACGGATACGGTATAAACGCCGTCCTTGAGATCGGGGGCCTCCGCCGACAGGGCGTGCACCCAGTCGCCCGCGGAGAGCCCAATGAGATGGAGCAGATACGGATCGGTGCTTTCGTCGAGCAGGATGGGCGTGCCCGCCGCATCGGACGCGGCCGCGTACTCGGCTTCACCGACCGAGAGAATGGCCTCGCCATCTAATTTAACAAAATCACTCTCGCTCAAATAAACCGTCAAGCGTCCGTTTTCGCAGATGCCGCCGGTTTGTACGGCGGTATCGAGATGCCCGAACGCGCCCCATACGCAAACGCCGATCAGAAGCACAATGACCGCCGCGAGGAGCATCCATACGCTTGGATTGGAAACACGGATATAATCATTCATCTGCTCCGGCGATGTGATCCTTTCCATGCTTTTTTGACGAAAGACCGAATGATCCATAGCTCCGCACCCCTTGTTCAGAATAAATATAGTCTAACAATAGTGTATCACATTGCGCGATAAAGGCAAGAAAATCCACGCAATTCGGATATATATTTTCAGCCGTCTCCGGCGCGGCCATCGCAGACGGTTCGCTTTGAGCATCCAGGCATTGAAAAGTTCCGCGTGCGGAAGCGCGGAACATAAATTGCCGTTGGGACGACCGACAAGACGGAGGAACGGGGAGGCGCAGATCCCGCGCGGCATGCAAAAAGCCTCGAGATTGTAAGATCTCGAGGCTTTTTGGCGTTCATAGGCTTTCCAGAAATATTTATCACGCCTTCCGTAAAAGAATATTTTTGCAAAGAGTAACGTTATATTTTTGCAAAAATTATTGCTCTTTAGAAGAAATGGGGCCCAAAGTATATGAAAAAGTGCTAAAATGTTGTTGAATCAAATGAAAGGGGAAGCGCAATGTATTTTACCGAAACGATGTTTAATCCTGAGTACATAAATCCGCTGTATTTTAAGCAGCAACAAACGCAAATGACACAATACGACTTCTGGCAGGATCAGGAGGTTTGCAAGGCATCTCATGCAATCAAAGAGCTATCCGCAAACGAAAGGACGGACGTTGGGAAGGACGCTACACCGTCGGTCACGATCCGGAAACCGGAAAGGCCATCATCAAAAATGTCCTCGGCAAGACGCAAGCGGAGGTGAAGGAGAAACTGAAGAAAGCTATCGAGGAAAATGTCGGCATCGACTACGGACGGGCCAAGACCTACACCGTGGGGAGTTGGCTGGAGGTCTGGATGGAAAACTACGCAAAAATCAAGCTGCGCCCATCGACCTTCAAAACCTCACAAGGCTTTCTGAAAAACCACATCAAGCCGCAAATTGGCAGCATCCCGCTGGCAGAACTCACTTCTCTGAACTTACAGAGATTCTACAAACATCTGTTGGACGGCGGGCGGGTAGACCGCGTTGAGGCCAAGAAAAAGCCGAAAGGTTTGGCACCGAAAACCGTGCGAAACATCCATCAGATGATCGGTTCGGCGTACAATCTCGCCATGGAGCAGAAGTTGGTAACCCGCAATCCGACACAGGGCTGTGCCTTGCCGAAGGTAGAGCACAAGGAGATGAAAACCCTGACCGCCGACCAGCTCAGCGCCTTCTTCCACGAGGCCAGGGACAGCGGTGTGTACGAACTCTACTACCTCGACCTCGCCACGGGATTGCGGCGCGGCGAGTTGTTGGGGCTGAAATGGGCAGATGCTGACCTCGACCGTGGCGTGCTGAAAATCCAAAGGGCCATTTCCCGGCAGAACGGCAAGGTAGTCGAGGCACCGTTGAAAACGAAAAACGCCTATCGCACACTGCCTCTGTCGGCAGATGCGATAGACGTTCTGATGCAACAAAGAAGAAAAACGGGCAACAGCGAGTGGGTATTCCCATCGCCAAGCGGAGGCCCCATGTCGCCGGACAGCGTCCTGCATATGCTGCAAAGAGTGCTGAAACGGGCTGGGCTGCCACGGATACGATTCCACGACCTGCGCCACACCTTCGCGACCATGGCGCTCCAAAACGGCGTGGACGTGAAAACGGTCAGCAGTATGCTCGGACACTACTCCGCAGGCTTCACGCTGGACACCTACGCCCACGTCACCACCGACGCCCAACTCAAAGCGGCGCAAACAATGGGCAATATCCTATCCCGTGCCGTCTGATGCTTTCCGCTACCCGTTGGGGTCAGCGTTTGGGTCAGAAAAAAGCGACACCCATAAATAGCAACTTATGAAAAGCAAAAGTCCTCGAAATCAGACGATTTCGAGGACTTTTGGTACGCCGTGAGGGATTCGAACCCCCGGCCTTCTGGTCCGTAGGTTGTCTCAAGGGCAAATCGGAGCTGTTTCGGCTCCGATTTGTGCTTTTTACCACCGTTCGCTCGGCGGATTTTCCATTGTTTCCGTCCAGCCCTGCCCGCTTTTTTCGTGTTCTGGGTCAAAAGTGGGTCAGACACGGTGCGCCCGCACCCACGCCAACAGCGCCTCGTAGTCCATCGCGCCAGAGGCGACAGCAAGGCCGACCTCGACGACCTCATCATTCGTGCAGTCCAGCCGAATACCGTTGACCTCCAGAGCAGAATTGATTTACGATTGAGCGAGAAAGTCCGGGCAGAAAACTGTTCGGACTTTTCTCATATATTCCCCAATGACGGTATCCCTTTTACCTTTTGTGTTGATATAAGCCTATCCGCCAAATCCTTCGTCGATTTAACGGAACTCTAAGCACATGAAAAGGAGCAAGGTGTATCGACCTTGCTCCTCCTATGGGATATACTATTCAGTTCAACTAATTGGAATTGGCTTACTTCTTCTTTCCAAAGAACAAGGGAATTGCACCAAATATAATTGCAACGACAAGAGATATCATCGTTTTGAAAAACACCATATGGGTGATACTCTTAAAGAATATTTCTATCGGTTCTGCTTCTAACTTAATTCTCATGCCAGGGATTGCAAAGCAAATAATCAAATAAGTTGCAATAAAGGCAATCAAAAACAACACTATGGATACAGTTTTCTTTTTCATACAAACACACCCCTTTGTCAAATTTGAATTTGTCTAGCTGCTTCATTATTTGTATAGACGGAAAAGCCAGCAAATTGTTCCGACTTTTCTATATTATACAA
>ENA-ORPH01003044-ORPH01003044.1-human-gut-metagenome-genome-assembly--contig:-NODE-3044-length-13012-cov-15.438373_pt1 | contig 13012 bp, 9 predicted proteins | sample MGYA00242142_ERZ509074 | MGnify/ENA primary metagenome ERZ509074 (study PRJEB26280, sample SAMEA2338724) | human gut metagenome | biome: human gut; feature: human-associated habitat; material: faeces...
TCGTCATCGGCTTGGGCTTTATCTTGTATGCACAGTTCAAGTACAATAAGGGAATATTCTAACTCATTTTTTTGAAAAACCTATTGACTGGCACCTTGGGGGATAGCTTATCCTGTTTGTGGAGGCGTTTTCTCTAAAACTGGGTGATGTAAAAGCATTTTGACGGAGAAATTCCGACTTGTAAATGCGCTTTGATAGACAGTGCTTTTCACATAGGGGATAATACAGATGAAGTTAATGTTAGGAGGCAGGCGTGTGGAAATTGGCAGCAAAATCAAAAAGTCAAGAATAGATGCGAAGCTCACACAGGAGCAAGCAGCGGAAGCTCTTGGTATCAGCAGGCAGACAATATCAAATTGGGAGAATGAGAAATCCTACCCTGATATTGCAAGTGTGCTTAAAATGAGCGATTTATATGGCGTCAGTCTCGACTACCTCTTGAAAGGAGATTCCCCTATGAAAAACTATCTGGATTATATCGAAGAAAGCACAAATGTAGTAAAAAGCAAGGTCAAGTTATCAAAGCTGATATTGATTTTATCCTATCTGGTGATATGGGCATTCAATATCATGGTGTCGTGGTTTTTTTCTGCGGAAAGTATTTCAGAAGCACAGGCAGGCGCATTCCAATGGCTCGTGCTTCCGGTAGCAACGATTGTAATATCTCTTTTGATTGGGAAAAACGATTTTTGGGGAAAGCGCAAGTGGTTTGCTCCGATTGGATTTGGCCTCATGTTCCTGTTGTCTGTCTATGCGAGTTATGGCATGAGAGAGAATTCAATCTTCAATCAGATCGATTTGCAAACAATCACCCTTTTCTTTATTGGAGCAATTGCTTCGGTTATAGGCATAGTGCTTGGTTATGCGTTTTTCACGGTCGAAAAGAATACCCCAAAGAGCGAGTAATATATGCTTGCCAATACATTAACTTTAATGGGCTGTTTATAATACAGCCCATTGTTTAACGGTCAAGATTATGCTTGTGCGTGAGTTGCTCTTTGCGGTTTTCCTCCCGCAATATGGCGTAAACGCCCTTTCATATCTGCTCCGCTTTCCATGCCTTTAGCGGAATACCCGTCCTGCCGTTCATCACGCCGTCAAGGTATGGCAAAGATAGAAAGGGCGTTTGCACAATGGTATGATCGTATTGGATGATTATAAGTTAAGATACTGACGTTCTAAAATTGTAAACCACCTAAAGGAAATGCTCGAACAATATCGGGCGGTTGCGGAATCGGAGGAATATAAGGCATCTCCCGCCTACCGACTGCAAGAGTATCTAAAGCAATTCCAAAGGGAGAGCGGCTATAACGATGTATTCATCCCCGCAATGCAGAGGCTTAGCCCCGCTTACTGCGAGTATCACAAATCCCTGCAAGCGGCGAATGAGGTTTTCCTGCAACACTTTCTTTAATGTGTATCGCTTGCGCCAGCAGGAACATTGCAATGATTTTCTGAGATACGACAAATAACTAAGATGCCACCCTTTCGGATGGCATCTTTTTTATCACCTTTAATCAGCGCAAGCCGGTTTTGTTTTTTTAGCTCAAACCCGAAAGAGAGCGCATCACCAAGTCGATGTCTTTGTTTTCAAGTTCCTGAATGATGTGCAGATAGGTTTTTTGCGTAGTGGTCATACTCGAATGTCCAAGACGCCGGGCAACGCTCGCAATGGAAACGCCCGTAAATAACAGCAAAGAGGCGTGTGTATGCCGTAATCCGTGGACAGAGATGACAGGGATGTTACAGGCTTTGCAATGCCTGCCGAGAATGTCGTTCACCGTCGAATTGTAGACAGTGGAGTTGACAAAGATGGGCTTATCTTCGGGAAGGTGCTTTACCAATTCAGAAAATTGAATGACAGTTTGCCAGTCAATTTGAATTTTCCGCACAGACGACTTATTTTTCGTAGGCTGGAAGCCGCCCTTTCCCTTGTAGTCCCAAGTCTTGCTTATGGACAGTGTTTGATGGGCAAAGTCGAAGTCCTTCGGGGTAAGAGCCAGTGCTTCAGAAAAGCGCATCCCTGTCTTTGCTACCAATAGGATAAAGTAGTCCCAATTCACCTTATCCTTCAGGTCAAGCGAGATCAGCAGCGTATGTAGCTCAAACTGATTGAGGTACTTAATTTTCTTCGCTACCGGTGGCTTCCCCTTTATGATTGCCTTGCGAGTAGGATCTCTTTCAATCAAGCCCTCATCAACAGCATCAAGAATAGCTCCCTTGAGCTGGTGGTGAAAATCCATCGTAGTTTGGCGCTCGTGGAACTCAGCATAGTCGTTCAACAACTGCTGATAAGCGATCCGGTTCATATCACATACTCTCAGGTTCGGGACGAGCTTAACGAGCCATTTCTGCGTCATTAGGTACTTATCCATCGTCACCTTTCTGATTGCGCCCTTCTTATACACCGTAATCCATTTTGCATAATATTCACAGAACAAGTCTGTTCGTTTGGTTTCTGTTAGCATCAGAAGTCCTCCATTTCATTAAAAATGGCTTACGCTGATGAAGGGTGATAAGGTTGTCGAGCTGGCTGAAATACTGTCCAATCATCTTTTGCTCATCAAGTGATGGAAGTGAAACGGCTATTTCCATAACCTTGTTTTTTGAAATATTGTATCGTGAGATACCTTGTGCCAACAAAATAATCTTTGCTCTTGTAGACTCAGAGCGTAGCATATACGCAAGATAGTAGCTGTCTATTTTTTCTGAAGGACGAAAGCCGAAGCAAAAGCTGTTAAGATAAGTTTTTCCCCGTTTTTCAAGCAGAATAGAGGACATTCCTACTTCTTCGGGTGTTTCGGACGAAGTGGTAAAAAACACATCTCCAACTTCAACTTCATTTTGCTTAGGGTCGATTTCTATCGGCTCGGTCATTTCTGGATTGCTGATAGGATTTGAAAAGACATTCATATAAGTCACAAATCGAGCCTGTCCGTGACCAAAATCGTCTTTTGTTTTTCCCGATAAGCCTGTGTATGTTTGCCCCATCTCTCCGAGCTTACGCTGTTCCCAAGAAGAAGCAGTTCGCTTTTTATTTGCGGTCAGGATAAGCCTGCCCGCACTTCCGGTAAAAGAAATGCACTCACGCTGATGAAGGGTGATAAGGTGGTCGAGGACTGAAAAGAACGCTGAAATACTTTCCTGCTCAATGCGGGAAGGAAAACATACCGGACCTTTCAAGGCGTTCTCAGCGGATACTTTCATATCATTCTTTGCACCCTTATTGACCAATGGATGCATATAGTTATTCATTCGTGCGTGCTGCTCAAAATACACTTGAATGAAGTCCGAAAAAGCATTTTCCTTCGGATGATAAACGGCATACAAAGTTGAGACAATGCCTGGTTTTCCTTTGTTTGTCTTGATTATTCCATACGGATTAGAGTTAAGAGGTGACTTTGTATATACTACATCACCCGTCTGAACAACACCGTAATTTGATACTGATGCACCAGCGAAAGAACGACCTTGAAACTCAATCTGATTAACTATTCCATAGTCGCCTGAAACGGACAAAACATCAGACCTACCATATATGTTGCCAGTGTTCTTTTCGGCGGAAACAGTAAGGTAATCTTCTAACTTACGCTGTTCCCAAGAAAATGTTGAAGCGGTGAAGTTCATAGAGATACAAGCCCGAAAAAACTGAATAAAAATACACATTTACGCTGATGAAGGGTGATAAGGTTGTCAAGGCAAGTTAGTAGCTCGCCAATTTTTCTCTGCTCATCTATATCTGGTATAGGTATAGGCATTTGAAAAAACACATTGTCTCTAATCGAGAACCTGTCTGACCTTGCGCCGGAATCACCATTGAAATTCATAAAAGAATGCCAATAGCCGCACTTGAAAAAGTACTCCAAATAAGTCGTGTCAATATCGTGCGGGCGAAAGACGGTATATAACGGTGACATTACGCCCGTTCTTCCAAGTTTATTGCGGTTTATCGGTCCAACTGGTGCGGAAGTAGAGATACGAGGGTTATAAACAAAGTCCTCGTTTTTTACAATGTAGTACCCATCCAAGCTGCCCAGCTTTGCTATATCGTGGTCAAAGAAATCTCTTTGACTTATAATTCCGAACTCAGCAGAGTTTGTAAATGTTTCTACATATTGTAGTCCGGCATTTTTCTCCGTGACTTTATCTGTAATTTCGGATAGCTTACGCTGTTCCCAAGAAAAATCAAAAGAGCCAAGGAAACACCTTGGCTCTCTTGTTAAGACCGCATATTTTTTCATTTTTCGTCTTGCTTTAGCGGTGATGGCACTCATTACGGCATAACAACCTCAAATCCACCGGTAAGAATGAACTGCCGCAAAAGCTGATCCGTTTTCATATTGACCTTGGGCGGAATCAACTTGGTTTGTTCATATGCTTCAAAGAATGCTTTTGCTTTGGTCTTATCGTCGCTCTTTTTCAGCTCGTCAAACCTGCCAAACTCATTGATAGTCGCTTCATTCAGGTTAAGCCCCATCATATTCCTGAGTTTATCCTCATCAAGACCGAAGATAGTCGCAAAACGGTGAATTTGGTCATCTTTTGCTCTAAACTGATACTCCGTGATGTAGTCACGAAGCGTTTTTCCGTCCTCGGCAATGACATCGCCTCGCTCAATGTCGTGCAGAAAGATATTTGCGTATTTCTGCTCCTCTTGCGTTAGGGCAGCAAAAGTTTTGTGAAGTTCTGCCTTTGCTTGCTCAATAGATTCCTCGGACGAACCTTCCTGTCGAATCAATTTGAGGTACTTATCGAAGCGACTGTTCATATAATCGGCATCGATAACCCCTGTGTCAATTTCAGTCAGGTATCCAACAAGATCGTATGGTATATCTATGTCTTGTGATCCGGGATCATCGGAAGAGGCAGCGGAAAGCTCTTTATAACGCTGTGCCAAAATCAAAAATGCGTTCTCATCGAACTCCATTGTAATTTCAATCGAATTTCCACTTTCCTCGTCCTTGAATGAGTAGGTGTGTTTGTCCCACCTAAATCCTTGGATTTTAGCAGCTTCAAGGTATCCGTTGAAATCTCTAAACAGCGAGGCGAACTTAGCTCTTACGGTTCCGTCCGCAGGCAACTTTTCAAAGTCAGGGATACCAGCATTCTTGAACAAATAGGCAATATCATCAAACACAGCGTTGAGCTTTCCGAGGTTGTAAGACAGTTTTTCAACGAACAGACCTATCGGTCTATCGCCGGAATAGAGCTTAACAGCTTTGCTCACATTCTGCTCCATCGTATGCGGCTTGCGATAATATCTGATGATGCCAAAAGGCTTATCGGGTCCGAAAAGTCTGTTGGTTCTGGAAAAAGCCTGAATGATGTTCTCATACTCCAGTATCTTGTCCATATACAGCGTGTTGACCCACTTAGAGTCAAAGCCGGTAAGCATCTGATCCACTACAATCAGGAGGTCGAGCTGCTTCTCAGGCTCTCTTTCGACCCGCTTATATTGCTCTTTGTGGGCAAGGCGTAGAGAAAGGTCTTTTTTGAAGCGAGCGTGTGTAGCAATCGAAAAGTCCTGACCAAACATCGTATTATAGTCAGTAAGGATTTCGATTAAGCCTTGCTCTTTATAGAAAGCAATCGGCTGCCCTCGGTATTCTTTGTAGTCACCATCTTCATTGCTGATATTGGGGTCAAAAAGGCAACTGATCCTAAGTTTCGGCATTGCAGCCTTCAACAGTCGATAGTAGTCTATTGCTTCGGGGATGCTGCTCGTTGCAAAGATTGCGTGGAATTTCCCGTTGTGACTCAAAGTAAGCCAGTTTTCTTGAATATCCTCAACAACCTTGCTTTGATGCTCCGAGGAAAGGTACTGAGTTTTTGGAAGATAATCTTCAATGCCCTTGACCCACTTTCCGTCATCGCCCAAGAAGCCCGCCATCTTGACGGTGGAGGAGTCCATATACTCATAGAATATTTTTGCCTTTTTGGGATCGCTGATTGCTTCTTCTTCGGTTGCTGCTTTTGCTTTTTCCAAAGCAACCACCTTGCGGACATCCTTATCACGGAAAGTCAGGACTTTATAAGGATCAAATCCAAGCACATTCTTATCCCTGATACCATCAGCAATGCTATATCTATGGAGTTCATTGCCAAAAACATCTGTTTGGGCATTGTTTTTCTTTGCATTCTCCTCAAACACCGGTGTGCCGGTAAAGCCAAAGAAGATGGCATTGGGAAATGTTTCCTTGATGATGGATAGCATATCTCCAAAAGTTGAACGATGAGCCTCGTCGACAATAAAAACAAGCCGTTTGCCGTTGATTATTTCAATATCGCTTGCATTAAGTCCTCCGTCCTCATCTCGGATATTGCTCATCTTCTGAATAGAGGTAACAATTAGGGTATCTGCCGTTGCGTTGCTTTTCAGCTTAGTCAAAAGGACATATGTGTTCTCTGTTGCCTGCACGGTTTCGTTCTCGTCCGCAAATGCCCGATATTCCTTGAGCGACTGCGTTCCTAACTCAATACGGTCGGTAAGGAAAATAACCTTATCAGCATCATTGGAGTTTGCAATCAACTGAGCCGACTTAAAGCTCGTCATCGTCTTACCTGAGCCGGTGGTATGCCAAATGTAGCCGCCACGCTGCTTACCGCTATCCCACTTCGTTTTAGACACAACATCGGAAATTGCGCTGGCTGCGTAATACTGGTAGCTTCGCATTACCTTCAGAACACCGTCAGCATTGTCGGCAACAGTATAAAAACCAATGAGCTGGTGCGCCATAGGGATGGACAGCAGCGAGGAGGCGATAGCTTTCCAATCGTTGATAGGCTCATTATTGAAGTCAGCCCAATGGAAATAGTAATCCGTATTGAACTTTCCGTCAGGTCCGGGATTCGCAAAATAACGAGTTTCTTCAGGGTTCATTGCAACAAACACCTGAACGAGCGAGAATAATCCGGTAAAAACGCCCTCATATGAGTATTTCTCAATCTGATTATATGCTTGACTGACGGGGACACCGCTGCGCTTCAGCTCGATATGTATGACCGGCATACCATTGATGAGCAGCATCAAATCGCCACGACGGTCATTTAGCATTTTTGACTTGCTCGGAAAAACTGGTTGCTGTACGATCTGATACCGGCTCTGTCCAGCGGCGATTTCTCTGCGATCATATATTTTCAAGCTGATTTCAGTGCCAAAGTGGAGCTTGTCGTCAGGGTTATCACGCTTGATGGACACAGTTTTTCCGTTGATAAAGCCATTGAGTTTTAACGGGGTTCTAAGTTCCGTGATCTGCTCAATAATCTGCTGCATTTCGCCATCCGTAAGAGGATAGTTATTCAAGCGGTCAATTCCACGATTGTTATCATACAGGATCTTTGCCCAATTTCGGATGAGGTCTTGCTCGGTTGGGTTCTTGATAACTTCTTTTTCCCAGCCTTTATCCGCCAAGACTTTAATCAGGGCTTCCTCAAAGTCCGCTTCTTTTTGGAATGTCATTCGATTTCCTCCTTCCTGCGATATTGATGTCACACGAACATCTTTTCAAGCATAGATTTCTTGATATTTTGGAGCTTTTCCAACTCACGCTGATGAAGGGTGATAAGGTTGTCGAGCTGCTGAAAGAAACCTCCAATAGTCTGTTGTTCTCGCATCGTTGGCGGCATCATCAGCTCCATTACAGCCATTTGCTTTCCCGAAACCTCGACGAAAGTTGATCCAGCCCCAACAAGCTCTCCATATCGTTTTAATTCTTCGGTTCGAGAAAAAATGAAGTAAGAATCAAGCTCTCCACGATGTGGGACAATGGACTGAAATCCCTGATTAGTACAGCCTTTTCGGGTTAAAATAGCTGTTTTCCCGATCCCTGCACGAGATGTAAACAGGACTGTACCGGGAGGAAGCATTTTGGCTGAACTATTCTCATAACCCAAGCCGGTTATCTTTTTCTGACTCGAATTTGCATAGATTTGATCCGCAATTTCAGCAGGTGCATACCAATCAATATCACCGTCCCAATAGCTCTGATTTCCTGTACTTGGGGTTCCACCACCCACAATGTCAGCAATATCTCCCAACTTACGCTGTTCCCAAGGGTCAGTAAATCCCTTAAAGCGAATTTCGGGATAACTGCTGCCATTTTGCGGGAACATCTTTTCGAGCATCGATTTTTTCACATTCGTCAACTTTTCAAACTTACGCTGATGAAGGGTGATAAGGTTGTCGAGCTGGCGAAAAACGCTGACAATTCGGTCTTGCTCTGTTCTTGAAGGATAAGCTATCGTCACCTCTTGAATATCAGTGTTATGGATATGAACGACAGACTTTCCTTGTGCCTTTTTAGCAAGTTCCTTTTGCGGTTCTCCATTGGAGATAGTAAGAGCTAAAAACAATGGGCTTATAAAATCAAATGGTCTGAGGATATTAAGGTCGCCACCCAGCATAACCCCTGATTTTTCAACGGCTGACGCTCGTGCAATGTCCTCTGCGGTTTCCCCTGATGCCGGGACTATGACTTCGTTTCCTTGACTGTAAACCGCACCATTTCGGGGAACTGCAAAAGTGTCCACTTCACTGATTGCAAACTGGTACTTGGTGTAAAGTCTGCCATACAGAATAATTGGGGTTCCGGCATCAGTCAAATCGCCTTTTGAGTAGCCATTTCCCTTCGAGTAGTCAGCTATATCAATAGCCTTACGCTGTTCCCAAGCGTCTGAGAATCCTTTGAAGCGAATTGCGGGAGCATCTGATTTTTTCGTCATTCTGCACTACCTCCCAGCAATTTCTTCAACTCATTAAGTCCCAGCATATCATACTCATTACCCTCAAGGTCATCGATCATTCCCGAAAGCGTTGCTTCGGTTTCGCTGATCTGCTGTTCGACCTCGAAGAAAGTTGTGGCATACTTGTTCTGAAGGGCTTGAATTTTGCTCACCAAGCTGTCGATTACGGTATCAGGCAGTTTGTGAATGCTCTCAATGAGAGGAGCAATCCACTTCTTTTCGAGCAAATCCAAAGCCTGCTCATCGCTCAGACTTTCAATCGTATCCTTTGTTTTTGCCTGCAACGCAGCACCCTTTGCCTTGATCTCCGCCTTGATTTCTTTCTCGCTCTTGACCAAAGACTCTACCTTTTCTAAGAGTGTACGAAGCGCAACGCTTTCAGGAGAACGGTCTTTCTTCAGTTCCTTAATCTTTTTGGATACTTCTTTCGGAACGAAAGCATCGCCTTCATCGGTGAGAACATCGTTGCAGCTCTCTTTATCCTCCTCTGTCATTTCATCAAGGATAGACTCATACTCAGAAGGGATTTCCGCCAAACGGCTTTCCAAGCCGTGAAGCTCGTCCGTTTCTGCGGAGAGCAAAGTCGCCTGTACCAAGTCGAACGGGATAATATGACCTACCCAGCCCTCTTGAACTTCCTGATCTTTACCGTCCTTTTTCTTGATGACAAGGTTCGGATCGACCTTCTTTGTTGCAGCAAAGCCTTCGGTTTGCAACATTTCGAGGTCGATGGAAATACCTGTCCAATCGTCGTCAAGAAGCTGGAACGCCGCATATTTGTCGATAAGTGGAATATCTTTCAGTCGCTCGAAAATATCAGCACTCAGAACGGTTTCAGCCTTAGAGATTTCGATGCTTCCCATCCGGTCGATAAGTTCTTCTTTCAGGAATGCCGGGAAAGTGGAAAAGGCGGCGTTAAAAGTTTTCTCAAACCCGACCACATCAGGGTGGCTCTTGATGGCACTCTTAATATCAGGGGTAGACACATTCACATAAGGAATGCCACTCTCGGTAAACAACGCCTTTTTCAGCGCAGGGAACGCCGTCCAGAATTCGCTCATCTCGTCAATTTCTGCTGTCGGGATACCGCCAAACATAGACGCATAGACATCCCAATGCTCGGCAGCTTCAGAGGAATCAACATAGCGAGGAATGTTCAAGTTATAATCATTGCTGCGAATTTCTTCTCGACTGACGACTCGTGAAAACTTCGCAACGCTTTCACGCTTGATAAAAGTATCTGCAATGCGTTTAATGTCAGACGCACGGAGCTTGTTATTCTTACCCTCTTTGATAAATCCCTTGGATGCATCGATGATAAGGACATCTGTATTCTCACGCCTTTGACGCAGCACCATAATGATGGTGGGAATTCCTGTCCCAAAGAAGATATTTGCAGGCAGCCCGATAATGGCGTCGATATGGTTATTCTCTATCAGATTCTTTCTGATTTCACCTTCCTCACCGCCACGGAACAGTACGCCGTGGGGAAGAACGATTGTCATAATGCCGTCCGGCTTGATATGGAACAGATCGTGAAGCAGGAAAGCATAGTCGGCTTTTCCTTTGGGAGCAAGTCCAAAACGAGCATAACGAGGATCTCCCTCTTTGTTGGACGGGTCCCAAGCCTGCGAATACGGCGGATTGGACACGACCGCATCCACATAGAGAGGATTATAGGTATTCACCGGATCATTTTCGTCAAAGTACGGCCAATCCTCCTCAAGAGTATCGCCGTTACGAGTGACGATATTATCCGGTTTGATGCCACGCATAACCAAATTCATCCGGGTCAGGTTGTAGGTGTTCTCCTTCAATTCCTGAGCGAAGTATTTGATGTTGTTGTCATCGGTCATATATTTGGCAACGCTCTGACCGATATTGATAAGCAACGATCCCGAACCGCTTGTCGGGTCGTAAATTTTGATTTCGCTTTTGCCCTTCAAGTGGCTTGCAACGATTTCAGACATCAGCAGAGATACCTCGTGCGGGGTGTAGAACTCGCCTGCCTTCTTTCCGGCATTAGCCGCAAAGTTACTTATAAGATATTCGTAGATAAAGCCGAGAACATCGTAGTCCTGCTTGCCGTCCATAGGAATATCCTTTATCAGCGTCAGAAGTCCGCTGATTGCTTTTGTTTGTGAACCGGAGCTATCGCCAAGTTTGGAAAGACCCGTTTGCAAAGTGTCGAATACCTTATCAAACACCTTTTTGTGCGTGTTGGAAATCAACCGGCTGAACGCAGAGAGCGCATCACGGACATTTGAAACATCAAAGTCCTTGCCCATCGAGAGCCAAGTAGAAAAGAGGTCTTTATAGGCAATAAAGTAGCCAATATTCTCTTGAACCCACTTAACCGTTTCATCATCTTCTTCTGATACGGTTTTCAGAAGTTCGTCGTCATAGTCATTTTCCTTCAAGAATTTGACTTCTTTATCAGATAGATACTTGTAAAAGATAAAGCCAAGTATGTAATCCTTATATTCATTCGCTTCGATTTTGGAGCGCATTTGGTTTGCGGAAGCCCATATTTTCTGAGCAAGCTGTTGCTTATTCATCCTGTGAACCCATCCTTTTTCTTTTTTTAGGGCATACTACCCCACTGTTATGATACAACAATTAGTGTCCCATAAAACGGGCTCACTTCTCGTCGGGAACAAACTCCATAATGTCGTCAGTCGTGCAATTCAAAGCTGAGCAGATTTTTCCCAACACTTCAGTGCTTACATTTTCATCACGACTGAGCTTATTGATTGCGTATTTAGTGAGTCCAGCAGCTTCCTGCAAATCTCTTTTCTTCATATCTCGATCAAGCAGAATGTGCCAAAGTTTTTTATAGCTTACAGCCATCGTATCATTCCTTTCTCTCAACCTGCGAGTAAGTGCTAAAACACATCTTATATTATAGCATATAATCCCGAATTAGCAACAATAAATCCCGAAATTTCAAACTTACTTCCCATATTTCACACCTGAATAAGCTCGACTGCGACCGGATAGCTTGGGAACAGCGTAAGTTTGGTGAAGTGTTTGATTGCACTGTCCCGAATAATACACTTTCCCGTGTCGAACTGAGTTATGATGAAGGAACTGTCCTGAATGTTCATTATGGTGATGTGCTGATAAAGTATGGCTCTGTGCTGGATGTTCAGAAGGACGATATTCCTCGCATCCCACATAGGTGCATAGAGGATTTCAATGGGGCTTTATTGCAGGATGGTGATGTTATTATCGCTGATACCGCAGAAGATGAAACGACCGGAAAAGCCTGTGAAATAGGTAATTTGCAAGGTAGCGCCATAGTATCGGGGTTACATACAATGGTGTGCCGCCCTCGGAACAGAATGGCGTTGGGGTACCTCGGTTACTACCTCAATTCCAATGCTTACCACCACCAGCTTCTTCCTCTAATGCAGGGCATAAAAGTGCTCTCTTTAAGTCGCAGCAACATTCAAAAAACAAGCGTGAGTTACCCTTCAACAATGAAAGAACAGCAACTCATTGCCAGCTACTTCAGCCAGCTTGACCACCTTATCACCCTTCATCAACGACAGCTTTTTTTCATTCAACCCCGAATATTTCTCTGACTGTCCAACTGATCCATCCTTTTTATACATCCTCTTGGGAACAGCGTAAGCTGGGTGAGTTAGGAACAATTACGACTGGCAACACCCCATCAACATCTATTCCTGACTACTATTCAGATGACGGAATCGTATGGGTTACTCCGACTGATATATGTGAGAACATCACATTTGAAAGTGCAAGGAAATTGAGCGACTTAGGTCAACAAGTCGGTCGTGTTGTTCCGAAAAACACTATACTCGTAACCTGCATTGCGAGTATCGGAAAGAACACAATGCTTGGAAATACGGGCAGTTTCAATCAGCAGATTAACGGATTAACCCCGAATGAAAACAAGTATGATCCTTATTTTCTTTTAACAGAAAGTGCATTGTGGTCTGCAAAAATGAAAGGCTCCGCAGCTGCCGGAACAATGCAAATTGTAAATCGAACAGAGTTTTCTGAATTGAAGACTTGGCTTCCAAGTCTGATTGAACAGCAAGCCATCGGTGCATTTTTCAAACAGCTCGACCACCTTATCACCCTTCATCAGCGTAAAGGAAAAGCAGCCGTTTCCGGCTGCTTTCTTAATTGTTCCAGTTTAGAAAAAAGTTCGGCGCAAAGCCGAACTTTGGAATTATTTGGACAAGCCTCTAACCAAGAGATCAAGTACATCATAGACGGTCTTTCTATCCTTGGTGGAAAG
>ENA-ORPH01003045-ORPH01003045.1-human-gut-metagenome-genome-assembly--contig:-NODE-3045-length-13004-cov-16.915901_pt1 | contig 13004 bp, 7 predicted proteins | sample MGYA00242142_ERZ509074 | MGnify/ENA primary metagenome ERZ509074 (study PRJEB26280, sample SAMEA2338724) | human gut metagenome | biome: human gut; feature: human-associated habitat; material: faeces...
AAAACATTTAAATATAAAAAAAGGAGATGTGCCTTAGTTTTGACACATCTCCTTCCTTTTTGAGAGAATCTTATCCTGAATCTAATACCTACTTATTAAAACCATCTCGGGTCTCCCGCTACTCCGGTTCCTGCAAATCCAGCACCTTGTTTGATGTGGAAATCGCCATTGGCAGGATCTACAAACAAGCCATAGATATCCAGGTTCACAACCGTAATATCATCCAGCGGACGAGAATCTTCTATTAAATCATTTGTCTTGTAAGAACCACCATAGGAAATAGTAACATTGCTATAGTTACCATTCGTAGAGTGCAGCTTCTGACCACCATTAGGACCGGCAAAAATACAGTTTTCAATAGTCACAGTCGGTTTGGAGTTGTTGTCAAGTAACCAAAGGTGAGTCATCTTCTCTGCAATATTTACCAAAGTCACATTCTTGAATTTGATATCAGTCTTCACACGTATATCGGCAATACGGGTGTTGAATTCAGTCAATGTACTATTCGTAACATTGATAGCAGGAATTGTACAGCCTGAACCTACATTGAGGAAACTCCAACCACCAGTGTTCGATACCCAACAGTTATTGAAGTTGACACTATTACCTTCTGCACCACTATGGAGACGGACAGCAGAATTAACTTGTTTCACTTCACTTCCTCAAAAGTAATATCGTGGAACTTCTGCGCACCTACTTGGAACATAAATCCACCATCGGAGTTCATGCTGAGGTATTCAAAATTAACATCATTCACTTCGCTTTCGATAGCAAAATAAACTTTATTCAATTGAGACAACTTACCATTTGCATTTTCCGAACCAACAAAACTAATATCCTGTATACCTGTTGGAATTGTAATGGTTCCCTCCATATTAAATTCCATACCAGAGGCAAAATTCACAGTAACTTTTTTAGTCCCTTCAGCAGCATGTCCTGCCAAAGCCGTTGATATATCCTCAGCAGTAATGCCAGGAATATTAATATTAAAAATAAGACTGCCGGACGAACCTGAAGTTTTCGTATTCAGTGTTCCACGCAATACTTCATTGTAGAAAATCTGAGCAATATAAGGTACTCCCATATCCAGGCCTTCAAATGTTGCAGCAGCATTCTGTATCTCAGCAGTAGTCAGCACACGGTTTTCAACTACTGTACTATCTTCATTCATCAATACAAGATTCGTAACCCGATCTGTCTCTTCCCAAAGGAAAGTCAGGCTATTAACTGTAGGTCTGTAACTCCTGAATATTTGTTCCGCCGGAGTGATAAAGGTAAATGAGCTCAACTTTGACTTTAATGATGCATCTGCATTCTCAGCATGCATACGTACCCAATAATTGGTAGTACCATCAAGCCCTTCAAACCAAGTACGGTATTCTACTTTCATCGCTGTATTTGAATCTGCAAACGGAGTCAGAGTATCAGCCAGAATAACAACAGATTTGTCAATCGTTGCAAAGTCGGCATCTTTACTGAATTCAAATACATAGTTAGCAGCGTCAACTACTTTAGTGTGTTTAATCTGAATGGAAGTAGGCTTCAACGTACTTGCCTCGAAAATCAAAGGCTTAAACAAACGGTTCTCACCGGTGGCCACTTCCCAATCGTTTACGTCACGGTCGCACGAAGAAAAGAGTGCGGCTGTCATGACAAGGGATGCGAATATGCTTTTAAGTTTCATAATCTTCATTTTTTAATTCTGTTGTCCGTTTATTAATAACCATAGGAATTTACCAAAAAACCCTTGGACTGATAAATATCCGTATCATAGATAGCATAAGGATGACGATAGTTACAAGTTCCGTTGCCAATAGGATATTGTTTCAACATATCACCAATCTCACCACCATTCTTCAGTTTTCCCAGTAATGCACTATAGTCGTAAGATGCATTGATACCGGTAGCCATTACCAGAATCTTGGCAAGTTCGTCACGATAAGTAGTGCCTGACCCGGTTTCAGGTTTTGCATAAGTTTTCGGAAACCAGTCAATCTTTTCATAGCCTGCAGGAGCCGTACCCAGTTCCTGATAATAATTGGGTGATGAATAATCTACATACAGTTTATCATCTGTCCGCATCTTATAGTACAATACAGTCGGGAAATCCGAAGGCTGATAAGTCTTATCAAAGATGGTCACCGGATGTTGGTTATCAAGCATCAGGCAAAGGCTTTCTTTCATAGCTTCAATCTTACTATCCAACAGCCCCCAACGAATCAGGTCCATTTTACGAACACCTTCACCACCAAATTCCCAGGCACGTTCATTCACTATAGCATTGAAGAAGTCAGAATCATACTTCGTAATTTCAGAAGAACCGGATCCAAATGCACGTTCACGTACTTTTTCCAGAGCTTGACGGGCTGTCATACCTGCCGTTGTATTCTGATGATCCGGTCCGTAAAGCTCATTCATAGCCTCAGCAAACATCAGATAAATATCAGAATAACGCATTACAATCCAGTTGATACCGGTAGCCACACGGCCGGCAGCAGCCAAGTGAAGGGCACGATAGGTTTCACTGGTCCAGTACATACGCCATTTAGCATAGTGTACATTCGTAGCATTCAGACTCAAATCCTCATAATTCTCTTTACGCCAGCGACCGAAAGTCAATGTAACGTCACGGCGCTTATCCGTCTTACCAAAAGAATAGAAGTAATAAATTGTAGAAGTAACATAGCTACTACCCATACCTTGCTGTCCGTACATAGAGCCTTGTTGAACTTCCCAACCCATCAGAGTGCCCACGTCACCGGTATTACCTACACCTAAACCAACTTCATAAAGATTTTCATTATAAGGATTCTGATCCAGATGATTTACCGTTTTCCAGATATTCTCAAAGTCAGGATCCAATTGATGCGGATTCTCAGGATCACCCAGAATTTCAGCACATTGTTTAGCTGCTATTTCATAGTACTCTTTATAGTTCTTCACACGACCTACATAATATCCATTCATTTCAGGGATGGTAGGATGCTTCTCCAGCTGCATATCAGGGAATTGATTACCATCACGCAACGACCATCCACCTGCGAATAAGGCCACACGTGCCAACAGGCCTTTAGCAAAACCTTTGCTGATACGTTCAGCAGTAGAAGCTTTACCACTACCTAACCAAGGCAGGTATTCGATGGCTTCCTGCAAGTTCTTCACAAGGTCGGCATATACAGTATCACGGTCAATCTTACCGATATATACATTGGAAAGGTCAGAATTGGAAGTTGTTTTCTTATAAGGAATATCTCCATAGATACGCACCAATTCAAAATAAGCCAATGCTCTCAGAGTCAAAGCTTCACCTAATAACGGCTTACCGACAGTCGGATTTGTCTTCAGCAATTCACCTCCACGCATTCCTTCTACGGCAGCAGAAGCAAGTTCTGCAAAACGGAAGATATTGTTCCAACGAGTGGTAGAGTTGCCAGAATTACCATAATAGTGGTTCTGACCATAGTCGCTATTTACTTCTTTATAGTTAGTCAGATAAAGGTTACAATTTTCCGTATCACTGATATTCTGCCAGTTCACAGATATTTTCTGTCCGTAAACATACGTGTCGGACATGGTAGCATAAACTCCCATCAGGGCAGCCTCGGCCATAGCCTCGGTATTGAACACATTTGTGTTACTTTGTTTGGAGGGGGTGTCAGTTGCCAGGAAATCATCACATGAAGTAGTGATCAGCATGGCAGCTGCCAAAGTTAATATATATAATTTCTTCATGATCATTAGTTTTTTAGAGTGTCAGGTTAATACCAAATAAGAATGAATGAGCTTTCGGGTAAGCAGAGTAGTCAACACCCGGGGTCAATGGAGTGCTACGACGGGTATCTACCTCAGGATCTTGTCCGGAATACTTTGTCCAACAATGCAGGTTGTAACCAGTGAAGTATACACGCAACTTCTCAACCAGGAACTTCTTAGTCCAAGCCTTCGGTAAAGTATAACCGATTGTAAGATTACTCAAGCGAAGGAATGAACCATCTTCGATAGCATAGTCCGTCATGACCGTAGAGTTCATCAATGGATGCCAGATCGTAGCATTCTGATTGATTTCCTGCAAACGTGCCGGATTCGCATATTCACCATACATGATATTGTAACCGGTTTCAGGATCGATAGTGGTAAAACGCTTATCCAAGGCCATATCGCTACTCAGATTCTGATACTTCTTGGAACCTGCATACGTAGTATTATCTATTTTATTGGCATTCAGAATGTCATTACCATAACTCCAGTTGAACTGTACACCAAAGTCGATGCCTTTATAGTCCGCATTGATATTGAAACCACCGGTATGTTTCGGCATGGCATTACCAATGACGGTACGGTCATTCGTAGTGACTTTATCAGAACCATCATCCGTCAATTTCTTTAGTTTCATGTGTCCAGGACCAAACCAGTTACCGCTGGTTGCGATAATATCACTACAATCGGCTACACCCGGTTTGATGATCCAACGTTTCGTTTCTTCGTTAAAAGTAAAGTCATCGAAAGAATAGAAACCATCTTGTTTGTAACCATAGATCTGACCAATGGATTTACCTACAATGGCACGATAATCATCCGAACCGATACTTACTCCCCAGCCGGAAGTAGCAATCATAGAGTCGGAACCATCCAGTTTGTCAACAGTATTGCGGTTGAAAGAGATATTGAAACCCAATGACAAGTTGAAGTCCTTAGTTTCAACGGCATACCAGTTAGCTGTCAACTCCACACCTTTGTTAGTAGTCTGTCCCAGGTTGCGGTATTGAGTGCCGTAACCGGAATGAGTCGGGATATCCACAGCCAGAATCAAATCCTTAGTTACATCCTTATAAGCATCGATTACCACATTCACTTTATCATTAAAGAATCCCAGATCCAAACCGATGTTGGCAGAAGTCTTGGTTTCCCAAGTCAGGTTCTCGTTACGGAGTGTATTGGTTGGTTTCAAACCACTTTGCACTTTCTCACCGATATAGTAGAGTCTGTTTGCAGAGCTTTCGAAACTGTATTGCTGACGCCAGTAAGAACCTACACGTGCATTACCTACCTGTCCGTAACTTAAACGAAGCTTAGCATTAGAAAGCCAACTTTTAGTAGCTTCCATAAAAGGCTCCTCAGACAGACGCCATGCCAAAGCACCAGCGGGGAAGAAACCCCATTGTTTGCCCGGAGCAAATACGTTTGTACCATCTTCACGAGCTGTGAAAGTCAGATAATAACGGTCTTTCAACGTATAGTTCAGACGACCGAAGAAAGAAGAGGTACGCGACGGCTCACCTATATCATTATAAGTAGGCAACGGTTCACCATAATTCCACATAGCCAATACTTGTTCTGCTGTAAAGTCCTTCGGGAAGAATTTGGATTGAAGGGTCATCTTGTCCGATTTGCCGGAGAAAATCTCCTGTCCAAACATAATATTGAAACGGTGATCTTTTGCAACCGTAAAATCATACGTCAGATGATTCTGTATCGTAAAACGATAACCATCGGTATATTCACGTTTGGCAACGGGCTGTCCACCATTAGCATTAGATTCACCGGTCTTCTTCAACCATATATTATCCGTATGTGCTTTCTCGTAAGAGTAGCTACCCTGAACACGATAATCCAAACCTTTGATGATATGGAATGTCAAACCGACATTATAAGAATTAACAAATGAGTACTGTTTCTTAAACTCATTGGTAATGTTGTAAATCGGATCATTCAACATACTAGCAGATTCTGCCCAGTCGAGCTCTTCGCTGGTACCCACCAGGTTCTCCATAGACAAAGTCGTTATACTCTTTACCGGAGCATACTTGACACCATCACGGAGCTTACGTCCACCGGATACGTCGGGACCATCAATCACCGTATTCGTAGTACGGGCTGTAACGTCCAGATCAATGACTTTACCAAAAGATTTATTCAGCTTAATGTTGAAGTTATCACGTACATAGTTAGAGTTCAACATGATGTAATCTTCATCATCACGTGTATAACTGATATTGTAGCGCATAGTTTCCGTACCACCCGAAAGCGATACATTGAAATTCTTCTGTACACCGGTATTGCCGTACAGCTGATCCTGCCAGTCGATACCTTCACGGTATTTGTAAAGGTCTATATCATCCCACATACCATACATGCTGTAGAAGCCTGCACTGGATACATTCGGGCTCGAATCGATTTCCTTCTGATAATATACATATTCATAAGGAGAAAGGACATCCGTCAGATTGTAGGTTTTCTTTATACCAACATAAGAATTCACATCTACCACTGTCTTACCGGCTTTACCACTCTTTGTAGTCACCAGAACTACACCATTAGCACCCTTGGCACCATAGATTGCCGTAGAAGAAGCATCTTTCAATACACTGATATCCTGGATGTCACCGGGAGGAATATCATTAATATTCTTCACGATAAAGCCATCTACGATATAAAGCGGAGAATTATCCTGGGTAATAGAACCACCACCGCGTACACGTACTTTGATTTCGGCATCGGGAGAACCGTCCGTTACCGTTACGTTCACACCTGCCAGATGTCCGCTCATAGCCTGCAAGGCAGAAGTTACAGGGATATCTTTCAGTACCTTGTCGTTCATAGAAGAAACAGAACCGGTCAGGTCTTTCTTCTTCATCGTACCGTAACCTACAACGACTACTTCATCCAACATTTTAGAGTCGTCCTGAAGCTTAATACTTAGCGTCTTCCCGGCAACGGCATCTATCTCCTGGGCCTGCATACCTATATATGAGATGACCAGTTTCTTACCTTTGCCACTGACCTTCAGAGTAAAATCACCGTTTATATCGGTAATCGTTCCGTTACCTGCATTACCCTTTTCTACAACGGATGCACCGATAACACCTTCTCCCGTGGAGTCTGTCACATTACCTTTAACAGTAATCTCTTGTGCAGACAGTCCGATAGGAACCATCAACAGTATAGCCATTAGCCATACAAAACACTTGTTTTTCATTTCTACAGATTTTTGTTTCACATTAATAAAGGATTTAGTTTCACATATTTTTTCCTGTTGCAAATGTGACAATTTGCGGATGGAGAGAGGAGTAAAAACTATCGGAAAAAGAGGAAAATATCTGTTAGAACAATAAATACAAGGGGGTTACACAAAAAATCCCAGACTTTCACAAGCCCGGGATCTCACATGCAAAAAATGTCAATGTGTTATAGTGCCATTACGATTCATTAACTTAAAGAGCACTCTCAAGTCCTAATGAACCATAAAGATTGACCGCACGTACTTTTAAATTTCCTTTCATCACGAATCCTGTTTCGAAAACCGGCTTTTGAGCAAAACCCACCACCTGATCATTATCGAAAATGATATAACCGGCAGCATCGGATACAGCTTTCCAAGTAATCTTCGTTCCTTGTTTTTTCAGATTCTGCGGAGCCGGTAGTTTTTCCATCATTGTACGAGGATCCCATCCGTCATTACCCGGAATGATACGTTCGTATACATAGCTATCCGCCTCCTCTTTGGTAACGATAGCACGACAAGAGCCTTTTGGCGGGTTATTCGGTCCGCGTCCGTCATATTCTGTTTTACGTAGGCTCAAGTCGAGTACATTACCTTCGGTATCACGACTATCATACTCTGCAAATAATCCGGGAATAGCTCCCATATTGGTCCAACCCTCGGGAGCAAGAGGAATGCGCATAGTGGTATGTATATAGACAGCACGCGGCGAGTTGTGCCAGGGACGCCCCAACTTCTGTTTACCGTCGGCAGCAGAGGCATTGCCATCCACAATGCAATCACGGAAAATATATCCGAACTTTGCATCCTTATGACAGGGAGCGACAATTACAGAACCGCTACGTACATTATATAATGTACAGTTTTCAAGTAAAGCATCTCCCCCACCATAAAAATAATCGACTGCACCTTCAATCCAACAGTCTTTCACATAGTGGCGGTGAGAATCATTAGTAGAAGTCATCCAGGTGTCTTGAAAAGAACGGAAAATGCAGTTATTGAACGCTGCACAATCTGCCTGGCTGCTCATAGCCAATGCCTGTGGACCATTCTGGCTCTCTACCCCCCAATCATTCACATAAGAGATATTCTCAGTATAGAAATGATCGGCTTTCACCTTAACAACGCTTCCCTCAAACTTATAGACTTCGGAAGAAGGATTATGAACCGAATGTTTCCAAAAAGCCGTCCTTGCCGATTCTGTACCTTCTTCAGGCTTTCCACCTACATTCAGGAGATGATGAATGATGGTTTTATCCTTGTCCTGACCGATCAGGTGGACATACGTTTTGGTTTCGGGTATTACCACATGTTCCCGGTACGAACCGTTCTTTACGAAAATCAACCACGGCTCTTGCCGGTTGTCGGGTACTGCATCAATAGCAGCCTGAATGCTTGTGTAGTCACCACTACCATCCTGGGCCACTACAGCCTGAAATGGTGATGCAGTATTCCGGGCATGACCTCCTAATAAAATGCCCATAAATAATGCCGTAAGAATTATCTTCTTCATACTTAATATATTTAATAATTGGTTTGAATTTTACTTTACCAGGCCGTTCAGATAAACTTCCAGATTGGTATAACCTTCTTTACTCAATGTAGTGGCAATGCCATCGGAAACATCTTTCGGATTCAGTCCATGGGCCGCTTCCCAAACATCGGGTATGCCGTCTCCATCAGTATCCCGCAGTTCATCGGCTGTAATGCCTCCATCGCTCAATGTAGGCCAAGGGTTGGTGGCTCCTTCCGGTTTCACATCTGCCGGCAAGTCTATCAGGCCGGGAACACTTTCCGCTCCTTTTGTCACACTACCGATATAGGTAGCCGTACCGTTTCTGGTTTCTTCTATAACACGTATATCAATGGCATCCCGTTGCCTGGAACATCCCGCTTGATCCAATACGAGTTCATAAGCTTGTTTTGCACTATGAGTAGTGATAATGCCTGCATCCAGAGGTTCGGACAGACGCATTTCCTTTTTCACTTTCTTTGTGAATGTATTGTCACAAGAAGCATTATTGATTTGCCCGTAAATACCTTTGGTCCAGTTATCTTGGGTTACTTCCTCATTTCCTTCGATGATATTGCCGTCTACATAAAATTTCCCCCATACGTGTTCCATTGGTTTCCAGGCATTGGGAGTGCCGTCTGCATTCATGCAATACTTCTTTATGCGTACTCCTATGGCGGCAATACGGTAGCGGACAGGGCTGTTTTTCGGTGTAGCCGGTCCTGGTTTATAATAATTGTTCACAATATTGACACACATGCCTTCTCCGCCATAGCAACCGTTTCCGGCCCAGTTGTAGAATACGTTATTCCTCATATCCATGTGTTCGCGTTCCTGAGTAAATGGACGAGGCCCCAGACGGGGTACACGACTTTCGTGATGTGCCAGCAGATTATGATGAAAAGAAGCTTTTGCTCCTCCCCAGATCGCTCCATATCCATGTTTGCCTTTAGCATGACCTGCTGTGCGAAGACTTTCGGAAACCAGGCACCATTGAACAGTCAGATTCTCACCACCATATATAGAACAACATTCATCTACCGACCAACTAATAGAGCAATGGTCAATGATCAGATTCCTGCAATCTGTACTTCCAAGTCCGTCAGGCTCTCCACCTCCTTCGTTGCCTACACGAAAACGCAGATAGCGGACTATTACATTATCAGCATTGATAGTTACCGGATAACGGGCTATACAGACACCTTGTCCCGGCGCACTCTGCCCGGCAATGGTTAAATCCCCATTAGTGATATCAAGGCGTTTATCCAGGAAGATCGTTCCAGCTACATCAAAGACAACCGTACGTGCTCCCTCCTGTGATAGGGCGTAGCGTAACGTCCCTTCCTGCAGACCATCTTCCAAAGTCGTTACATGATAGACTTTGCCTCCACGGCCACCTGTTGTATTCCGCCCGAAGCCTTCAGCGCCGGGAAAGGCTATCAGTTCCTTTGTTGTTTCCGTTTGTTCGTCATCAGGCAGGACACTCGCTCCTGCCGGTATGATTGGAAGCAGGAATAAGGCCAGACATAAGAAACGTATAATGTACGCCCCGTTCATTCTGTTTTTCATTTCGTTTTTCATATATACTCTCTTCTAAGATTGGTTCATGTGATGCAAAAGTGAGGAATCCATAGTAAAAAGAGGGGGAAAAACTGATAGAAAAGGGGGACTGATGCTATAAAACGGCGAAAACCACCTATCAAACCACATTCACACCAAAAGACGGCTTCCCGATTGAAACCTCCGTTTCATATCGACAAGCCGCCCGTCTCCCGTTACAGGAGTGCTTTCAAATAGGTAAAAACGATGAAAGCAATATTTATAATCTATTCTGGATATCTGAGTTACTATTACGTTGCCCTTTACTGCGGATATCTCCACCAAATGTGTAGGAAACGCCGATGCGGAAACCGGTAAAGGCAAACTGATTATCTGTCGTCATCCGGACACCGTTGGATACCGTCTCAAGTTTGGAATGACTGATCAGGATATTATTCACATTCAGGCTAAGACTGAGTTTATTATCCAGCATACGATAAAGCAAACCTGCACTGATACCGTAATTAGGCTTTATCAGATAAACCCCACTATATTGACGCGAAGTGAACCAACCGGAAAGCGTTCCAATGAATGTCTTCTTCGAATTGAAGAAGAACGTATTGCGCAAACTGGCATTATAGGCCCATCCTTTCTCTTCGGCAGATGTGGAAGCGGCGCTGGAAGTCGTACGGCTATAGTTTACCCCATGCTGTACATAAGCCTGCATCCATCCTGTACGGAATGTATATGAATTATTCAATCCAAAAGAGTGCGTTTCCATAAAGTTATCCCACAGGAAAGAGCTGACATTTGTTTCCGGATCCAAACCTACCACCTGGAAGAATACATCGTCCGAATAAGAATAGAAAGCGGAAAAATTAAGATTGTTCTTAAATGTATATCCCAATTCGGCATTATACGTATAACTCGGTTTCAAATCTTCCTTTCCACAAGCATAAGTGTACTTATTCTGATAGAAAGGGAACGGATTCACCATATTCTGCGAGGGGCGTGAAATACGGTTGGATAAGCTAAGATTCAATGCATTCAGTTCATTAGGTGAGTACAAGAAGTAGAGCGTAGGAAACAGACGGGTATAATCATGCTTGTCTGTCTTATTCGCCGACTCGGAAATACCGGTAGTACGGGTGTGCTCCATACGTACGCCCAACTGCATAGAAAACTGTTTGGAGAACGCACGATTGTAATCGGCATAAAGGGCATAAATCTGTTCCTTATAGTGGAAGTAATCATCCTGCACCAGTGTCGGGTCCGAAGTATCATAATTGATGCGATTGCGGGTATCTGTGAAAGAGACCTTGGCTCCTGCAGTTACCTTATACTTTTCAAACGGAAGTGTAAAGTCGAGTGCAGAAGAGAATACGTCTACCTTACGGTCTTGCAGATAGCTATAATCAAAATTGGTTCCAGGTATTGCTACACCGTCAGGAGTCTGAGTTTCGGACAGGAAGCCCATATGACTATCCCGGTTATCACGCAGGTAGTCCACATCCCAAGTCATCTTTTTGCCTTTATCACCCCAAGTCTTATCTGTATGGAAATTCAAGTTAAGACGATCGGACTTGCCTCCTTCTTTGCTATCTGAGAACAGAAGAGAATCCAAACGGGTAGTAGCTACATCATAAACTTCCGTAACGGAAACGGCTTTGGCATCTTTAGGATTACCATAATTATAAACAGCTTGCAGACCTACAGTCCAGTTATGCTCCAAAGCAACGTCCACACCTGCCTGACCATAATAACTCTGCATATACTTCTTGTAATCCGTACGTCCGTCCCAGGTATTCTTGGCGAAATAGCGGCGGTTTGCTTCACGCGTTTCATAGTTACCTTGTGTGGTACCTGCATTGACGAATGAGGATACACGGCCTTTACTGATATTCAGGTTTACTCCGCCATAACCGTAATTATCCTTCTCACCGACATTATACGAAGTGGATACCGTACCTCCCAAGTAATCTTTAGGACGCGATTTCAGGCGTATGTTGATGATACCTGCATTACCTGCTGCATCATACTTGGACGGTGGAGTGGTGATCACTTCTACTTTCTGTATCTGCGAAGCGTCATAAGACCGGAGATAGTCGATCAGTTCGTCGCCGGAAAGTTTCGTTTCACGGTCGTTGATATACACTTTCACGCCTCCTTTACCTATAATATCAATGCTATTCTGTCCTACACGCAAACCAGGTACTTCGCGCAAAAGGTCGAGTGCATTTCCACCGGCAGAGGCAATGGAGTTGTGAGTATCAAAAACCACTCTGTCCACCAGACGTTTAATTACCGGACGGGCGGCTGTGACAGTCACTTCATTTAAAAAGGTAGAAGAGGATTTCAGGGTGAGCATACCTACATTCTTATTTTCCTGTAAAGAGACAGGCAGGTAGATGTCTTCACAACCGATTAGAGTGATATGCAACAGATATTTCCCTTTAGGTTGAGTAAAAGTAAAACAACCTTGTGCGTCCGTCAGCATACCTGTAATGTATGTACTGTCTTTAGCTTGCTTTAAAAGGATGTTTGCTACTTCCATCGGCTGATTGTTTTCATCTTGTACGCAACCGGAGAGTTGATAGCTTTGAGCAGAAATAGAAACCGCTACACATAACATAAGGAATAAGAACGTAAGTCTTCTCCCAATAGACTTCATTGAATTTGCTTTCATCGTTTGATTGATTTTAATGTTTCACTTTTCGTTTTTACCTGATGCAAATTTAAGGGTGAAACGTATCTCAAACGGTCTATATCAGGATATAAAAGTTCTATATCAGCAGCACCATCACACCTCATTATCAATAAATTACACTCTTCTTTCTCTATATTTACCTTTTTAAGGTCTATATACTATCTATATGCATTGAAGAAAGGGTTCATTTTTGCTGGGTTATGAACACAATCCAACTCCTGATCCGCATAAATAATATTAAGTTT
>ENA-ORPH01003046-ORPH01003046.1-human-gut-metagenome-genome-assembly--contig:-NODE-3046-length-13003-cov-2.608511_pt1 | contig 13003 bp, 14 predicted proteins | sample MGYA00242142_ERZ509074 | MGnify/ENA primary metagenome ERZ509074 (study PRJEB26280, sample SAMEA2338724) | human gut metagenome | biome: human gut; feature: human-associated habitat; material: faeces...
GATTATACGGGCAATGCCATTACTAAGAACGGTATCTTTGCAGATCATGAGAAAATGCTGCTGCATCGTGTGGGCGCGATTACCTGTGATATGCTCTTTGATCCATTGACAGCAACAATGGTAGATTATAAAGCCTACATGGTGGGGGCAAAGTTTCTGCTGCAGCTGCTGGTGACGGCACTTTATGCCGTCTATTTAAGCCGGTATGCGGACTCTGCTTTTCTACTGAAAATACCGTTTTCAGACAGGCAGATTGAACTGGGTGTTTTCAACGTTCCCTTTCTGTTTTTCGTGACGACGGCAACCGTAAACGGCACCAATTTTACGGATGGACTGGACGGTCTTGCCACGGGCGTCACCCTGATTGTGACGGTGTTCTTTTCTGTAGCCGCCATTGGCATGCAGAGCGGGATAGAGCCGGTGACGGGCGCGGGAGCGGGCGCATTGCTTGGATTTCTTTTATTTAATGTATACCCTGCCAGCGTATTTATGGGAGATACCGGTTCGCTGGCACTCGGCGGTTTTGTGGTGTCGGTAAGTTACGCCCTGCACATGCCGCTGTTTATCCCCCTTGTGGGACTGGTGTATTTTCTGGAAGTAGTATCGGTCATTGTCCAGGTGGCTTATTTTAAGCTGACCGGAGGCAGACGCTTGCTTAAAATGGCTCCCCTGCACCACCATTTTGAATTATGCGGGTGGTCGGAAGCCAAAATTACGGCAGTTTTTTCGATTCTGACAGCCATGGTGAGTCTTCTTGCCCTGTTGGGATTATAAGGATATAAGAGTAAATCGAGGAAAGGCATGGTTAGAAAAATGGATTTGAAACACAAAAAAGTATTGGTAGTAGGCGGAGGGAAAAGCGGGATTGCCGCAGTGGGTCTGCTTACCAAAATGGGAGCGGAAAGCATTTTGTTTGACAGTAAGAAAGGGATAACGGCAGAGGAACTTCGGGAAAAGCTGCCGGAAGGATACAAAGCGGTCTGCTACGGAGAAACCTTACCTGAGGATGTGGAGAAAGAAGTGGAGGCTGTGGTTTTAAGCCCCGGAGTTCCCATAGAATCGCCTTTTGTGCAGAAATTTGCGGAAAGAAACATTCCCATTTCAGGGGAGATTGAATTAGGCTATCAGATGGAAAAAGGCAGACTGATTGCCATTACCGGAACCAACGGCAAAACTACCACGACCACACTTGTGGGCGAAATTATGAAAGCCTGCTATGAGCCGGTGTTTGTAGTTGGCAATATCGGAAACCCCTACACGGCGGAGGCGGATAAAACAACGGAAACTTCTGTTACCGTTGCGGAAATCAGCAGCTTCCAGTTAGAAACCATCCACAGCTTTAAGCCGACGGTATCCGCTATCTTAAATATTACGCCCGACCACTTAAACAGACACCATACCATGGAAAACTATGCGGCGGTCAAGGAGTCCATTTGCAAAAACCAGACGAAGAATGAAATCTGTGTTCTGAATTATGAGGATCCGTATCTGTCGGCATTTGCAAAAGAATGTCCCGCAAAGGTGGTATTTTTCTCATCCGTCCATGAACTGGAAGAGGGCTACTATCAGGAAGGCGACTACATTGTCAGACGCCTTGACGGGGAAAAGGAAGTTATCTTAAACGTACATACGGACATGAATTTAGTGGGACGCTGCAATGTGGAAAATGTGATGGCGGCGCTTGCCATGGCGGACGGTATGGGCGTACCCCTCGAGGTGTCCAAAAAGGTTATCAAAGAATTCCGGGCGGTAGAGCACCGTATTGAATACGTTGCGGAGAAAAACGGCGTTATTTACTATAACGATTCCAAGGGCACCAACCCGGATGCCGCCATTCAGGGTATCCGCGCCATGAGCCGTCCCACCGTGTTAATCGGCGGAGGCTTTGACAAGGAAATTCCGTTTGACGACTGGATTGAAGCTTTTGACGGAAAGGTAAAATGTCTGGTTTTAATTGGACAGACCAAAAAGATTATTGCGGACTGCGCAAGAGCGCACGGATTTACCGCAATCCGCATGGCAGATACTTTTAGGGAAGCGTTTGACATCTGTGTGGATACGGCGGAACCGGGAGATGCCGTTTTACTTTCCCCTGCCTGCGCGAGTTGGGGTATGTTTGATAATTATGAAGAACGCGGCAGAATTTTCAAGGAATATGTACACGAACTGAAGGGGTGATAGGGTGAGAAAGAAAAAGAAAGAAGGACAATCTGAATATTTCTTTGACTACAGCCTTTTGTTCATTGTACTTTTCCTTCTGGGATTCGGTCTGATTATGCTGTACTCCACCAGCTCCTATGAGGCGCTGCAGAAATACGGAAGCTCCACCTTTTACCTCACAAAGCAGTTGAAGGCAACGGCGCTGGGACTGGTGGGTATGATTGTTGTAGCCAATATTCCTTACCATTTCTGGGAAAGGTTTTACATTTTAGGCTACATAGCGTCCGCAGGGTTATTGCTGCTCATTATTCCTTTCGGTTATGAGTCAAACCATGCAAAGCGCTGGTTCCGTATCGGCGGTCTGTCCATCCAGCCGGCGGAGATTGCCAAGCTGTGTATGATTTTATTTTTTGCGGTCATCATCTGCAAAATGGGAAAAACGGTCAAAACCTGGCGCGGGTTTATTACCCTGATGGCGATGGCGGCGCCCATTGTCCTGATGGTCTGGAAAATTACATCCAACTTAAGCTCTGCGATTATCATTCTGGGTATTGTATTCCTCATGGTATTTGTGGCAAGCTCCGATTACAAAAAGTTTATAGTCATGGGCGTGGGAGGCGTTTCTCTTGCGGCGGCATTTGTCATTATGGTTGACAAAATGGCAAACTCCGAAACTGCCAGCTTCCGTTTTAAGAGAATTCTTGCCTGGCTGCATCCCGAAGAGTATGTCAGCGATACCGGTTACCAGACCCTGCAGGCACTGTATGCCATCGGTTCCGGCGGCATCTGGGGCAAGGGACTGGGACAGAGTATGCAGAAGTTAGGTTTTATCCCGGAAGCGCAGAATGATATGATTTTCTCCATTATCTGTGAAGAACTGGGGCTTTTCGGAGCCATTGCTATTATTCTGATGTTTGTGATGTTAATCTGGAGACTTATGGTCATTGCCAACAATGCACCGGATTTGTTCGGCGCTCTTTTAGTGGTAGGCGTGATGGGGCATATGGCAATTCAGGTTATCTTAAACATAGCCGTTGTTACGGCAACCATTCCCAATACCGGTATTTCCCTGCCGTTTATCAGTTACGGCGGTACCGCGGTGTTGTTCCAGCTTGCGGAAATCGGCATTGTTTTGAATGTTGCAAAGAAAATACCGTTAAAGGACGCTTAGAACCATTCCCCCGGACCTGAATAGTATAAAGGTAACAGGTATTTATGGGGGAATGATTTTGGAAACCGTTTATATCCATGGAGGAATAGCCCTGCAGGGACAGGTGAAAATACAGGGTTCCAAGAATGCGGTGCTTCCTATACTGGCAGGCACGCTTCTGGTAAAAGGAACCTGTGTCATCGAAAACTGCCCCCGGCTTAAGGATGTATACCTGATGCAGACATTACTGAAGAGCCTGGGTTGTCTTGTGAGCTGGGAAAACAACAGCTTAAAGGTAAATGCGGAAAAGGTGGAGCTATACCCGGCGTTAAGCGGCATGCCCACGGAAGCGGTAAGGGGGATGCGTTCCTCCGTTATTCTTTTAGGAGCCCTGCTCGGAAGGGTGGGCGCCGTGTTTCTGGAATACCCCGGAGGCTGTGTCATCGGGAAGCGCCCCATAGACATGCACCTTTCCGCTCTTGCGAAAATGGGAGCGGAGATTGTGGAACATCCCCGGGGCATTTATGCTTCCGCAAAGAGACTTGCGGGTACGGAGATTACTCTGCATATGCCGAGTGTGGGGGCTACCGAAAATGTGATTTTAGCGGCAGCCTGTGCAGAAGGGGACACCGTTTTGCACGGAGCGGCAAGAGAACCGGAGATTGTCTGTCTTTGCGATTTTTTAAATGCCTGCGGAGCCGACATAACGGGCGGCGGGACTCGGGACATCCGTATTCATGGAAAAGAGAAGCTGACCGGATGCCATTTCCGTGTTCCCGGAGACCGGATTGTGGCGGGGACCTATCTGTGCGCCTGCATGGCGGCGGGTGGCGAAGTACTTTTGTACGATGCACCGGCGGGACAGATGGAAGCATTCTTACAGGCAGCCGGACGGATGGGAGCCCTGATACAGGAAAACGAAGAAGGGCTTTATATCCAGATGGAAGATCGCCCGAAAGCTGTCGGTTATGTGGAAACAGAGCCGTATCCGGGATTTCCCACGGATATGCAGTCCCTGTTTTTGACGGTCTGTGCGGTGGCGGAAGGCGAAAGTGTACTGAAAGAAACCATTTTTGAAAACCGGTTCCATACTCTTTCCGCCCTGAAGGAGATGGGAGCGAAAATAGAACAGGAAGATAGCCGGCAGGTCCGGGTGCAGGGAGTGGAAAGTCTGCGTGGTTCCACGGTCTCCGCCACAGAATTGCGGGGCGGAGCGGCCCTTGTGATAGCCGGAGCGGCAGCGGAGGGTTCCACGGCGGTGGACGGAGGACGATTTATCGAGCGCGGCTATGAAAATATCTGCAGGGATTTGCGGGAGTTAGGAGTGCGAATATACGGTGTATAACAATGATTACAGAAAAATGAGAAGAAAAAGGATATATATCAAGCTGCTGATATTCTGGATATCGCTCATTGTCCTGGTTGGCGGTGGCTATCTTTTTTATCGGGCTCACATGGTAAAAAACGTGACCGTGACCGGAAATGTGCACTACACCAGTGAGGAAATACAGGACATGGTAATGACGGATGAACTAAGCCACAATTCCCTTTACCTGTCCTTGGTATACAAAAACAAGACCATCAAGGATGTGCCGTTCATTGCGTCCATGTCCGTGGAGGTTGTGGCGCCCGACAGTATCAAAATAGAAGTGAAGGAGAAAAATCTGGCAGGCTATTTAAAATATGTGGGTCAGAACGTTTATTTCGACGATGAAGGAACGGTTATGGAAATTTCCGGCACCTATACGGCGGGCATTCCCGAGGTATCGGGCATTGCCGTGGATGAAGTGGTGCTGAACCAGAAGCTTCCTGTGGAAGACCCGGAAATTTTTGAGCTCATTCTGGAAATTACGAAAAGCTTACCCAAGTATGAGATTGATGCGGACAAGATATCCTTAAGCACATCCAAGGAAATCACACTGTACACCGGAAATATTAAGGTGCTTCTGGGGAGCCGGGAGTACCTGGATGAAAAGCTGAACCGCCTTCATAATTTAAGTGAAGCGCTTGCAGGCAAAAGCGGAACCCTGGATTTGCGGGATGATGACGGCGGCAAGACTTTCCGTCCGATTTTAACCCCGGACACAGGAGAATAATGCTTTATTATTTTATGAAAATTTCTGAAAAAAGAGGTTGCTAATTTACGCAAATAATTATATGATAGGTTATATGGAGTTTAGTAGGAAGTAAGGAGGATATTCCCTTGTTAGAGATTAAGTCAAACGATGCAGAATCTGCAGCAAAGATTATCGTAGTCGGTGTCGGTGGTGCAGGCAACAATGCTGTAAATAGAATGGTAGATGAAAATATTGACGGAGTGGAATTTATCGGAGTCAACACCGATAAGCAGGCACTTCAGTTGTGTAAGGCTCCCAAGCTGTTACAGATTGGTGAGAAGCTTACCAAGGGTCTTGGCGCCGGAGCCAAGCCGGAAGTAGGGGAGAAGGCAGCTGAGGAAAGCGCAGAAGAAATTGCAGCAGCCCTGGAAGGTGCGGATATGGTATTCGTTACCTGCGGTATGGGCGGCGGTACCGGTACCGGTGCAGCACCTGTCGTAGCCAAGATTGCCAAGGACATGGGCATCCTCACCGTCGGCGTTGTGACAAAGCCTTTCCGTTTTGAAGCAAAAGCACGTATGACCAATGCTCTTGCAGGTATTGAACATATTAAGGGTAATGTAGATACCCTGATTGTCATTCCCAACGACAAGCTTCTTGAAATTGTGGACAAGCGTACCACCATGCCGGAAGCACTTAAGAAAGCAGATGAAGTATTGCAGCAGGCAGTACAGGGTATTACCGACCTGATTAACGTACCCGCTGTTATCAACCTTGACTTCGCAGACGTACAGACCGTTATGAAGGACAAGGGTATTGCCCACATCGGTATCGGTACCGGAAAGGGCGACGACAAGGCACTGGAAGCAGTCAAGATGGCAGTGGAAAGCCCGTTATTGGAAACGACCATTACCGGCGCTACCCACGTTATCATCAATGTATCCGGTGACATCACCTTAAACGATGCTTCTGAAGCATCCGATTATGTAAGAGAGCTGACCGGAGACGAAGTAAATGTTATCTTCGGTGCTATGTATGACGAAACCAAGCAGGATACCTGCACCATTACCGTTATTGCAACCGGTCTGGAAGCACCTGCTGAAAAGACCGCCGCAAAGCCCGGATTTGGTTCCTATGGCAATGGCGGCAGATTTATCCAGCCTTCTTCCTATCAGGTAAACGGACAGGAAGCAGCAAGAAAGCCCGTAGTGATGGCACCCGGCAACACAGGAGCCATTCCTAATGTCAATCAGGCATTAAGTGGCATCCAGAAGCCTCCTGCAGACTTACGTTCCAATGTGGCAACCAAGTCTCTGAAAATACCCGATTTCTTACAGAGAAACAAATAATTATGATAAAAAGCGGAAGAGCACTTCCGCTTTTTTTTGTTATGGTGACAACCGCTAATCAGAGCGAGATTCGCAAAGCATATCTCGTCTCTGTGCTGTCGAAAAAGCCCGGAAAAAAAAGACCGTTCGTTTTGCAATAATGACAAATTCTGCATAAGTAAGGCTTTATAATCATTCTCATACAGGAAATGTATGAACTTCATAAGGCGGAGGAGAAAACATGCAGTATGAAATCTACATAGACAGCCTGTTTCTGCTGGATTTTGCCATGAATCTTTATCTGCTGCTTCTGGTAAACAGAAGTCTCAATCACACTGCCACGTGGAAAAGATTGCTTGCCGGAGCGGCATTTGGCGGAGCGGGTTACTGCCTCATGTTTTTTTTACCATTCTCTTATGTACCTGTAAAAATCCTGTTTGTGGGAATACCCGTGAATGCCGGAGTCCTGTATGTAACGTTCCTGCCGCACAGTTTTGCCCTGTTTAAGAAGCTGTTTATGCAGATGACAGGCTATGCGTTTTTGTTCGGAGGCGCCTTTTTTGCCCTGCTTCATTTGCTGCCGTTTCTTAAAAAATACATGTTTGGTATGGGAGGCATCCTACTCACCGGTGCTGTTTTATGCATGTTTTTTGCATACCGGGCGGTGGGAAAAGAACAGAAGGAGGCTTCCTTTGTAAAGGTTAAGCTGCCGGACGGACAGAACAGGGTGCAGACGTTTACCGGACTTGTGGATACCGGAAACGGACTTAGGGAACCCATCAGCGGCCAACCGGTCTGCCTTATGGAAAAAGAGAATTTTGAAAAGCTTTATCCGGAAGGTCTGCCGGGACTCAGGATGATACCTTTCCGCAGCGTGGGCTGCAGTAAGGGCATTCTGCCGGGATATCCGGTCGCAGAGCTTACTATAGAGGCGGAAGGGGAGAAGATAAGCCCAGGGCAGGTGTATATAGGCGTCAGCGAAAATATCCTGTCTGTGCAGGGGAGCTATCAGATTTTGCTTCACCCCGCACTTCTTAAGAAAAGGTAGAAGGAATTTGTGTGAAAGGAACAAAATTAATATGAACGGAATGGTTATGGTAGCGGCTGGCAGTGAGCTTGCCGAAAAAATAAAATATCGTTTTTTTAACAGGGAGAGAAGCTTTCTTCGCTTTCATCCGGGAAAAGTATCCAAGGAAGAAATTCATTACATAGGCGGAACGGAAATCCTGCCGCCGCCGCTTGAAACCGACAGGGAAAATGAGGTTATCGGCGAGCTTGCCACAGACTCCGCAAAGGAAGCAAGGGCTATTTTAATTGAACATAATCTGCGTCTGGTGGTCTACATAGCCAAGAAATTCGACAATACCGGCGTAGGGGTGGAAGACCTGATCTCCATCGGAACTATCGGGCTCATAAAGTCCATTAACACCTTTAACCCGGAAAAGAACATTAAGCTGGCAACGTATGCATCCCGCTGCATTGAGAATGAAATCTTAATGTATCTGCGGAGAAATAACAAGACCCGGATGGAGGTTTCCATAGATGAACCCTTAAACGTGGACTGGGATGGCAACGAGCTTCTTCTGTCGGATATTTTAGGGACGGACGAGGATATCATTTACCGGGATCTGGAGATGGAGGCAGAAAAGAAGCTTCTGATGAAGGCAGTCAACAAGCTTTCGGAGAGGGAGAGGACGATTGTAAACCTGCGTTTCGGTCTGAATACCCCGGACGGCAGGGAGCTGACACAGAAGGAAGTGGCACAGATGCTTGGAATTTCCCAGTCCTATATTTCCAGACTGGAAAAGAAGATTATGAAGCAGTTAAAAAGAGAAATTGAACGGCAGTAAAAAATGTGATACTCTTAAAGAAGGCTATTAAGAAAGGTACGGAGAAATATGATAAAACCGGAAGATATTTTATCCTTAGAGTACTTAAAGAAAACAGAATATACGGGCAGCCATCAGGGGATGCGTTACCGGCTGGAGAAAAAAGAGGATGACGGGGAAAAGAAGCTGTATGTCAGTGTATGGCCGGAGCCCTTTAATTTTTTCAAGACTCCGGAGGAGCAGAAGCAGCATGCAGTATTTGAATTTTCGGGTGACGGCATCACGGATGCCATTGCCTGGATGAATGACCGCCTGTTTGAATATCGCAAATAAGAGCGGTTTGCCCATAGGACGGGATTGCCTGCAGGACAGGATTGTCGGGATGCGGACAGAAAGCATGCAGGAAGAGTCCGGTCGTCATGCGGTCAGATAAGAACGCATGGTGCGGAGCGCATTTTTTTCCAGGCGGGAGACCTGTGCCTGGGAAATGCCGATCATTTCCGCCACTTCCATCTGGGTTTTACCGGAAAAGAAGCGCAGGGAAATGATTTCCCGTTCCCTGTCGTTTAATTTTTTTATGGCATCATTTAAGGAGAGATGTTCCACCCACGTCTCTTCTTTATTTTTTTTATCGCTTATCTGATCCATTACGTAAAGGGTGTCGCCACCGTCCGTGAAAATGGGCTCATAAAGGCTCATGGGAGTCTGGATGGCGTCCAGCGCATAGGAAATGTCTTCCGCGGAGATGCCGATTTCACTGGAAATTTCCTCTATGGTGGGCTCTTTCAGATGCTGCTTCGTGAGAGCCTCTTTGGCATAGATGGCTTTGTAAGCGGTATCTTTTAAGGAACGGGACACTCTTATCGCGTTGTTGTCCCGAAGAAAACGGCGTATTTCCCCCTGAATCATGGGCACAGCATATGTGGAAAACTTCACATTTAAGGTTGAATCGAAGTTGTCAATGGCTTTGATAAGTCCTATGCAGCCAATTTGGAACAAATCATCCACATTTTCGTTGCTTTGGGAAAAACGTTTAATGACACTTAACACAAGGCGCAGGTTGCCTTCGATATACTGTTCTCTGGCAGCATGGTCACCCTGCGAAATACGGGCAAAAAGTACCTCCTTCTCGGTGGAATTTAAGAGCGGCAGTTTTGCGGTGTTTACACCGCAGATTTCTACTTTTCCCTGTGCCATAATCGTTTGTCCTTTCCCTGTTACATTGCGCATCCCGGAAGAAACCGGCAGCGTTTTGATGAAGGATAGTATGGACATTCCAAAAGAAATTATGCAGGGAAAAGGCTGGGAGAAAGTGCCATCTTCCGGAAATGGGCATATGATAAATAAAAACGGGTGAAAGAAATGCTCTATTCGGATTTTAAATGTAAAATGGTAATCAATCTGCGCAACTGCAAGCAGCTCGGCAGAGTTTCGGATTTGGAATTTGACGAACGGACGGGGTGCATACATAAGATTTTTGTGCCCAAAGGAAATAAATGGGAAGGCTTCTTCAAATGTCAGGAAGATTACTGCATTCCCTACCGCGATATCAAGCAGATTGGCCCGGACATCATTTTAGTGGATATTTAAGAGTTTTGCGGCTTCTTTGTTTGACAGATGTACGGAAATAGTATAAAATATTTGTAAATTTACGTGTAAAAGTGAATGGAGGTTCTTATGAAGTGTCCTTTCTGTGGTCATGAAAATACCAGGGTTATTGATTCCAGACCCGCCGAGGATAACAATTCTATCCGCAGACGGCGTGTGTGTGACGAGTGCGACAAGCGTTTTACCACTTATGAAAAGATTGAAACCATTCCGCTCATTATCATTAAAAAGGATAATAACCGGGAAACCTATGACCGTGCCAAAATTGAGGCGGGAGTGCTCAGAGCCTGCCATAAAAGACCGGTCAGCGCTACACAGATTACCCAGCTTGTGGATGAAGTGGAAACCGAAATCTTCAATATGGAAGAAAAAGAAATTTCCAGTGAGGTTATCGGCGAATTGGTAATGAATAAATTAAAGGATTTAGATGCGGTTGCCTATGTGCGTTTTGCATCCGTATACCGTGAGTTTAAGGATATCAACACTTTCATGGATGAACTGAAAAATGTATTGAAAGAAAAATAAAATGGCAGTTTGAAAATGGCATGTGGGGATACACATGCTGTTTTCTTGTTCGGACGGCACAGGATGCCGGCCTGCAGAAAGAACGGAGTTTTATGTTAGAGAGATTTTACCCGGATCATGAAGCGGATACCGCAGCAGACGTTCCCTATGAGAAGCTATACGAAAAAGGCTTCCGGGGCGTGATTTTTGATATAGACAATACACTGGTTCCCCATGGAGCACCGGCGGATGAAAAGGCAGTCGCCTTGTTTCAAAGGTTGGACAACTTAGGTTTCCGGACGTTGCTTTTATCAAACAACAAGGAGCCGCGTGTCAAAATGTTTGCCGATGCGGTGCATGCTTCCTATATTTACAAGGCGGGCAAACCCGGCGTGAAGGGATACCGGCTTGCCATGGAAAAAATGGGGACAACCCCGGAAAATACCGTTTTTGTGGGCGACCAGTTGTTTACGGATATCTGGGGAGCGAAAAAAGCGGGCATTGATACTTATCTTGTAAAACCCATTCACCCCAAGGAAGAAATCCAGATTGTTTTAAAACGGTACTTAGAGCGTATCGTGCTTTATTTTTATCACAGAAAAATGCGAAACAAAACAGGACCGATCATAGACGGTCACACCAGAACCTGTGGCCTTATCGGCAATCCGGTGGAACACACGAAATCTCCATTGATCCACAACGGGCTGGCGGAGCTTACCGGCAGCAATCTGACCTATGTGCCCTTTCTTGTGGCAGAGCCGGAGAAACTAAAGGAAGCGGTGGAAGGAGCTTTTGCCCTGAATGTTCTGGGAATGAATGTGACGGTTCCCTACAAGGAAAAAATCATGCCGTATCTTAAGGATGTGGAAAGTCTCGCAGCCAAGATCGGCGCTGTCAATACCCTTGTAAGAGTGGAGGACGGTTATGTTGGTTACAATACCGATATGCCCGGGCTGTACCGCGCCATGGTAAGCGATGGCATCCGGATAGACGGAGAAGATGTCATTTTAATCGGAGCCGGTGGGGTGGCAAGAGCGGTGGCCGTGATGTTGGCCGAACGGGCGCATCATGTTTACATTCTGAACCGTACCGTGGAGAAAGCGGAGGCCATTGCTGCGGAGGTCAATACCTATGCGGGATATGAGGTGGCAACGGCGAAATCCATAGCGGATTACCGGACGCTTCCCGAAAAAAAATACCTTGCCATTCAGGCAACCAATGTGGGAATGCATCCCCATACGGAGCATGCTGCCATAGAAGAGGACGATTTTTACCGGATGATTCACACCGGTTACGACCTTATCTACAATCCGGAAGAAACCAGGTTTATGAAAAAGGTAAAGGAACAGGGCGGCAGGGCATTTAACGGACTTAAAATGCTTCTGTACCAGGGCATCATTGCCTATGAATTGTGGAACAAAACGGAAATTACAAAGGAGCAGGCCGAAGAAATTTACAAAAGGCTGAAAGACGCATGAGAAATATTGTTCTGATTGGTTTTATGGGCTGCGGCAAATCCACCATCGGCATAAAGCTTTCCTATAAACTGCATATGACGGTGGAGGATACCGATAAATGGATTGAAAAAAAAGAAGGAAAAAGCATCACGGATATCTTTGCGGAAAATGGTGAAGCCTATTTCAGAGGCGTGGAAACCGAATGCATGAAAGCACTGACAGACCAGCCCGGATATCATATTATTTCCACGGGCGGGGGCATGCCTCTTCGGGAAGAAAACAGACCGTTGTTAAAAAAGATGGGACATGTTATTTACCTCAAGGCAGAGCCGGAAACCATCTGGGGACGGCTTTCCGGGGACACCACAAGACCGCTTCTGCAATGTGAAAATCCCCAAAAGAAGATACGGACGCTGCTTGCGGAAAGAAATCCCATTTATACGGAGGCCGCGGACAGTGTGATTGAAGTGGACGGCAGGGATACGGACACTATTATAGAAGAAATTCTGAAAGAACTTGCAGCATGCAGGATTATCGGAAAGGTAGAAAACAAATGAAAATTTTAGTGATTAACGGACCCAATCTGAATTTCCTGGGTATTCGGGAAAAAAACGTTTACGGCACACAGGACTATGATTTCTTATTAAATCTGATTGCCGAAAAGGGCAAAGAAACCGGCACACAGATAGAAGTGTTCCAGAGCAACCACGAAGGCGCCATTATCGACAGAATTCAGGATGCCTACTTTGACGGAACGGAGGGTATTGTCATCAATCCCGGCGCTTATACCCATTACAGTTACGCCATCCATGATGCACTGGCAAGCATAACCGTTCCCAAAATGGAAATTCACATCTCCAATATTATGGAAAGAGAAGATTTCCGTAAGGTTTCCGTGACGGCTCCCGCC
>ENA-ORPH01003051-ORPH01003051.1-human-gut-metagenome-genome-assembly--contig:-NODE-3051-length-12978-cov-3.492997_pt1 | contig 12978 bp, 9 predicted proteins | sample MGYA00242142_ERZ509074 | MGnify/ENA primary metagenome ERZ509074 (study PRJEB26280, sample SAMEA2338724) | human gut metagenome | biome: human gut; feature: human-associated habitat; material: faeces...
CTCTTCGGAATCTTTGAGATCCCTCCCCAGAATAGATTTGATCTTATCAATGCGGTAAATGAGGGTGTTGCGATGGATGAAGAGGGCTTTGGCTGTTTCGCTAACATTACAGTTGCAGGCAAAGTAACAGTCCAGCGTTTCCACCATGTTGGTCGCGTTCTGTTTGTCATACTCTACCAGACTGCGGATAGACAGCGTATAAAGCTCGGCGGATTTTTCATTTTCCACTCCGCTGCTAAGCAGCTGATAGATGATGAGGTCCTCGTAAAAATGCACCCCTGCCACGCTGCGCAAATTGCCGGAGACCCGGATAGCCTCCTGCGCCTGGGTAAAGCTGCGGCGCACATTGATAAGACGGGCGGTCGGCTCCCCCACACCGATATTGAGGACATACTGCTGTGTGATGGCATGCAGACGGTGGTAAAGCCGCTGGATAAACCGCCGATTTTCCTCACTAATGCGCTGGTCCGGTTCGGTATGGACAATGCGCAGAAAGGTGATAATAAGGCTGCCACGATGAATAGAGATGCAGCTGCGGCCCTCCTCGCGGGAAAGTTCCCCGATCTGGGCGATCATACGGTCCTTGATGCGCAGGAAGGCATCCTGCATCTCCACATAGTTTTCGGTCCCGCGGGCGGCGCTGTCCAGCTTAGTGACCATGCAGAGATAGGTCCCCTCGGCGTCCATATTGTGCATCCCGGCAATGCTGCCCACCTCCTCGGCAGAATGGAGCTTGCCGCTGAGCAAATCGTCAAAGAAGTCCTGCCGGATATGCATCCGGATCTCCTCGATCTGGCGGGTGCGGAAGCGCTCCAGCGCCAAGGAAGAGGCCGCGATCTCCAAGGCCAGATATTCCACCGATTGCATTTTGCGGCCGGTCTCCCACACCACCAAGTAACCAAACAGGGCATTGCCGCCGGAAACCGGCAGTATGCGGCAGACCGCACGCTCCTGCCCAGCGGAAAAGACCCGTTTGATGGCCTTGGCATATTTGGAAAAATCCGAAGGCATATTGCCGGTAATACTCTCTGGGAAAATAACCTCCCCCTTTTGCAGTGGGAGATACCGCGAAAGCGGCATTGGGTTTCCAGCATTTTCGGCATAGGCCATCAGCTCCCACTTGGCCCCCAGCAGCAGCACCGCATTACCGATAAAGTCGCTAAGGACGCCCAGCATCCGGGAAACGCCATCTGCCTCCAGCATGCTCTCGGTGATGGAATGGTAAAGCGAAACAAAGCGGTCGGCCTTTTCCACCCCGCCGCCGGAAAGCCGGCCAAACACCACCTTGCAGATCTTGCTGAGAGGATACTGGACCGGGATATTGATGAGCGGGAAGCCCAGCCGGTTCGCTTCCTCCAGCATCGCCTCCGGAATCACATCCAAATAGCGGCGGGTTTTAATGGCCAGCCCCACACAACCCAGTTCCGAAAGCTCCCGTACAAGCTGACACTGCATAGCCTCATCATCCCGAAGAAAATAGCCGGTGGTCAGCAAAAAATCCCCGGAGGAAAGCCAATCGTAGGAATCGGGGTTATCGATAATATTGATATTGGTGATTTCCGCCTGCAGATCGGCGGTATCCGTCATAAGCTTTAATCCGGTCAGTTCCTCTTCCCGCAGGAATGAACCGATGGTATACATGATATCCCCCTCCTATAAAAAGACCGTGGACATGATATAAGTTAAGTATATCATACCCACAGTCTTTTTTGTATACCAATATTTTTTTAGCCCAGTATCAGTCCGCTAAGCAATACTACCGCGCCGGAGGTGAGCGAAAACAGCAGTGCCACCGGCAGCAGCTTTCTGATGATAGCACCAACCATTTCCGGATGGCCGGCTGTTGTAGCTCCTAGAACGATTTTGCTGGGGCTGATGAGGCTGCCGGCGCTGCCGCCCACGGTCTGTGCCGCCAGGATAGGGGCAGGCTGCAAGCCCACCAGTTCTGCCGTCGTCATCTGGAAGCTGCCAAACAGGATATTGCTGGACATATTGGAGCCGGTGATAAAGGAGCCGAGCATTCCCACCAGCGCTGCCAGCGCCGCATAGTACGGCCCAAATACCGCGGAAAATCCACCCGCCAAGGCAGCGGTTTGGCCGGTGCCGCTCATAATATTGGCAAGCACCAGAAACACCATAACCGAAACAGAGGAGGGCCATGCTTTTTTCAGGCTGTCCCGCAGAATACGCCGCCCACTGCCCGCCTGCAGCCAACCGCGGCGGCGGAAATAGAAGAACCCGAAGCCTGCCGCCAAAAACAGGAACACACCCGCGTTGGTGAGGCTGAGCGGAGAAAAGCCGCTGACCTCCTCGGTAATGGCTGTACCGCCGCTGACAACGGCAGGAATATGGAGCGAAACGGAAACACCCGCCAACGCCCGCTTGACCGAAGGAATGAGCAGGCAGACCAGTGAAAAGGCCGTCATGACAAGGTAAGGGGAAAAGGCGTGCAGGATCCCCATGCCCTGCGGCGCCTGCTCCGACAAAAGCGTTCCGCGCGACGGCTCCATGGCACGGCTGTTTTCCAGCTCCCACGGTGTATTGTAAAGTGGAAGCCGCCCCAAAAGAAGCGATACCACCAAAGCCAGACAGCAGGGAATAAAGCAGCAGAGCGTGGTATTGACCTGACTCATCAGCAGTTCCCCGCCGCCCTGCACCAGACTGAGCACCAGTACAGCGGGCAATCCGCGGCGAAGTGCTGCGCCCCTGCCGTAAAACCAGCAAACCAGCAGTCCGGAAACAAGATTCATTGCGAAGAGCAGCGCAGCGGTCCACAAAGCACTTTGCCAGTAAAGGGGCATGGCTTCGTTCAAGCCCGCCTGCGCCGCCAGCGCATCCCATGCAGCGCTGAGCGTACCGAAGGTGTTGCCCCACGCCTCGCCCAAAGGGGCAATGGCAAGCGCCCAGAGCGGAGAAACACCTATTTCGATGAGGAGCGGCGCGCAGATCGCCACCGGTACGCCGAAGCCGGTGATCCCCTGCAAAAATGCCGCGAAAGCATAGCCGATGATGAGAATTTGCAGAAGCTTATTGGGGGTGGCCTGCTGAATCCCCGCACGAATGACACGAAATGCGCCAGCCTCCCGGACAATATTGTACATAAGGATTGCCGGACAGATGATGAGAATAATGCTGAGTGAACTCCATGCGCCCTTGGCGGCGCTGACCAGAATTTGCAGCGGATGCGCCCCAAATGCAGATAGAGCAATTACAGCATCTACGGCGACCGAAACGACCGCCGCGCGGCCCACGCTCCACTTGCAGCCCACCAGCAGAATAATGAGCAACAGTACCGGCACTGCTGCCAGCAGGCATAATAGGATTGGACTGAGTTCCATAGTATACTCCGTTCTTTCTCTTTATTAAAGCATAGCACAGCAGGTGTCGGTTCCCCATAGGGGCCCGACGCCTGCCGGCTAATCAAACACTTTGTTATTATTGCAGGCCGTGCGCTTCGCCAAAGGCAACCATCGCCTCTTCGAACATTTCCAGCGGTGCCTTAGAAATACCGGCACCGATCATACCAACACCGGGGCGTTTACAGGCAATAGCGGTATTGATGATGGGAGAAATCCCGGTTTCCACTACTTTAAGAATATCGATACCGATGGGCGAACCACGGAAATCCATATCCGGCATGGCATACTGATCCTGCTCCGAAAGGGTGATTTCGTACATGTTGTTGGTGTAGTTCACAGCGTCCTGGTACTTGCCAGCACCCAGGAAGCGAACAATGGCAGGGGCAGTAGCGATGGCCATGCCGCCAATGCCGCCGGTTTCCATAATGGCGCTGTCACCGATGTCCTTATTGGCATCCTCCGCGGAATAGCCCGGGAAATAAGCACCTGCCACATCCGCTGCGGGAGCGGTAAACCAGCGGTCGCCCAGGCCGCTCACCCGGATGCCGATATTGACGCCGTTGCGGGCCATCACGGTCACCATGGTGGAATGCTCGATGCCATGTGCCGCATCGGCGCAGGCCTTATTGGCCGCCATGGCAAAGTTGAGGAAAAACTGGTCATTGTTCCAGGTCAGGAAGTGCATAATCTGGGTAAGCGCCGCACGGCTTTCTACCACCTCGCACAGCGTTTCCGCTATGGTCTTTACAAACAGATTGGTAGCGGCATTATTGCGCATATGCAGCTCATCCCCCATGGCCAGCGCCTGAGAAATGATCATCTTTAGGTTAATCCCGCCCATGGTGTGGACAACATCCTTCAGCGCCGGGCCCAGCACCTTTTCCAGCCACACCAGCTGGTCTACGGTATCCTGGCCGCAGCTGCCAAAGCGGATGCCCTTGCCGGTGCCCTCATTGATGGTGGAATAGGCATAATTGCCGTTCTCCTTATTCAACACGCAGATCATCGGCATGGAATAGGAGGTCACACCCGTCATGGGACCTACGGCATTGTGGTGATGGCACGGTTCATATTTTATCTTACCGCTGCCTGCCAGCGCAAGGGCTTCTTCATCATTTTCCGCCAGGCCTTCATATTTCAGTACGGCAACAATGGCTCCGCGCATGGGGCCGCACATCTCCTCCCACGCAATGGGTGGGCCTGCATGCAGCAGGGTGTACTTGTCAATTCCCAGCACCTCATGGGCAGGTTTGATATCCACCCAGTAGGGCTGGGCGTTTTTCAGTTTATTCACGGCGGTTTCATTGGCCTGCCGGATCATTTCCTTCAGATCGCTCATGGTTATCTCCTTTATTAACTATCTGTTGCGATTATTCTTCGGTTACCCCTTCGTACTCGGCCAGCGCATACAGGGCCTGTTCAAAGCACTCCATAGGAGGCTTAACGACACCCGCACCCACCTGCCCTACACCAGGCTTTTTGTGCGCCATACCAGTATTGATGACAGGCAGAATACCCGTTTCAATAACCTTGCGGATATCAATGCCTGTGCCGGTACCGGTAAAGTCCATGGTCGGCATCACATAGGCATCGTTTTCCCCAACGGTGATCTCCATCATATCGCGGGAATACTTCATGGCGCTGCTGATATTTCCGGCGCCGACAAAGCGCACCACCGCGGGAGAGGATGCCATGGCAAAGCCACCGATTCCAAAGGTCTCACAGATGGCACTGTCGCCCATATCGGGGTTGGCATCCGCTTCGGAATAACCGGGGAAATAGAGGCCGACCGGCATACAGGCGGGCGCCTGGAACCAGCGGTCGCCCAACGCACTGACCTGAATTCCAAAGTTAGTTCCGTTGCGGCTCATAGCGGTAACAACGCTGCAATGCGGAATATCACGGATGGGATCCATGGTTGCCTTGCCGGCGGCCATCGCCAGGTTCAGGAAGAACTGATCGTTGGTGGAAAGGAAGCTGAGGATCTTAAAGCGCTTGGCCGGGTCCTCCACCACATTGGCAAGGTAAGGGGCCAGTTCACGGGTAAGCAACGAGGAAGCCGCCACATTGCGCTGATGCATCTCATCGCCCATCGCCAACGCACGAGAAATGATAAGCTTAAGGGAAATAGGTCCGGATTTCTGGAGCGCTCTCTTCATAGCAGGGCCCAAATCGTTCTGGATCCAGCGCAGGCGGTCAATAACCTCCGTGGAGTTAGCGCCAAAGCGCATGACCTTGCCGATTCCTTCGTTAAAGGTGCTGTAGGCGTAATTGCCGAAGGTCTTATTACGGACCACCCACAGCGGCATGGAGCTGGTAATCATACCAGTCATGGGGCCTACACAGTGCATACTATGATTGGAGATAAAATGAATCTTACCGGAAGCGGCCATTTCTGCCGCCTCTTCCAAGGTGGAAGCCATCCCTTCATATACCGCGGCCCCCATAATAGCACCCTGCATCGGGCCGCACATCTCTTTCCAAGCGATAGGAGGGCCCGCATGGCCGATGGAATGGTCGTCCAGCTCCGGGATCAGTTCCCCGGCCGGGCACACATCAATGAGGTCCGGTTCTCCACTGAGGATGCGCCGCAGCGCTTCCTTATTGGCTTGTTCTATTCTTTCCATATCATTCACCAATTTCTTTCGTATTTAGTCGCATTACCGCGGCGGAGGGGTGCCGGGGAGGGGCAGCCCATTTATACTCGGGCCAGTTTGCTTTTTCATTGTGCCACTTTTCTGGCTTTTCGTCATCGTTTCCAGTATCTAAAAAAAACGGCCTGAAATATGCAGGTTGCACAACAGGCCATTTCATTATTTATCTTAGCACAGCACTACAAAGTCTCCATTTTCTATTAGTCGGCAATAAATTTGCCAAATTATTTGTGGCGATGGAGGAAACAATATGCAGCATCAACAAAATTCTTCCGAATTTCTTTGATTCTTCTTTAACAAACTTCAATTGATTGTGCAGATTGCCCATCACTATAGGCGATATTTCGTGCACAGAACCATTGTTAATGCCTTATCAAGTTGGTATAATCGCCTTGAAAGTTGAGTCTCAACCAAACCAAATAAGTTCTACCGTTCAAATCTGCTAAAGGTGCAAGCTGGCATAGACCGTGCGTGAGGGGCGCAGGTCCTGTGCCAACAAGCACTTAACCAAAATGTGATCTGAAGTTCACTTAGGAGGTAAACTCTAATGGAAAAAAAGACTTTTATGCAAAAGCTGAAAAATATGGGACCTGCCGCTATTATTACCAGCGCATTCATTGGCCCTGGCACCATTACCACCGCTACCCTGGTGGGCGTTAAGTTCCAGTATGCTCTGCTGTGGGCCGTTGTCTTCTCCGGCATCGCCCTCATCGTCCTCATGGAAATGTCCTCCCGCATCGCCATCGCTTCTCACAAGAATGTCATCGATGCAGCCATCGCCCTGAAGCCCGAAAGCCGCGGCTGGCGCCTGTTTGTCCAGATATTTGTCGGCTTAGCCGTCGGTATCTCCTGCTTCGCGTTCCAGTCTGGCAATGAGATCGGTGCCTCCGCCGGTCTGCAGGATATCACTGGTATGCCCCAGTGGGTCTCCGCTCTCATCATCGGCGTTATCGCCCTTATCGCCGCCTTAGCCTCCAATAAGGTCTTGGAGACCATCATGCAGGTATTCGTCAGCGTCATGGGTGTTCTGTTCCTTGTTACCGCTATTGCTGTTGCCCCCAACCTGGGCCAAGTCGTAACCGGTTTGGTTCCTGTTGTTCCCGAAGGCGGCCTGATGAATACCATGGCGCTCATCGGTACCACCCTTATCGGCATGAACCTCATCCTGCACTCCATCACCTCTCAGGGCAAGTACACTTCCATTGAGGAGCTGCCCGATGCCCGTTTTGACATTCGTTTCAACATCATTATCGGTATTATCATCACTGCTTCTATCCTTATCACTAGTGGCACTGTGCTGTATGGGACCGGCACTTCCGTCAATGGCGCCCTGACCTTCACTAAATCTCTGGAGCCGGTACTGGGTTCCTGGGCCCGTGTGGTAGGCGATATCGGCCTGCTGGCCGCCGGTCTGTCCTCTGCTATCGCAGTCGGCTTCACCTTCAAGACCATCTTCAGCGCCCTGTTCCACTGGGAGGGCGGTTCCTCCTGCACCAAGGCCAAGCTGCTGGCGATCATCGTTATCGTATTTGGCACCGTGCTGGCCATGGTAAATACCTCCCCCGCTGCCATCATCGTAGCGGCCCAGGCCATCAGCGGTTTCATTCTCCCCTTTATCGCTATTCTGCTGCTGGTCATTGCCAATAGCAAAAAACTACTGGGCAACTACACCAACTCTGTCATTCGTAATGTACTGGGCGGCATTGCTGCTGTAGCTACCCTGGGTCTGGCCAATCATGTCCTGCATAACCTCATTACCACCCTCGCTAAATAATATCTTCGTCCCCTCAATGTTTTTCCCTAAATATATTTTCTCACAAAAAGAGAGCACCCGCAAGGTGCCCTCTTTTTGTATCTGCACAAAGTGGAATGCCAAAAACCGCCCGGCACAAAACCGGACGGTCTTTTTATTAAAGAACTTACAGCAGGATAATACCCGCGGCTTCGCATTTCTGCATGGTATCGTCATCCCACACCGAAGACTGCACTTCACCGATATGGGCGGTCCCCATCAGGAACATGCACAGTCTTGATTGGCCAATACCACCACCAATGGTCAGCGGCAGCTTTCCGGCCAGCAGCATCCGGTGGAAGGGCAATGTACGGCGGTTTTCACAGCCGGAAAGGGTCAGCTGGCGGTCCAGTGCCGCAGGATCTACACGGATGCCCATGGAGGACAGCTCGAATGCTGTTCCCAGCACTCGGTTATAAACCAGCAGGTCACCATTTAGGGTCCAGTCATCGTAGTCTGGGGCACGGCCATCATGGGGCTGGCCGCTGCGCAGCTTACCGCCAATCTGCATTAGGAATACAGTGCCGCATTCCCTCGCAATGGCATTTTCCCGCTCCTTAGGGGTCAGCTCCGGGTAACGGTCTTCCAGCTCCTGTGTGGTGATGAAGGTGACCTCCGGCACCAGGTCCGGAACCGTATTCAGCTGCGGATATATGGCCCGCAGGGTGCGCTGAGTGGAAACGATCGCATCCACAATACTCTGTACCGTAGCCTTCAGATAGGCCACATTACGCTCCTCTGGCGTGATAACTTTTTCCCAATCCCACTGGTCCACATAGATGGAGTGAATGTTATCCAGCGTTTCATCCCGCCGGATGGCATTCATATCGGTATAAAGGCCCTTGCCGGGACGGAAGCCGTAGCGGTGCAGCGCCAGGCGCTTCCACTTGGCTAGGGAGTGCACCACCTGTGCATCCCGGCCGATATCCGGCACATCAAAGGAAACGGGGCGCTCCACTCCATTTAGGTCATCATTCAAACCGGTGGAAGCCTCCACAAACAGCGGGGCCGATACCCGGCTGAGATTCAGATTTCCGCAGAGAGTATCCTCAAACACCCGCTTGATCAGGCTGATGGCCTTTTGGATATCGTACAGGGAAAGGCAGCTGTGGTAACCTGCCGGAATGAACACTTTACTCATCGTTCCGCACTCCTTTGCGTAAAAAATATATCTGCAAGTATAGGCCTGCCCACGGCATTTGTCAAGCCAAAAATGAAATTTAACATGGCCTTAACTTGCAAAAAAGGCCAACCCACAGGGTCGGCCTCTCTCGGTTTGCAGGAACCGGCAAATATACTGCTCAAATCAATCCCTGCGCCCTGTAAAAAGCGATGAGCAGATCGACCATACGGCCGTAGCCCTGCACCCCATCGGTCTGGTCATTGGCCTTCAGGTAGGCATCGTTCCAGCGGTCAGCCGTTTCGCCTACCGGCGTTTCATACTTTTTCCAGTAACGGCTGTTGGCCGCCAGATCCCGCAGCACTCCTTCCGGCAGCAGCGTATAAATCTCCTGCCAGGCGTTTGGGTCATAGCGGTACAGGCGGTTTGTAGCATGGATAAGTCCCATCATCGCGCCGCTGTACCGCAGCTCTGTATTATCGCTATTATAGCAGGCCAGATAAGAAATAAAATTCGCCTCATCCTCCCGCATAAAGCCGCAGATGTGGGAAAGCTCATGGCACATGGTGGAGGAGATCCCATAGGCCGGTTGGTGCACATTGATGTTCGGCTCCGAAATATAAGGGAAAATCACACCAGTCAGCTGAATATAGCTCATGACCTCTGAAAAATACATGGCTTTGGGGCGGGTCTGTCCCGCCAGGTCAAAGAGCTGTACCCCATAGATCTCATCCAGTGCCGTCACCGCACCGGTAGCGGTCTCCGCCAATTCCGCATAGGTCACGGAAGAAGCAAATACCCCCTCGCTATCTTCCTCACACTGTGGCCGCAGCTCCGCCGCCTGCCCCGCCAGCAGATGACAGAGTGACCGAAGCGTTTTCACATCCGTTGCCTCGGTTTGCAACCCCAGACTCTGCCCCACCGGAATACGGTAGTAATTAAGATCCCCGGTAAGAATAAACCAAAAGAATACCGCCGAAGCCGCCGAAACTATGATCCACAGCCGCTTTAAGCATACCAGCCACCAGCGTCCTTTCTGCCGGATGGCTTCCCGTATCCAAAGAACAAGGAACACCAGCGCAGCGGCCCCCAGCAAAAGCAGGATGACCTCCATTACCGAAAAGGGCGCCCTCCCGGTCAGCGCTGTCAGAGCCGTTGCCATACCATGGTACCAGCCGCGGCTGTACAGGCGTTCCACTGCCTCGGCATTGCCGCGCGCCAGATGGATCAACAGCAACCCCACTGGCGTCAGCAGTGTCAGTACCATGCAGGCAATAATACCGCCCCGGCTCATCACACGGGGCTTCGTTTTTGTAGCGGCCGCACTCATCATGGGAATTCCCTCACTGGGCCAGCTTGGCATTGGCCTTTTCCATAAAACGCTCCGCCCGTATAATGGCACGGGTATGGCTGCCCTCGCCGATGGCACCGGCGGTATCTTCGGCATAAACCTTGAAAGAAAGAATTCTGCCCTCCACCGCGGTCAGTTCCGCCGTAACAGTCACTTTCATCCCCACCGGGCTGGCCGCGGTATGTCGCATATTCATCTCCGTTCCCACACTGGTGGTGCCTTCCTCCATCAGTCCGGCACAGCAGCCACAGGCTGCCGCTTCCATCCACGCAATAAGAACCGGGGTTGCCAATACAGGTAGGCTGCCGCTCCCCACATGGGCAGCGGTATCTGCCTCGGTAACGGTTTTATGTAAGGTAAAGATTTTGTTTTCCATAGTAGGTACTCCTTTTATGTTGTATTTTCTCGCCAAACATATTGAATGGACAATTATATTTAGCGTTATATCCTGTGTGAATTACTCAAACTGAATTAAGCACCTATTTGTACAATTATAAAATTTTTTGTTTGACTCAAGCTGAAATAAATTTTTTGTTTCTTTAACATTGGCAACAGTGTGGCTTCTACAGCGATTTTATCAATTCCAAAAGAGCTGATAAAATATAGCTCCCCTCTTTTCCGTAAAACTCTATAACATTCATTCAAGATCTTTTCTAACTCGTTTTCAACATGCGCAAGTGCATTATAGAACACAATAACATCGACGCTATCACTTGCCATCTGTAAGTTAATGGCATCCATCAGTAGAAAAACTATGTTTTCTGCATTCCTTACCGATGGCAGCAAGCGACTATCGTCTAAATCAATGCATGGAGCATACTGGGCCGCTTCGAGGGAAAATTCTCCACTGCCGCAAGCAATTTCCAAAACATTTTTACATTCTATACTGTGAACGATTTGGTTTAGCGCCTCTGTAATCCTTCGCATATCCGTAGCCTCATATCGTCTTTTCTCATGCATTTTCATGCCTGTCCAAAATAGCATTTGTCATTCCACCCCTATTATAAAAAAAGACGCCGCATCTGTAAAGCGACATCTTTTTACAATCCGCAAAAGCCGCAGGTCGGCCCGCTCCATACAGAAACTTCACTCACTGCGCCGCCGGTATCCGCTCGTGCATCTGCAGGGTGCTCTGCTCCCAGCCGCAGCACAGGATATCCCCGGCACGCAGCTCCCCGGCCAGCAGCCGTTCCGTCAGCGGATCCTCCACCATGGTGCGTACCAGCCGCCGCAGCGGGCGCGCCCCATAGGGGCCCTCCTCCGCCCCCGCAACAATCTGTTCCACCACCGTGTCCTCAAATTCCATCCCGATCTCCTGCTCCCGCAGGCGGCTTTGCACCCCCTGCAGCAGCTGCACCGCGATCTGCCGCAGCTCTTCCTTTCTCAGCGGCTGGAACAGGATTGTCTCATCCAATCTGCCCAACAACTCCGGCCGCAGCTGTTCCCGCAGTTTGGAGAGCACCATCGTCTTCGCGTCCGCCCCGGCATCGCCAAAGCCCATCCTCTGCGGATGCAGCATCGCCTCCGCTCCCAGGTTACTGGTCAGGATAACCACCGTATTGCTGAAGACCGCCAATCTGCCCTGGCTGTCGGTCAGTCGCCCGTCCTCCAAAATCTGCAGCAGCAAATTGTAAAGATCCGGGTGTGCCTTTTCTATCTCATCAAAGACCACCACGCTCATTGGGTGTTTTTTCACCGCCTCAGTCAGGATGCCCCCTTCCTCACACCCCACATAACCGGGGGGCGCCCCGATAAGCCGGGAAATACTGTGCGGCTCCCGGTATTCGCTCATATCCAGCTTGATGATATTCTCCTCACTGCCAAACAGCGTTTTGCCCAATGCGTAGCACAACTGGGTCTTGCCCACTCCACTGGGCCCCAGGAACAAAAAGCTCCCAATGGGCCGCCGGGGATCCCGCAGCCCGGCATTGCTGCGCAGGATGGCATGGATAACCTTCTCCACCGCCTCCTGCTGTCCTACCACACTCTGCCGCAGGCCGTTTTCCAGCCGCTCTGCCGAAAGGCCCTGTCCCACCGCAAGCCCGGTCATCGCCCCCGCCGCCTGCTGTACCTCCCGCTGGGTCAGCATCAGCCGCCGGGATGCTCTCATTCCGCTTCCCAGCATATCCGCCCGGTGGATTCGCAGCCTGGCTGCCGCTTCATCCAGCAGGTCCAGCGCCTTATCCGGCAAAAATCGTGCCGGGAAATACCGCACCGAAAGCCGGATTGCTGCCTCCAGCGCGTCCTCGGTAATGATCATCCCGTGGTGCTGTTCATAGCGCGGGCACAGCCCCCGCAGGATCGCCATTGTCTGTTCCTCGGTAGGCTCCTCCACCAGAACACTTTGGAACCGCCGGGCCAGCGCGCCGTCCTTTTCGATGGTCTTGCGGTACTCCGCTATGGTGGTGGCACCAATAACCTGCAATTCCCCGCGGGCAAGTTTCGGCTTCATGATATTAGCCGCATCTACCGCGCCTTCCGCCGCGCCAATGCCCATAATGGTATGAATCTCATCAATAAAAAGAATCACATCCCCAGCCGCCGCCACTTCCTCCATAATGGACCGGATCCGCTCCTCAAAGTCGCCGCGATACTTAGTACCGGCCACCATTGCTGGCAAGTCCAGAGTAATGATCCGCTTATCCGCCAGAGCCAGCGGCACCCGGCCCTCCGCAATGCGCTGCGCCAGCCCCTCCACCACG
>ENA-ORPH01003054-ORPH01003054.1-human-gut-metagenome-genome-assembly--contig:-NODE-3054-length-12964-cov-3.278875_pt1 | contig 12964 bp, 11 predicted proteins | sample MGYA00242142_ERZ509074 | MGnify/ENA primary metagenome ERZ509074 (study PRJEB26280, sample SAMEA2338724) | human gut metagenome | biome: human gut; feature: human-associated habitat; material: faeces...
GCGCCAGTTGGCGCGCCCGTAGTGGTATTGGGGAATTACAGCTTGGAATAGGCGACAGCGATCTTGCTTGCTGCGTGCGCATTGTTGTAGGCCAGCTCCAGATTGGCGGCGAAGGACTTGCCCTCGGTCATGTCCTTGATGTGCGCCAGCAGGTACGGCGTGATGGCCTTGCCGTGGATGTGCTCGGCGTTTGCCTGTGCAACAGCCTTGTCGATGATGCCGTTCATGTAGTTCGGATCCATCGCGTACTGCTCCGGGATCGGGTTGCCGACGACGGCACCGCCCTTGAGGCCGATGTCCCACTTGGCCTTCATAATCTTTGCGACCGTTTCCTCATCCTTGCAGTTGTAGTCGAGCTTGAAGCCGGAGGTGCGGCAATAGAACGCGGGCAGCTCGTCCGTGCGCAGACCCAGAACGGGAACGCCCTGCGTCTCGAGATATTCCAGCGTCAGGCCGAGATCAAGAATGCTCTTTGCACCCGCGCAGACGACGCAGACGGGGGTGTTGGCCAGTTCCTGCAGGTCGGCGGAGATATCCATGGTCTTTTCCGCGCCGCGGTGCACGCCGCCGATGCCGCCGGTGGCGAAGAAACGGATGCCTGCCATGGAGGCGATGATCATGGTGGTCGCAACAGTGGTCGCGCCGGTCATGCCGTTTGCCAGATACCCAGCCACATCGCGGCGGCTGACCTTGCCGACACCCTCAGCCTTGCACATAACGAGCAGCTCTTCAGCGTTCAGACCGACCTTCAGCTTGCCGCCCATGATCGCGGTCGTCGCGGGGACAGCGCCCTCTGCGCGGACGATCTCTTCGACCTTGTGCGCGAACTCCACGTTCTGCGGATAGGGCATACCGTGGCTCAGAATGGTGGATTCCAGTGCGACGACGGGCTTGCCCGCGTCGATGGCCTCCTGAATTTCAGGGGTAACAGACAGATAATCCTTCAGATTCATATGAATAACTCCTTTCAGATGGGTGTACAGGTTCAAATGCGGTGCGCCAGCAGGATTTCTTCGAGCAGCGCAGTGCTCATATTCGGATTGATGGTCCGCTCGTGCGACACAGCCGCAATCCCGGCGGCCATGGCATAATCCAGCGTCTTTTCCACGCCAAAGCCATGGAGTGTGGCGTACAGCATGGCGGCGGCAAACGAATCGCCCGCGCCGGAGGCATTGACCATTTTTGCCGGTCTTAATTTGCGGCGCAGGACCGTGCCGGTGTCGTCCATGTACAAACAACCCTCCGCGCCGAGGCTGACGAACAGCCGCCGGAGGCCCTTGTTCAGAACGGCCTCGCCCGCGCGTTCCAGATCGCTGTCGGACTGAATTTCCATTCCGGCCAGAATTCCAAGCTCCATGCGGTTGGGCTTGGCGGTGTGGAAGCGGCCGATGAACGGTGCAACGACACGCGCATACGCGCACGAAACAGGGTCAACGCAGATGATCTGCCCCGGCGTGCACAGGTCCAGCAGCTGCAGCAGCGTTTTTTCACCCATGCAGGGGTCGCAGGTGACAACATCCGCGCCCTGGATCAGCGCTTTTTTCGACGGCAGGTAATCCTCCGGCATATCCTGCTGGACAATGCGCATATCGGACATACCGACCAGCATATCGCCATCCGCGTCCAGAATGGACAAATACATGGAGGAGCTTGCGCCCCTTGCCGCATACAGATGGGACGCGTCGATCCCGGCGTCTTCACAGGAGCGGCGGGTGAACGCGCCGAAGGGATCATCACCCACGCAGCTCAAAAGCTTGACATCCGCGCCCAGCCGGGCGAGGTTTTCACACACGTTGCGCGTCACGCCTCCGGCGGACAGGCTGATGTGGCCGGGATTGGAATCACGCAGATGGATGGGCGCAAGGGACGCGCCGTTGAGGTCTGCATTCGCAGCGCCGACGCCGACAATATACGGCTGTTTGTCCATGAAAAACGCCTCCTCTTTTCTGGTGAAACAGTATCATAGCGAATCGACCCGAAAAAGTCAAGAGAAAAAATATGTACGTTTTGTAAACCCTTTCGAGCATAGAAAAACCGGGCGCGCCGTGAGGCGCGCCCGAGGGGAAGCTTGATCAGCGGGTGAGGAAGAACATGAGGGCGAAGAGGATCGTGATGACCCAGGTGCCAGCATTGATCTCCTTGATCTTGCCGGTGAAGATCTTGATGAAGACATAGGAAATGAGGCCGAATGCGATGCCGTAGGAGATGTTGTAGGTCAGCGGCATGAACGCGACGGTCATGAAGCCGGGAACCGCAGCGGCGGGATCGTCCCAGTCGATGGAGCGGACATTCGCCATCATGAGAACGCCGACATAGATCAGAGCCGCAGCGCAAGCGTAGGTCGGGATGAGCTGTGCGACAGGCGCAAGGAACATCGCGATGAAGAACAGAGCAGCAGTCGCCATGGAGGCAAGACCGGTGCGGCCGCCCTCGGCAACGCCGGCAGAGGACTCGACGAACGTGGTGACGGTGGAGGTGCCGCAGACAGCGCCGCAGCAGGTGGCGATGGCGTCAGCCAGCATGGCCTTGTCCATGTTGGGGACGTTGCCGTCCTTGGTCAGCATATTACCGGCAGCGCAGGCACCGTACAGCGTGCCAAGGGTATCGAACATATCGACCATGCAGAATGCAAGCATGGTGGTGAGGAACATAACGATGAAGTTGCTCATGCCGTGCTCGGCAATGTACGGGCTGAAGTTGAAGCCTTCGGTGAAGACCTTGCCGAACGCCTGGGTGCCGAAGTCCTTGAACGCGCCGAAGAAGTCGGAGGTCAGGTTGGGAGCGACAGCGGTAGCATAGAAATCAGGAATCGTGATGAGGCCGATGACGTAGTAGAGAACTGCGCCGCCGAGCATACCCCACAGAACAGCGCCCTTGACCTTCTTCTTGGACATTGCGCCGATGGCGAAGACCGCGATGATGGTCAGGAGCATCGGGAAGATGTTGGCCCATGTCGCGGAGCCGGAGAAGACGTTGAAGGAAGAGAGATTGACGAGCGTTGCGCCGTCGTCCACGACGATACCGGCGTTCTGCAGGCCGATGAACGCGATGAACAGGCCGATACCGGCGGAGATCGCGGTCTTGACAGCGGCCGGGATGGCGTCGAAGATCATCTTGCGGAGGCCGGTGACGGTCAGCAGGACGAAGACGATGCCGTCAACCAGAACGAGAACCAGCGCGTTTGCGTAGCTCAGGCCGAAGGTGAAGCAGACGGTGTAGACGAAGAAGGCGTTCAGGCCCATGCCGGAGGCCTGCGCCAGCGGGAGGTTCGACAGCAGGCCGATGAGGACTGTGCCGATGACGGCAGAAATGGCGGTCGCGATATAGATCGCGCCGTAGCTGACAGTGCCGAGGCTGGAGAACATACCGGCGTTGACCATCAGAATGTAGGCCATTGCCATGAAGGTCGTCACACCGGCCATGATCTCGGTGCGCACGGTCGAGCCGTGTTCCTTCACTTTAAAGAAATTGTTCATGTAGGGAAACCATCCTTTCTTTTTCTCGCGGGCGGGCAAAAGTTTTTTAGCCCGACTGACTTTCTGACAGATTGATTATAGAGGAAAGCGCCTATAAATACAAGAGTCGACACCGACAAAAAAGTTCACGGAAAATTCACACTACTGCACAAAAAATGTGTCGTTTTCGCCAATGGCGAAAAAAACAGGACGGAAGAAGGAATTGACAAGCTGGCGTTTGGCCGGTATAATACTTTTTTGGGAACGACCCGACGCATGAAGGATATGAAGGAGAAGATTCTGCATGAAATATAGAATGAACATTGCCGGTCTTGACCGGGATCTGCCGCTGTGCAAGGTATCCGACGATCTGTATATCGGCGCGTTCGTCATGTTCGGCGACGCGGAGATCACCGTCGCCTGCGCGCGCGAGCTGCTGGCCAGAGCGCCGAAGGACTATGATTATCTGCTCACGGCTGAGGCCAAGAGCATCCCCCTCATCCACGAGATGGCCCGCCAGTCCGGCGCGAAGGAATATTTCGTCGCCCGCAAGGGCCTAAAGGTCTATATGCCCCGCCCGCTGCACGTGACGGTCCGCTCCATCACGACCCAGCACGATCAGGATCTGTACCTGTCCGGCGAAGAGGCCGATAAGATCCGCGGCAAGCGCGTGCTGATCGTCGACGACGTGATCTCTACCGGCGAATCGCTTCGTGCGATGGAGGAGCTGGTCGAAAAGGCAGGCGGCACGGTCGCGGGCCGCATGGCCGTCCTCGCCGAGGGCGACGCGCAGGCGCGCAAGGACATCATCTACCTCAACAAGCTCCCCGTCTTCAACGCCGACGGCACAGTCAAGGAATAAGTACATATCATATCGCAAAACCCTCTGCCGCTTAAATGCTGCGCAGAGGGTTTCGTCTGTTTTCAAAGGCTCTGCTGAAAGGGGAGGCCAAACCGTGCGGGGGCCTACTCAGCCTCTTCTGCCAGATCGATGCCGTTGAGCTCGACGCCCTCGTCGGCCTTGATGAGGATGTACCGGACGCTGCCGAGCGTGCGCGTCTCGATGAGATCGGGCCGCTCGGGGTTGACGGTGATGGACACATCCGGCGTCTTGACGACGCACTTTTTCACGTCGATCAGGTTCCGGGGGTTGAGCACCGCGCCGCCGCCGAAGGATTCGTCGAACTGCGCGCCGAACTGCATCCGCTTGTCCTCCGACACGCCGCAGCTCTCCAGCACGTCCTTCAGCTCGTCGCCGCTGACGACCAGCGGATCGTCGCTTTTTGCCTCCTGCCACGCGTCGATGCGGTCCTTGATCTCCTGCCGCACCTGCTGGACGACGGCAAGCGAGCATTCGTCGTCCAGCGCATTGCGCAGCACGCCGCTGAAGGTGTCGCGCTGCTCGTCTGCGGGCATCGGCGGCTGGACATGGAACAGCGCGTCGATGAGCGGCTGATTGTCCGCGCCGGAGGAATGCGTGTAGAACAGGCAGTTATACAGATTTGTCCGCCGTCCGTCAAAGGCGGGGAAGAGGAAGCCGGCCTCCGGCATACCGGCGGCCCAGCCTGCCGAGCGGTTGTGAAAGGTTTTTTCCTCGGCAATGTAGCTCAGAAGCTCCCTGCCCGGCTTGACGGGGCAAACGGCGCAGACAAAATAGGAGAAGACCTCGCTGCCGTCGTCGAGCTTCGCGCCGTCTTTCGCCTTGAACGGCACGTCGTAGCGCTCATGCGCCAGCAGGATCAGGAAGTTTTCTTCAAAGCTGACCGCGCCGATGATGGTCTGGAACAGCTTCTGCCGCGCCTCCTCGTCGTCCAGCGCCGTCTCGCGCAGGCGCATGAGCAGCCGGTGCTCGTCAGAATCGGCGACCTGCTTTGTGGTGAACGAGAGGTCGAGCAGGTTCTTATCCGGCGTGCCGGACAGCGCGCGGCGGAAGATCGCCAGATATTTTTCCTTGTCCTCCTCTGTCATCAGGCCGAACGGCTCCCGGAACGTGGACAGAACCTCGCCGCTGGACGCGACATAGCAGCCGTAAACAGCGGTCAGATTGGTGCGGTCAGGCTTCATGCGGCGCCGCAGCTCGCCGATCTCTTTGTTTGTCATGGGAAAAACTCCTTGTGCTGAAAGTCTATTTATTATATCATAGATGAAAGCTGATTTCCAGCCGGAACTCTTTTGCACAGAATTCGTCCAACCCATCAGAAGGGAGAGACTACCATGATTTTTTATTTAAAAGAGGAATTTCTGTCGTTTGACCACTTTGATATCTGGGACGAAAACGAGAACCTTGTCTACAGCGCGGACCGCGAGTTTTTCAATTTCGGCAAAAAGCTGATCGTGCAGGACGCCTCCGGGCGGCAGGCCGCCGCCGTGCAGCACGTGCCGTTTTCGCTGCCGTGTACCTATGCGCTGACCATCGGCGGGCGGGAATACGACCTGACGCGGAATTTTGCGTTCTTTTCCCGCAGCTATTCTCTGGACGAGCTGGGCTGGGAGATTGAGGGCGACTTTATGAGTCTGGACTACGAGATCACGCAAAACGGCCGCCGCGTCGCGGCCATTTCCCGCGCCTTCCTGACCCTCGGCGACCGTTACGCACTGGAGGTATTCGACCCGCAGGACGCGCTGATCGCCCTGTGCACCGTCCTTGCCATCGACTGCTGCGACGAGGAGCACAGCCGGTAACGGACGCGTGCGCATCCGCTGAAAGGCAGCTCCCCGTATCATGCAGGCCATGATACGAGGAGCTTTTTCCGCGCTGCGCGCGAACGCCTTATTGTTTGCGCACCGGGTAGCAGGCTTCGGTGACGAATTCTTCAGGGTTCTGTGTTTCGTGCGGGCTGACGTGGTAGAGGTTGAGCATCGGGCCGTCGCATTCATAGCCGTTATCCGCGATCCACGCGGCGATGGCCGCGTAGACCTCGCCGATCCTTTCATACGGGCCGCGGAACGTGCAGCTTGCGACGGTAACAGCGGGAAGCGTTCTGAATTTCACGTGCGCTGTATCGGGATAGCTGCCCTTGACGGTCTTCCACGCTTCGATCTCCACGTCGCGCTCCTTGTATTCCCCGTCGAGGAACGTCACGGCGCAATAGCATGGCTCGTCCGGGACGAGGCGCATCCCGTCCGTCTCCTCGCAGAGCGTCTTCCAGACGCTTCCTTCCTCCGAATAGCGCGGGATGATCGTATGGACGCAGGCCGCATAGCGTTCGGGGATGGTCTTGATGGTCACATTGTACTGCATGATGTCTTCCTTTCCCAGCCGGTTTCGGGCTGATTCCAGAAGCAGCAGCTGCCGCGCTGTTTTTGCCGCGTCGGCTTCCAGCTCACGCCGTCTTGTTTCAAAGTACGGTGCGAGCTTTTCCGCGTCATGGCCGATCTCGGTCATGCGGCACACGTCGGCGAGGGAAAAGCCCATGTCCCGCAGGGCCGTGATCCAGCTGATCTGCGGCAGCTGATCCTCGCGGTAATAGCGGTAATCCGACTCCGGATCGATATACGCCGGGTGCAGCAGGCCGATCTCGTCATAGTAGCGCAGCATACGGATGCTGACTCTGGACAGTTTTGAAAATAATCCGATCTTCAGCATTATGGTACCTCCATGCTGTTTTTTTGAGCTCCCCGACAGCATACAGCCTGACACAGTGTCAGAGTCAAGTGCTTTTTATTTCTTTTTTTCGCCCTGTCCGACCAACCGCAGCACAGCCATCACGGCGCCGTACAGGATGCCTGCGATCGCCCAGATGAACCAACTGTATTTTGCCTGCGCGTTGCCATACGGACCGAAGGTGTAGAACGTGAAAATAGCAGTCACGATCAGCCAATAGCAGACACTGACCGTCCCGATCAGGCGGCTTTTGGACTTTCTCTGGCGGGTGTAGTCGCCCTCTTCCAGCAGCTTTTCCATCGCGGCAGTCTGCGTCCCGGCATAGACGAACGCGAGGCAGGCCAGCGCGACAAAGCCCAGAAGCAGGCACACCGCGCCGATGTACATGAGATCTGAGCCGGAAAGGCACATCGCCAGAAACAGCGGCAGGACGGACATGATGCACAGGATCGTGCCGATCATGTTCAGACGGTTCGCCGTGGGCTGGAAGTCCTGCTGCCGCTGCCTGACCATGCCGCTCACGCCGTATTCTGTTTCAAACGGCTCGGTTTCCAGAAACGAGAATGCCTTTGCCTTTGCGCCGCACGTCAGGAAAATTCCGACCGCGGCGGCGACCAGAACGATCAGTACGCTGAGGCCAATACCAGCCGCTGCATTTTCCGTGATGTGGGCGGTATATTCGCTCAGTCCGCCGAGCAGGATCAGCGCAATGGGTGAGATCACGCACAAAAACGTGGCCAGCGCCAGCCTCGGCGCGGCAGCGCGGCGCAGTTCCAGATAACGCGAGGCCTCCTCCATGCTCACGCGGCGGCGCTGCGGCTGCTCGGGAAGGCTGGGCGCAGGCTCCTGCTCCTCCAGTTCATCCTTTAATAAGTAATCTGTGCTGACGCCGAAGATGCGGCTCAGCTGGACGATCTTATCAAGGTCGGGGACGGACTGCGCGCCCTCCCATTTGGATACGGACTGCCGCGAAACATTCAGTTGCTGCGCAAGCTCCTCCTGCGACCAGCCCGCCTTTTTCCGCAGGGCGATCAATTTGTCTGCAAAGATCATGGTTTTCTTCCTCCTGTGATTTGGGATCGATGCCGCTATTCTACGAGATCATGCGGTTGCACGCCAGCAAGTTTGCCGGAAAATCTGTCAACTGCCGGTTGCAGCTGCGGAATTTCAGGATTTCTTTATACTTCGTTTACAAACTGTTCACCACAAACCGGCCAAAATCCGGTATCCTTGGAGCATAAGGAAGCTGCTTCACGGAAATCTTCGTGGAGAGCCAACAGCAGCCTTTTAAATAGACATTCATCCATTTCTCCTCTCTTTTCTCTTTTTCTCTCAAGGAAAGCCGCCGGCAGCCATGCCGGCGGCTTTTCGTCGGTCTGTACAGGCGCCTCTGGGCAAATCCGTACTGCCTGGCCAGCCGAAAAATGCGCCCGGCGGCTCCGTCAGGCGCATTTTTTGATTATATGGTTTCCAGCTTGATCGTTCCGTCCTCGCAGGTCGCTTTGATAGAGCGGAAGGGGTCGACATAGCTTTTGATGATACGCTCGGCGATGGGGTCTTCGAGGTCGGTCTGGATGGCGCGGCGGAGATTGCGCGCGCCGTAGGCCACGGAGTAGGACTTTTTGACGAGATAATCCTTGACGCTCTCGTCCCACGTGAATGCAATGCCGCGGCCCTCCAGCGACTGCTGCAGCTCCGCGAGCATGATGTCCGCGATGCCGCGGAAATTGTCCTCGCTCAGCTGGTTGAAGCAGACGATCTCGTCGACACGGTTGATGAATTCAGGGCGCAGGAACTCGCCCAGCGCCTTCATGGCCTTCTCCTTCGACTGCTCGGTCAGACTGCGGCCAAAGCCGACGCTGCCGCCCTTCTGGTTGGAGCCTGCGTTGGAGGTCATGATGATGATCGTGTTCTCAAAGTTGACGACCCGGCCCTGCGCGTCAGTGATGCGGCCATCATCGAGAATTTGCAGCAGGATATTCAGCACGTCCGGATGGGCCTTTTCCAGCTCGTCAAACAGGATGACGGAATACGGGCGGCGGCGGATCTTTTCGGTCAGCTGACCGGCCTCGTCATAGCCGACATAGCCGGGGGGCGAGCCGATGATCTTCGAAACGCTGTGCTTTTCCATGTATTCGGACATATCGAGCCGGATGAGCGATTCGACCGATTCAAACATCTCGCTGGCAAGGCGCTTGACCAGCTCCGTCTTGCCGACACCGGTCGAGCCGACGAAGATAAACGAAACCGGGTGCTTTTTGACCTGAATGCCGACGCGGGAGCGGCGGATGGCGGACACGACGGAGGCAATGGCCTCGTCCTGCCCGACGATGTGCTTTTTGAGCTCCGCGTCGAGGTTCAGAAGCTGCTCGTATTCCTGCGCGCGGATCTTGCTGGCGGGGATCTTCGTCCAGAGCTCGATGATGCGGGCCAGATTGTCGATGGTCAGCGTGGGCTTCGGCAGCTTTTCCAGCTCCGTGATCTCGGAATCGAGCTGCAGGTTGCGGCTGCGCAGCTCCGCCATGCGGGCGTAATCGTCCTGCGTCTTTTCGGCGTTCTCCGTGAGCATGGAAAGCTCCAGATCATAATCGGCGTGCTCTTTTTTGAGCGCTTCGAGCCGGCCGATGTTCTTATTCTTGAGGTTCACGTCCGAGCATGCCTCGTCGATGAGGTCGATGGCCTTATCCGGCAGGAAACGGTCAGTGATATAGCGCTCGGAGAGCAGGACGGCCTGCCGCGCGATCTCCGGGGAGATCACAACGCCGTGGAACGTCTCATAATAGTGGCTGATGCCGCGGATGATGGCGATGGACTGCTCGATGGTCGGCTCGGCCACGGTGACGGGCTGGAAGCGGCGCTCGAGCGCGGCGTCCTTTTCGATGTGTTTGCGGTACTCGTTGAAGGTCGTCGCGCCGATGACCTGGATCTCGCCGCGCGAAAGCGCGGGCTTGAGGATATTGGCGGCGTTCATGGAACCCTCCGCGTCGCCCGCGCCGACGAGATTATGCACCTCGTCAATGACCAGAATAATATTGCCGAGTTTTTTGACCTCTTCAATGAGGCCCTTCATGCGGCCTTCAAACTGCCCCCGGAACTGCGTGCCCGCGACGAGGGCCGTGAGGTCCATGAGATAGACCTCCTTGTTCTGGAGCTTATACGGAACGTCCTTGTCGGCGATCTTCTGCGCAAGGCCCTCGGCGATGGCAGTCTTGCCGACGCCCGGCTCGCCGATGAGGCAGGGGTTATTCTTCTGGCGGCGGTTGAGGATCTGAATGACGCGCTCCGTCTCCTCCTCGCGGCCGATGATGCGGTCAAGCTTGCCGTCACGCGCTTTCTGCGTCAGATTCTGGCAGTAGGTGTCAAGGAATTTATGCTTCTTGTTCTTGCTGTTCGGCTTGTCACCGGAGCGCTGGCGGCTCTCGGTTTTTTCCGGCTCCGGGACGGCGGGCGTGTTGTCCTGCCCCTGACCGGCAGCGCCAAAGAGCTTGTTGAGGAAGGGGAACGTGGCGGTCTGGCTGTCAGCCTCGTCGTCCTCGCTGCCGTCCTCCGCGTCATGGCCCTGACTGAGCAGGCTCTCAAGGCCGTTCATGGCCTCGGTCATTTCGCCGTTGAGATTTTCGAGGTCGTCCTCTGAAAGCCCCATGCGTTCGATCATATCGTCGACGGGCTTGATGCCCATCTCCTTTGCGCATTTGAGGCAGAGGCCCTCGTTGACGGTCTTTCCGCCGTCGATTTTCGTTATAAAAACGACTGCAAGATTCTTTTTGCATCTTGAGCACAGGGTCGGTTTCATAAAAGGCTTCTCCTTATCGTGTTTCCTTCTGCAAAGTATATCACAGGCAGGCCGTCGTATCTTTGCAGAATTGTAAACGTTTTTTGGAAAATTATTTACGGGACATACAGCGTCCCATGGCCGTTGGCCAGGAGAATGGCAGAGCCGTCCTCGCGCATGACGGCGCTGGACGCGCCGGTCGTGTTGTCGGAAACGGCGTATTCCGTGAGATTCTGATCGTAAATGGAAAGCGCGCCGCTCGTCAGGAGGGCGAGATACTTGCCCGAAGCGGAAATGTCCAGAATCTGCTCGCTGATTGGAAGCGTGCCGAGCACTGTCCCGTCATACCCGACGGTCAGGGCGGTATAGCCGTTTCCGGCCTTATAGAGATTCATGACGAGCGTGACGAAGCCGTTTCCGTCCAGCGTGTAGTCCTTGAGATAGGCGTCCTCAAAGGCGTAGCTGCCGAGGCACTGGCCGTCCAGCTCATAGAAATACAGCGCGTCTTCACACAGGACGCAGAGCGTGTTTCCGGGCAGGAAATGCAGATCGTAGATCAGGGCATTTCCGATGGGGATGGTGCGGAGAATTTCCTCCGAATCCGTCCGGAAGAGGACGACGGAGGACTGGAACATCCCGTCCTCCTGCCCGAGGGCGGCAGCGGCAGCGTATTTTGCGCCGGAGGAGACGGTGCAGCGCATGAAATACTGGCTCGACGAGAGCCAGCGGTAGATCAGCGCCTGCTGGCTGTTGTAGACATAGAGCACGGCGCGATAGCCTGACTCACTGGATAAATAGCAGATGCTGCCGTCAGACGCAATATCCGCGTCCAGAATCGGCTTCTGGGATGAAATGTGCAGGACGGAGCCGCGTTTCTGGCTGGCGGCCTCCAGCGTATTGCCGCCGGTGTCGTAGGCCAGCGCGAGGTCACCGCCGGTCTTTAAAACTGGCGCGGACATGGACGCCTGAATGGAGGCTGTCTCCACGCCGTCCTTATCGTAAAGACTCAGGCCCGTCGCGGAGGCGACGGACAGCCCGCCGGACAGCCCGGCATAGCGGTTGGAGTTGCTTTCGTCGTAGACGAATCGGCCCGTTTTGCTGTCCTCGGAGACGTTCAGATAGCGCACGTAGCGCTGCAGCGCGTCCAGATTCAGCCGGTCGCGGAACACATAGGCCGCCACGCCGCCCGTGACAAACACGAGCAGGACCGCAAACACGGCGATCCGCTTTCCTAGGCCCGGATGCTTCTGCGGATGCAGCTGCGAGATATTATCCGACATGGAAAACCGCCTTTCCGTCATCATACCAGAGCTGCGTCATGTAAAGCCCGCCGGGCGGGACGGTCGGCCCCGCCGCCGTGCGGTCGCCGTTCAGGAGGATCTGCGCGACGGCCTCCGGCGGGAACTTTCCTTCGGCGGCATAGACGCAGGTGCCCGCCATGGCGCGGGCCATATTATAAAGAAAGCCGTTGGCGCTGACGCGCAGCGAAATGAGATCGCCGTCGCGCTCGACCTTGTAATCATAAACCGTGCGCACGGTGGATTTGACATCCGTGCCGACCGAGCGGACGGCGGCGAAGTCGTGCGTGCCGATGAAGCAGTCCGCCGCGCGCTGCATGAGCGTCTCGTCCAGATGCTTGGGGTAGAACCATGCACGGTTGACATAAAACGGATCGCGGATGCCGGAATTATAGATCAGATACGTATATTCCTTTTTGACGCAGGAGCCGATGGCGTTGAAGTCCTCGTGCACCTCCATCGCGTTTGTCACGACGATATCCTCCGGCAGGTGCGTGTTGAGCGCATACGGGATGCGGTCACACGGAATGCGGGCGGAAGTGCGGAAATTGGCGACATAGACGCGTGCGTGAACGCCTGCGTCCGTGCGGCCGCAGCCGACGAGCTTGACGTTCCCGCCGCAGACCTTCGAGAGGCCCTTTTCCATCGTCTCGCAGACGCTTGAGACCGTCTTCTGCACCTGCCAGCCGTGATAGGCTGTGCCGAGATATTTGAGCGTCAGGGCGATGTTGCGCATAGGATACTTCCTTATCATCTGAGTGTGAGCGGTGGAAATAGGAGGGCGCTTGTAGGGGCCGATGCCCACATCGGCCCGGCGGATTGCATCGTTTTTACG
>ENA-ORPH01003078-ORPH01003078.1-human-gut-metagenome-genome-assembly--contig:-NODE-3078-length-12886-cov-6.566441_pt1 | contig 12886 bp, 9 predicted proteins | sample MGYA00242142_ERZ509074 | MGnify/ENA primary metagenome ERZ509074 (study PRJEB26280, sample SAMEA2338724) | human gut metagenome | biome: human gut; feature: human-associated habitat; material: faeces...
CTCACCGCCCACGGCTTCTACCGTGCCGCCGGTGATCTCGATGTTTCCGGCACCGCTTTCGTAGCCGCCGCCGATGCCTGCGCCGTCTTCGCCGCCTTCGGCGGTGAGGGAGCCTTTGGTGTCGTTGTCGTCCTTGATGGTCAGCTTGCCGGAGGACTCATTGCCATTCTTCTCAAGACCCGCATTGCAGCTGCCGCTCTTCAGCTCGTTGGCGCCGTCCAGCTCGATGGCGGCATCGTGGTCACCCTGCACGGTGACGGCGGCTTTGCCCGCATCGACTGGGCTGTCACCGCTGACGTCCCCCTCGGTCTCGTCGCTGACGTTCCCCTCGGTCTTGCCGCTGCCATCCACCTCGGTCTTGCCGCTGCCATCCACCTCGGTCTTGCCGCTGCCGTCCCCCTCCTTCTTGCCGCTGACGTCGATCTTCAGGTCGTCGAAGGTGACGTCCACGTTGCCCTCGGAGGTGTCGATGGTGACGGTGTTCTTATCCGACTCGCCGGTGATGACGGTCTCCCCCTCATCCTTCTCGAAATCCTTTTCACCCTGCTTGACATTGTTATAGTTTCCGCTTTCATCGCTCGCACCTTTGACCGTAATGTCGCCGTCGGCGATGTCCCATGTTTTCGCATAGGCCGGGATGCCGGAGCTCACCACGATGCCCGCGATGACGGCGGCGGCTACGCCCCGCCGGAGTGCGCTCTTCAGTCTCATCGTACATCTCCTTTCGTTCTGTGTATCATGCAATGCCGTCGCTGCGGCTCAGAGGCTCTCCTTTGAGATGCTTATTTCTTTGGGCTGCCCCAAGTCCTCCGGTATCCAGAGCTTTATCTCACCCTGGGTATCCGGCAGGTCGTCCCAGTCGTCACCAAGGTCGGTATAGCTCCGCAGGTCACTCTCCAACAGATTGGTATACTTTGTGCCATCCGGGACGGTGGTTTCCAGCAGGAAAAGCCGTGGCTTATCCTCCTCGGGAGCGATGGCCTCAAATCGGGAAGCCAGCTGTTTCAGGGACTCCTCAAGCCCGATTCTCGGCGTTTCCGTTCTCGCAGGCTCGAGCCACCAATCCAAACTCGGGAGGTCGTCCCCTTTTTTCGCAAATTGGAAGCCCATCTCCCGCTCTTGTTTCAGTAATTCGTCGAGTTCACGTCTGAGTTCTTCACTCGTTTTTTGCTCTACCGTTTCCTCTCTCTCAGGCTCGAGCCACCAATCCAAACTCGGGCGGTCGTCCCTTTTTTTCGCGAGTTCGTGGGTCAATATCAGCCACTCCTGCGGCTCTGGCGTCTGCACCGGCACCCACTCCAGATAGCGCTCTGACAGGTCGTCCCGCGTTTCGCCGTCCAGCCGGAGGCTGATGTCCTCCCTGTTCTGCTTCAGCTCCACGTCAGCGTCCTCGCCCGCCGCGTCGGCCATCTTGTCCACGCTATAGTGGGTCATGGTGTCCTCATAGCGGAAGAAGATGTCCTCCACGCCGTCCTCCCGGAGACTGGAGATGTCGGTGGTGACGGTGGAGCGGGGAGCGGCGCTCTCAATAAGCACCACACCCCCCGGGGTGAGGACCTCTCCGGCGTCGCCGGCCTTTAAGCTGCCGGGCATGGGGTCGGTGCTCTCAATAATGGCCAAAGCAGAATCCCACCGCTGGATGGTGACCCGGCTGGAAAAGAAGCCGCCCACCACCATGCCGCCGGGCAGGGGTTCGGGAGCGTTCTCCTGTGCCGGGGGCGGGACGTCATCATCATCGTCGTCCTCGTCGTCGTCCGGCTGGGGCTTGGGGGTGGAGGTGTAGTCGTAGCCCATCCCCTCCATCACGGTGCCGTCCGCGTTCAGACGGGTCAGCCGTCCTCCCGTCACCTTATGTTCATCGTCAGAAAGGTTCTCCGTGGGTACTTCGCCGTAGCTGCCGCCGATGGCCGGGGCCTTGGCGTCCGTCATCTGGCTTCCCGCCTTGGCCGTCACCTCGGCGTCGCCGCAGATGTAGAGGTCTCCCGGGTTCGGGTCGCCGGTGTCGTCCGACGCGCGGCCTGCACCGTCGCCGATGCCTGCCGCGTTGCTCCCGCCCACAGCCTCGATGGTGCCGCCCCGGATGGTGATGTTGCTGCCGGTGCTCTCGATGCCTCCGCCGATGCCTGCGCCGCCGAAGCCGCCCTCGGCGGTGAGGGAGCCGTCCTTGCCCTTGTCGTCCTTGATGGTCAGAGTGCCTTTCGACTCGTGTTCGTTCTTCTCAAGACCCGCATTATAGCCGCCGCTCTTCAGCTCGTTGTCGCCGTCCAGTTCGATGGTGGCATCGTGGTCGCCCTGCACGGTGACGGCTGCATTGCTCTCCCGGACAGGGCTGTCACCGCTGCCATCCCCCTCGGTCTTGCCGCTGACGTCGATCTTCAGGTCGTCGAAGGTGACGTCCACGTCGCCCTTGGAGGTGTCGATGGTGACGGTGTTCTTATCCGACTCGCCGGTGATGACGGTGTTGGTGTCGTCCTTGTCGATGGTCTCGCCCTGTGTGACCTTGTTCGTTCCTTCGGTGTCGCCCGCTTTCACGGTGATGTCGCCGTTGGCGATGTCCCACCGGGCCGCATAGGCCGGGATGCCGGAACTCACCACGATGCCCGCGATGACGGCGGCGGCCACGCCCCGCCGGAGTGCGCTCTTCAGTCTCATAGTCTGTCCTCCTTTGGTCTGTTCGTCTTTTGAAGAATCAGCTTCATCTGATGCAAGCTTACCAAAAAAATCGGAGAATGTAAATAAAAACTGCGCGAATCGTGGTGTTTTCGGCGTGAGTGGCGCAAAAAAGCCCTCCCGAGCGGGGAGGGCCATAGCCTGTCTTATTCAGAGTAGTGCGCCAAAAACTGCTTGGTGCGTTCCTCCTGGGGGTGGTCGATGAGCTGGCGGGCCGGGCCTTCCTCCACCACGACGCCGCCGTCCATGAACATAATGCGGTCGGCCACGTCGCGGGCGAAGTGCATCTCATGGGTGACGATGATCATGGTGGTCTTGCGGTCGGCGAGGTCCCGCAGGACACGGAGGACTTCGCCGGTCAGCTCCGGGTCAAGGGCGCTGGTGGGCTCATCGAAGCAGAGGATGTCCGGGCGGAGTGCCAGTGCGCGGGCGATGGCCACCCGCTGCTGCTGACCGCCGGAGAGCTGGTGGGGGTAGTGGCCTGCCCGCTCCGACAGGCCCATCTGGGCCAGCAGGTCACGGGCCTGTGCTTCCAGCTGGGCGTGGATGGCCTTTTTGTTGGCCTTGTAGTCGGGCTGCTCCTTCGCCAGAAGCTCCCCCGCCAGCATCACGTTTTCCAGCGCGGTGTACTGGGGGAAGAGGTTGAAGTTCTGGAACACGAGGCCGAAGTGGAGGCGCTTTTTCCGCACCTCGCTCTCCCGCTGGGTGGCAGGGTCAGCGGCGTCCCACATGGTCTCGCCGTTCACCCTGATGACGCCGGTGTCGGGACGCTCAAGGAAATTCAGGCAGCGCAGCAGCGTCGTCTTGCCCGAGCCGGACGAGCCGATGATCGCCAGCGCCTCGCCCTGCTCCAGTGTGAGCGAGATGTCCTTGAGAACTTTCGTCTCGCCGAAATTCTTCCCGATGCCGGAGGCTTCGAGTAATGCCATAATTCAGTATCCTCCTTAACAGCGGAAATAGTCCATCTTTTTCTCGGCCCAGTCCAGCAGCAGGGTGAGTGCGCCGACAAAGACGAGGAAGAAAATCGCGGTGGAGAACAGCGGCCAGATGAGGCCCTTGGCGCTGTACTCCTTCGCCATCATGATGATCTCCTTATTGGCGATGACATTCGCCAGCGAGGTATCCTTCACCAGCGTGATGACCTCGTTGCCCATCGGGGGCAGGATGCGCTTGACGACCTGCAGGAGCGTGACCTTGAAAAAGATCTGGCTCTTGGTCATGCCAAGCACCTGACCGGCCTCGGTCTGGCCTTTCGGCACAGCCTCGATGCCGCCGCGGTAGATCTCAGAGAAGTAGCAGGCGTAGTTGATGGCGAAAGCCACCACCGCCGCCACCAGACGGCCCGAAGAGCCGGAGGGCCAGGGGTTGGTCATACCCAGCAGGCCGGGGCCAAGGTAGATGACGATGATCTGGAGCATCAGCGGCGTGCCGCGGATGACCCACACGAAGGTCTTGACGACGCCCCGCAGCGGTGCGCACCGGCTCATGGAGCCAAAGGCCACCACAAGGCCCAGCGGCAGCGAGAACAGCAAGGTCAGAAAGAACAGCTCACAGTTGAGCGCGAATGCGCCGGTCAGACGCTCCAAAATCACAATCACAGAATCACTACACCTATCCGTTTATAATGTAAGTTACTCAGCCAGAGTCAGGCCGTACTTGTCGGCCAGAGTCTGCATGGTGCCGTCAGCCTTCAGCTCGTCGAATGCATTGTCCACAGCCTCGGCCACGTCGCTGCCCTTGCGGAAGGCCACGCCGTACTCCTCGACGTTCAGCTCATCCACCATCTTGAGGTTTGCGTAGTCGGTACCCTCGCCGATCATGGCAGAAGCCAGAGTCAGGTCGAGGATGGCGGCGTCAGCAGTGCCGGCGGCGACTTCCATCAGGCAGTCGGTCTGAACAGCCTTGGAGATGAAATCAGCCTGAGACAGGTCGGCGTTCTCGGTGATGGTGGTCTCACCGGCAGAGCCGGCCTCGGCTACCACGGTCTTGCCGATGAGGTCAGCGGTGGAGGTATAATCGGTGCCGTCCTTCACCACGACGACCTGGGCGTTCTTGACGTAGGGCTTGGTGCAGGCCATGTTCTCCCCGCGGTCATCGGTCAGGGTCAGGCCGTTCCAGATGCAGTCGATGCTCTTTGCAGCCAGCTCGGTCTCCTTGGTGTCCCAGTTGATCTCCACGAACTCCGGCTCGACACCCAGCTTCTCACAGACAGCGGTGGCCAGCTCGGTATCGAAACCGGTGAAGTTGCCGTCGGCGTCGGTGTAGTTCATCGGCTCATACACGGTGTAGCCGATGACCATCTTGCCGTTGGACTGGATGTAAGCCAGGTCGCTGTCAGCGGCCACGGAGCTTGCCGGGGCGGCAGAGGCGGCGGCAGAAGAAGCAGCCGTGGAAGTGGATGCAGAACCGCCGCAGGCGGCAAGGCTCAGTGCCATCGCACCGGCCAGAAAAGCAGATACCAGACGTTTCATGTTGTAATTTCCTCCCTCAGATTCAGCAGAAGCGACGCTTCGTTTTACCGCTTTACCATGCTAAATTGTTAAACTGTGACTATAGAATAGCGCGTTTTGCCCCGTTTTGCAAGAGGAAAACCGATTTTTTCGCGTTTTGCCCGCAGACCGCCCCTTTCCGATCGGGTTTTCGGTGTATTTGTACAAAGGACAAAAAGAAAACCGCCACCTCACGGTGACGGTCAGACTTTCCGTTCAATTTATAATGACGCATTCTCAAACGCATCCCCTGCGGCCTTTTGCAGGGCGTCGATGGAGATGGTGCAGAGGGCCGCGAGGTCGGCGTCCGAGCCGTCGGCAGGGATGTCCGCCACCTCTTTCTCAGTCTTGCCCTTGAGGTAGCTGCAATAGCCCTCGCTGTGCTCGTACCACTCCTTGCCGAGGCTGGATGCATTCCGCATCCCGTAGCTGTCGCCCAGCTCAAGCTTGGAGCGGACGGTGTCCGGGGCGGTGACGCCGCCGTCTGCCGCGATGGTCAGCGCAGGCTCTGCCATGTCGCCGATGGCGCTGGTCACACGGCCATCGGCATCCAGAGTCAGGGCCACGACGGTAAGGTCAACTTCTGCGTTCACATCCTTGTCGTCGGTGGCGGTGATGTCCGAAGAGGCATTCTCCGCCTCCACGCCGAGACTCACCCGGTCGCCCTTCGCCGCGCCGAGGGCGGACGCATTCGTGCAGGCTTTCGCCACAGCGTCGCGGTACTTATCCACCCGGATGGTGCAGCCGGACAACAGGTCGGCGTCCACAGCCTTGCCGTCCTTATCCGTTTCCAGCATGGATGCCTGCTCGGGCGTCATGCCGGTGAGGTAGTCGGCGAAGTCATCGGCCTGCTCGGCCCAGCCCTTTTTCAGCGAAGATGCCGCTGCCAGCGGGTAGTCGTCCCCTTTCTGGCGCTTGGTGCGGTAGTCGGTGGGCATGGTGACGACGCCTTTGCCGTCGGCGGTAACTTCCACTTCCAGCTCATCCAGCATCACGTCGGCCAGCTTGCCGTCTCCGTCCAGCAGGACGGCGGCGGCGATGGTATGGATGGTGCCGGTGCGGGCCTCGTCGGAGGCCTCGGTCAGGATGCCGAGGCCGGTCTTCCAGCCGCCGGTCTGGGTGGTGCTGGCACTGCCGGACGAGCCGGACATGGCGTTCGAACTGCTCATGCTGCCGGAATCGCTGTTGCCTTTGCGGCAACCGGACAGCAGCAGTGCCGCCGCCACGGCACAGCTCAGAAGAGCTTTTTGTCTCTGTGTCATAAGCGTTACGCTCCCTTTCATCTCTTTGGGAGTAGTATAGCCCGACAGGAGTCTATTTATTTATGTATCTTTTTGTTGGAAACTGTGTTATACTTGTCCTGCGGCCTACCCCGCCCAGTTTTATGGGAAGGGAGGTGTTGCCCAATGGCATATATTTCCACATTTATCCTGTCCGTCGGAGCAAATGTAGCTTCTTACTACATTTGTAAGTGGCTTGACGGATGGCTGACGGGCCGTAAGCACTAAAAAGGACCCCCTTTCGGAGATAGCAGCTCCGGGAGGGGGTCTTTTCCTTTTGGGTGTGCCAATGACATATTGGCTTCCACATTTACCATCTTTATTATATGCGATTCCCTGCAAAAGTCAAGCACCACGCAGAAAATTTACAACTGTGCTCTGAGACCGACGTGTTATCTGGCAAAGTTCCAAAATACCAGCGTGTTATCGTCACAAATCAAACTTTGCCACGTTGGCAAACTTAAGGCTTGCTGGCAAAGTAGGTAGTTTGCCAATCAGGAGAACTTTGCCAGGTTGGCAAACAATCAATATTGAACGATATATCATTTAATTTATGGAACTTTGCCACTTATTTCACCGCAGTATCGCTCACATCAGCGGGCTCAGCAGGCGGAGCACACTGTCCAGCAGCGTCCCGGCCAGCGAGGTGCGGCAGTCGGCCAGCTGCACTTCCCGGCACTCTGGCAGGGTGCGGAGCACATCGTCCCGCAGAGCAATGACCTGACTGTTATAGAGCAGCAGCGCCCCGCACTCAAAGTGGAGGAAGAGGCTGCGGTAATCCATATTGATGCTGCCCACCACGGCGGCGCGGTCATCGCTGACGTAGCACTTGGCGTGGAGGAAGCCGGGCGTGAACTCGTAGATGCGCACCCCCGCCCGGAGCAGCGGCACATAATAGGAGCGGGTCAGCCGGAAGATGAGCTTCTTGTCCGGGATGCCCGGCAGCACCAGCCGGACGTCCACGCCCCGCTTTGCCGCCGCCTTGAGGGCTTCCAGCATGGTCTCGCCCACCGCGAAGTAGGGCGTATAGATATAGACATACCGCTGGGCCTGATTGATGATATTCAGGTAGACCGTCTCGGCCAGAGCCTCTTCGTCCAGCGGGCTGTCCCCGTAGGGCTGTATCACTCCGTCCGACTGGGCGGACAGGGACTCAGCCTGAGGCATAAAGGGCGCATAATCCTCCTCGCTGGGGCGGAAGGCGTTCCAGTGGTCAAGGAACATCACCGTGAAGTTCCAGACCGCCGCGCCCTCGGTGCGGAGAGCTGCGTCCTTCCAGTAGCCGAACCTCTCTTCTTCATTGATATACTCGTCGGCCAGATTGATGCCGCCCGTATAGGCTGTATTTCCGTCCACGACCACGATCTTCCGGTGGTCGCGGTGATTCATGACCAGCGACACCAGCGGCACCACCGGGTTGAACGGGATGCAGCGGATATGCGCCCGCTCCATCTTTACCACGAAATCCGAAGGCAGACCCAGCAGACTGCCGAAATCGTCGTAGATGAGCCGGACATCCACCCCCTGCGCCGCCTTGCGGACAAGGATGTCCTCTACCCCCTTCCACATCTTGCCGGTGCGGACGATGAAGAACTCGAGGAAGATGAACCGCTCTGCCTTTTCGAGGTCAGCCAGCAGGTCAGGGTACATGGCCTCACCGCAGGGGTAATATTTTGCCGTGGAGTTTTTCCATGCGGGGTATGGCCCGTACTCCGAAACATACCGGCTCAGTCCCCTGCTAGCGGGGTCGAGGGCGTCGGTCTGGCCCGGCTGCTGGGCGAGGTCGGCGGTGTGCTGGCGCTCCACCGCCTGCATCCGCTGGCGCATCCGCTTGGCGGGGGCCTTGTTGCCGAATGCCAGATAGAGCGCACCGCCCAGCAGCGGCATCATGCCGATGAGGACGAGCCAGATGATCTTATAGTCGCTGTTCTCGTCCTTCCTCACGAGGTAGAGGGTGATGAAGAGGCTGAGGACGTTCAGCCCCGCATTCACCCACACCTTTCCGGCGGTGAGGGAGAAGAAGGCCCAGAGCAGCCAGCCGATCTGCAGCAAAACAAGGGCCACTGTAACCGTGGCCCTGTTGATGACACGATTGAAGAACCGTACGACCGGCAGCCGAAAGAACATCTGCGCCTCCCCCGCTGCCTTTCGGCAGCATTTTTATGGGAATAGTATAGCGCAGAGATGCGGAGATTTCAAGCTCAGGCGTCCGCGTCCTCGAAGCCCACCATGAGGCCGCCCAGCTCGGCGTAGTAGCTGCACAGGCCGCCGCATTCGGTCACCCGCACCTGTGCGCCCTCGAAGACAGCCCGCACCATGTGCATCAGGCGCTCGGCGGCGGCGGGGTTGCCGCAGTGGGCAATGATGACCTTGCCGTTCGTGTAGCCGTGGCTTTTGAGCTCCAGCACGATGCGCTCGAGAGCGCCGTGCTCGCCGCGGGTCTTGCAGAGGACATCCAGTTCGCCCACATCGCTGGCCTTGCCGATGACCCGGATGTTGAGCATCCGCGCCACAGCAGCCACAGCGGGCTTCACCCGGCCATTCCGGGCCAGATTCGCCAGCGATTCCAGCGAGAACAGCAGATGGGTGTGGTGACGGTAGCGCAGCATCTCTTCGCACACCTCGTCAAAGTCCCTGCCCTCTTCGATGAGCGCACGGATATGCTCTGCCAGCAGCACCAGTTCCGGGCCGGCAGACAGGCTGTCCAGCACAAAGACCTGAGCACCCGGGTGCTCTGCCTGATACTCTTCTGCGGCCAGCTGGGCGGCGTTGCAGCTGCCCGACAGGGTGCCGGTGATGGTGATGGCATAAATTTCATCTGCGCCCTCATAAGCCTCCAGCCAGTCGCCGATGTTGGGGCAGGAGGTGCTGGTCTTGCCCTTATAGGTGCGCAGGGTAGTCGCCATTTCCACGGCGTTCAGCGTGCCGTCGTCGAGGTATTCCCTCTCGTCGGTCACGATCTTCAGAGGCACAGCAGCAAAATCCACGCCGTCCAGCTTGTACAGGCTGGCGGAAGAGTCCACAACGATTCGTTTCATCTCATCTATCTCCATTCCGGCGGGTGTCCGCCGCATTTTTTACGTTCGGTGAGTCCACTATATCAGTTTTTCAAAAACCTGTCAAGCGATTTGTAAAATTCTTAATATTGTTTTCATAAACGGTTGACCCCGACTCAAAAATGCGATATACTACCACCATGAATCAGGAAATGAAACGCCGTGTCACGGCCTGCGCCGCCGGGTTTTCCCTGCCGCGCTACCGGGAGCTGCCCTCCGTTGGGCTGTATCTCGACCAGACCGTGCAGCTCGTCAACAGCTGCTTCCGGGGCTTCCCCGGGGTGGAGCTCACCCCCTCCATGGTGAGCAACTACGTCAAGAAAGGAGTCATCTCCCACCCCGTCAAAAAGAAGTATTCCCGCGAACAGCTGGCTTCTCTCATCTATATCGTATTGTCTAAAAATGTCCTCTCGCTGGAAAACATCGACACCCTCTTTCAGATGCAGCGGGCTCACTGCACCGCCGCCGAAGCCTACGACTACTTCTGCGACGAGGTGGAGAACTGCCTGCCCTACATTTTCGGTGCCAGCAGCACCATCCGCCACCTCGACCCGGATACGGTCGGGCAACACGCCCGCCACCAGGTCGTCGATGTCGACATTGCGGTCGGCGGCATGGTTGATCATGCGGACGGCATAGTCGCTCCAGAGCTCCTCGCCATAGGGATAATTCATGATGCACCGCACGCCGGAAAACGCCTGTCCGTTGACGGGGTTCTTGTCCGCGTCGACCTTCATGGCATAGATGTCGGGGACGCCCCGCGCATGGCCGAACTCGTGGATGATGCCGTCGATGGCATTCTTCTCGAACGGGCTGTTGAAACGGTCGTTGTGCGTGCGCGAATGGTAGATGGTCTGGATCTCGTCGCCGTACCAGCCGCCGCCCGTCTCGCGGGGATCGGATTTGTAACCGTCCATCACCACCAGATAATCGTGGTCGGGATGGGGCTTGCGGATCTGGTCGGCCGACACGCCGTCGTAGATGTAGAAGGCGTCCCAGTCCACCACGAAATCGTAGACCGCACGCAGCTGCGCCCCGTAGTTGAAAGCACGGTTGACGCGCCGGAACATATCTTCGGTCAGTTGCACGACCCGGTCGCGCCCGCCCAGCGAATCGACCGATTCGCGGTCGATGCCGACCTTGACGCGGAAGGTATAGACCGGTTGTGCGGCAGCGCGGAACGCGGCGGCCACGACCAGGGCCAGGAGGGCTGTTCGCAAGGTATTCATCGGCATCAGTTTCTAAGCGATTCCTCGATCAGGGCCAGTTCCCCGGGCGTATAGGTCGCCGCCACGACATCTTCGCCCGCGGCCTTCGAAACGTAGGAGAGGAAGAAGAGGAATTTGTCGTAGGACGTCTCGAGCCCTTCCTGCCCCGAGTCGCCGAGCGCGTAGAGTTCGCGGAATGCCTTTTTGTAGACGTCCCACCCGTAACGCTCCTTGATGCGCAGGAAGGTGTAATGCAGGGCATCGCCGTTGTTCTTGGGGATGCCGGCGCCGATGGTTTCGTCGTAGAAAATCTTGTAGTAGTTGATTACGTCGGCACCCCGGTAGCAGATGTCGCGCTGCGACATCGTACCGTCGCACGCTTCGAGGGCATAGGACATGCGGAAATTGGCGAAAATCTCGTCGTTCCAGTTCCAGCGTCCCGTACCCGAAATGTTTCCCTGCGAGAAGACATGGCCGATCTCGTGGATGATGCCGAAGCCCCAGTCGCCGAACTCGACCGTGCGGTCGAGCAGCTTCGATACGGCGACGTGGCTGTTCCACAGGATCGGGTTGCCGGCCAGCGCCCAGTAACCGGGTTCGATGCCCGGCGTGTTGAGGATCATGATTTTGCGCCCGTCGAAGGGCACGTCGCCCACCAGGTCGCGGTAAGCCTCGTACGTGCGGTCGAGCTTCGAGAGCCAGGCGTCGATGTCGGCATCGGAGACGGTCACCTTGTCGCGGTCGAGTTTCAGCACGATGTGTTCGCCCTCGCGGGTATAGAGGGCCTCTTCGGGTGCCGGTGTGACCTTCACGTTGTCGTACCACACCGTCCCCGAGGCTTTGCCTCCGTTGTAGGTGCCCCAGGGGAATCCCAGGCCGCAGCAGACGACGGCTTCGCCCTGCCGGTCGGGCACGAAATCCATATACACTTCCGTCCAGTCGTTGGTGCCGTAGGCGAACTCCGAGGCATTCCACGACTGTTCCAGCCCCTCGGGGTCGAGGTAGAGCACGGCGCCGCGGCCGTCCTGCACGCTGTCGCACTTCATCAGCGCACTCAGGCGGTAGAGCTTGCCGGGATGCAGCCCCGTAAGTTTGTGTTTGATGGCCAGGGCGGTCTTTTCGACGCTGGCGATCTTCACGCATCCGCCGCCGTCGGCACCGCCGCCGGGCAGGTATTCGACCGTGCCGGGCACCTCCCCGGCATTATGGTTCCAGTAGCGCGCGAACCTTTCGGGCCGGTCGAAATTGTCGGAGAAGACCTTGACCTTCGAACCGAAGGCGCACAGGCACAGCACGCACGCCGCGATGGCGGCGAGTAGAAATACCACTCTCTTCATTTTTCGCATTGGGTATTAATTGCCGCCCGGCAGAGACGACGCATCGCCCCGCGACGGGATACGGCGGTTATTATTGCAACTGTTTGCGGATCGAGGCCAGCTCGGCCTCGGTGAAATACTGCGTCCTGACATCCACGTCGCGCCCGGTCAGCCGGGTAGCGTGCTTGGAAAGCAGCGAAAGCAGGTATTCGAACTTGTCGTATTTGCCCGAGGGCGCCCCGCCCGTGGTCGTCAGTTCGCGGAAAGCGGTCTTGAAGGGTTCCCAGCCGATGCCGCCCGGGGCGGCCAGGCGTCCGAGCATGTAATGGATGCCGTTGTCGTTGACCTGCGTGTAGACCGTATTGTCGTAATCCTTCTTGTACATGTCGAGGATCTCGCGCCCGGTGTAGACCCGTTCGTCCATCCAGACCTTGCCCTGGTTCTGTTCCAGGCCGTACTGCATCCGGAAATTGGCGAACATCTCGTCGTTCCAGTTCCAGCTCGAATTGCCCAGGTTGAAGACGTGCCCCAGTTCGTGCATCAGGCCGAAGCTCCAGGTGCCGTGCTGCGCCAGCTCCTCGAAGGTCGAGGTGACGGCCGAATAGTTGCTGCTCCACAGGATGGGATAGCCCGCCAGCGCCCAATAACCGCTTTCGAGCCCGCGCGACGAAAGGATCGCCAGCTTGCGCCCCTCGTGCGGGGTCGCCCCCACCAGGTCGGCATACGATTCGTACATCCTGTCCAGGTTGGCGATCCACTCGGTGATCTGCGACGCCGAGGCGTAGACCTGCGAGGGTTCGACGAAGAGGCGGATATGCTCGCCTTCCTGCATGAAAAGTTCGTCGGTGACCTTCACCACGCTCACGT
>ENA-ORPH01003080-ORPH01003080.1-human-gut-metagenome-genome-assembly--contig:-NODE-3080-length-12871-cov-9.992509_pt1 | contig 12871 bp, 13 predicted proteins | sample MGYA00242142_ERZ509074 | MGnify/ENA primary metagenome ERZ509074 (study PRJEB26280, sample SAMEA2338724) | human gut metagenome | biome: human gut; feature: human-associated habitat; material: faeces...
TTTTCATGGAGGTAAAAATATTGGAAATTATTTCTGTAAACATTACAAAAGGTGGCTGCGGAAAAACCACCACAGTACAAATGTTAGGCGAAATATTAAGCAGAGAATACGGAAAAAAGGTACTCTGCATTGATACTGACCCACAATGCAACCTTACAACTGTATCTGGCGTGAACCTCATGGAATGTCAGGAACACAACCTATATACTCTTCTGAAAGAAGAAAGTACACTTGATGAATGTATCATAAAATCAAAATATTATGACATAATTGCAGGTTCTCTTCTGCTTGCCTATGCTGATACAGAATTTAATCATCTTGGCAGGGAATATCTTCTGAAAGAACGGATTGAAAAAGCAAATTATGATGTGATATTGATTGATACACCGCCATCACTCGGACTATTGAATATCATGAGCCTTACAGCCAGTACAAAAATAATAATTCCTACAGAGTGTAGCTATCTTGCCATGATTGGGTTGGATCAGTTATCCAACACAATCGAAAGCGTACGCAAGCACTCCAATAAAGAACTTGAAATTGCAGGTATTCTCTTAATCAAATACAGTTCAAGAGCCAATATCAATAATGCAGTCCTAAGCGGACTTGAAAAAATGTCCGTAAAACTGAATACAAAGGTATTCGACAGCAAAATCCGAGAAACAGTTAAGGTAAAAGAAGCACAGAGCCAACAGGAACCTATCATTGAATGGGATGCTTCCTGCTCCGCTGTAAAAGATTATCTTGAATTTGCAAAAGAACTTACAAAGAATATGTAATAGTATAATAATGGTTTTATAAGGTTATAAAACCATTGTAAAACAAAAATATCATGAAAGGATTATGCAATGGCAAGAAAGAAATTACCAAAAAATGTTGACTTGGCAAGCAATGTAGAAGTTGCTGCAGGATTCTTTACTGATACACCACCTGCAGAATCAAAAGCAGAAACCGATAAAAAAGAACAGTCTGCCACACCACAACCAGAACCACAAAAGCCAACAACAAATAAGACCGTCACAAAGGAAAAGAAAAATCTCGGTGGTCGTCCTAAAAAAGACGGACTGAAAAATGAACAGTTTACTCTGACTATGCACCCAGAAATGTATGAAAAATTGCGTATTCTTGCAGAAGAACATACAAGAGGGAATTTTTCAGGCTTGATTGATGAAGCAATCAAATCATTCTGCAGAGAGCATGATATTGACCTATCTGCAGTACAGATTGCACCGGAAATACTTGATATGTATAAAAAGAGGCAGGAAAAGAAAAACAAGAAAAAGTAATGGTTTTATACCATTATATAACCATTACAATACCATTGTGTAAAGGAGAACAACCGCTATGATGTCAGAAAAGATAAGATTAGTGTTAGCAAAAAGAGATAAAAGCAAAGCATGGTTAGCAGAGCAACTTAACTGGAGCACCAGTAATTTGTATAACAAATTGAAACGAGATAATTTCAGTGAAAAGGAGCTTGTGGAAATTGCAAAGGTACTGGACTGTACTTTTGAAGCATATTTCTCACTCAACGATTCAGACGAAAAATTCTAAAAGGGGAGAACGCCATGACAGAACAGCAGAAAGAAATTGAAACCATAAAGCCAAGAGCCTACTTCAACTGTAGACTATAATCTATCTATGGATGCCATAAAAACATTATTTTTCAATAAATAGTGTCATTTTAACATTTCAGCGATAAGTTATAAATAATAGTGTCAGAATACCTTGACAAAAGGTTATTATGACACTATTATTTTATATCAAAATAACTATAGTTTAATTGATACTAATAAAGGAGCAACTATGGGCGATTACTACAGCTACAAGCGTATTTCCACCAATACAGAACACCAAAATTTTAATCGCCAGATTAAATCTTTGGAGCGATACGCTGCAGAGCATAACATTGAATATCTTCTTGAATTTACAGAGGAGAAGTCTGCAAAGAGCTTTGATGACCGTCCACAATTCAAGAAGTTAGACAAGCTCCTGCATGCGGGAGATGCAGTCGTTTTCAAAGACTTGTCTCGTTTTACGAGAGAAGCTGAAAACGGCTACAAAAAATATATGGAATGGCTCGCCAGAGACATTAACATTATTTTCATTGATAACCCTACAATATCAAGCGATTATATTAAACAAATGACTGCAATAGCTCAGAATCAAGATATTGTAACCAAGACTGCAATGGAAAGTGTTATCAAGTTACTTCTGATGGTGGAGCTCGACAGAGCAGAACAACAGCGCAGATACATTTCTAAAGCGATTACAGACGGAATCGCTGCAAGTAATAAGAAAAGCGGAAGAAAAACAGGTCAACTTGATAAAATGACTGATGAATTAAAAAATGACATTTTAAATTATCTTAGAAATCGCCATATAACACAAAATGAACTTATAAAAAAGTATAATATAAGCCGTAATACTTTAAAAAAATATATAAAAGTGATAGAATCTAAACAGAATTAAAATATTTTTCTATTAGATATATGTATTATTAAATACTCCTTGAAATTCCATTATTTTAGCTGTATTATATGTTTATAATTATTAAGTTAATAATAAAGGAGGATTCATTATGCCAAAATCAATTTTAACAGATTCTCAAAAAGAAAGAATTTATCAGTTAAAAAAAGACGGATTTTCTCAAACGAAAATAGCTGAATTATATGGTGTATCTCAGGGAACCATTAGTAACGCTCTAAAAGACCAGTCTCACAAGGAAGAAATATCCATGTATAAACAACAGCAAACAAACGCAATGGCTATGGGCGTTGCTGCCGTACAGTCTGGAACCCTATCCATTAATCCTACCAATTATATAGAAAAAAAATAATCATACGAACTATACTGAAAGGAAGAATGCATGAAATACTCAGACATAAATACTGGTAGTATCTACAATGTAGATTTTGACCCAGTAAGACCTTGCGAATTTAATAAAATTCATTTAGCTTTAGTACTAAAAAAAAATAATGATAAAAAGACAGCTATAGTTTTACCTTTAACAAGTGCTTCAAACGGAAACAATGTCAATAAAATAAATCTTGGAAAACTTAATTGTCTCCCAACATCACTAAAAACAGCTGATACCTATGCAGTATATAATCAAATTAGAACAGTTAACGCAAATCGTTTTATTAGACTGAAAGAATTTGACGAAAATGGGAATAATAATCCTATAGATTGTAAATTGGAAGATGCACAATTTGATATGCTATTGAAATTAGCAATAGGCGAAATATGTTTTTCATACGACATTGATAAAAAAATGGATTTATATTTATCCTTATACAATCAAGAAAAACTTAAAAAATGTATTGCTTTAGCATATACGATAAAGCAATCTGAAACAGAATCCAAAACATTACAATCTGAACTGGCATCCTTATTATATGGATTTCAATATACTTTAAGTCAAACAGAGCTAAATAACGGAATAGATACTATTTTCAAAAATGCTCTAAAAACCCTTGACACAAACGGAAAATTCGAATAAAATAAGGATAAGAAAAGAGTTAACAACTCAAACAAAAAACAAGGGTATAAACTCCCAACAAAAAAGAAACTTTGAAAGCATCGCAAACTGCGATGCTTTTTTCATTCCAATAAAGGCAATGAATCCGAACACAATAATATTTAAGAACTGCATAATAATCTTTCTTTGTGAACGTGGTGACATTGATAAACTGCAACGGCAGCCAATAACTACGCCCGCTACATTGGGTTGGGGGACTGTGGGAAGGTTTGGCTCGCTCCCCCCAGTTCAAAAGGAATCTGCCACAATGGGGCTTCTTTTTGAATTTACTGTGCGATTTCTTCTGTCTGACACTCTCTAAAGAAAAACGCCTTTGTCATAAACATTTTTTCTTGTTCTTCCTCGTCCTCTGCTTCTGATTTCTTTTTCTTCGTTGTGTGCTTCCATATCATAAAAGTAACAATACACTTTTTGCCCTTTTTTACTTGTCTGCCTATTGCTTTCCATCCTGAATATGTATGTATGCTTTCAGGCTCTAGCATTTCTTTCTTTTCTCCGTCCTCATTTTCCACAATGATTTTTCTGCCAGTGTTCCCAATAATACCATTTTCCATTAACTCTATACTTTCATTAAAAATAATCTGTGCGTTAGTCATTTTTTGCTCCTTTCTGTGTGGGGATTACTCCCCACACTCTGAAAAATTCAAAATTAAAGTGTTATGATATATGCTCTGTCTGTCAGTCGCTCGGTTGGGTCTACTTCTGCGTTGTTTACTTCTTCCACCATTTCAGAAAATGTATCAATGTCAATTTCTTCTGTATATGGCACTAATAACATTTCGTGAACTGATGAAGGCAAAACAACAACTTTATCTGTGTTGTGCTTCTTTCCAAACTCTGCAAGTGCCTTTTTATTCAGAATTGCACTAGCTCCCTTTACCTTGCTTGTATTAGTCATTACATAAAGCGGTGTTGTATCTTCCATATCTTCCGAATATTCCATATTCATCATGGAACACATAACTTTCGCCATAGATATTATGGTTGTTTCTGCGTTGGTGTGTTCTTCTGCCTTTTCCCATGCTTCGCACTCTGATATATTGGCATTATCTAAAATGGCTCTTGAAACCTTAGCAGAATAATATCCGTCTTTATCTGCATCCCCTCGGATATATAAATAACTTTCGATATCCTCAAGGTCGCAAGCCTTTTTCTCTATATCCTCGGTGCTGTCTTTCTGCATACCGATAAAAATATTATTCAGTATGTAATCTCTATCAAAAAACATCTTCACATCAAAATTTACTTCCTTGCTACTCTCATATACTCCGATAATAGCCGAAACAACATCATCAAGTGTCTTGTGCTGTTCCTCTGCATTTTCAATTATGCCCTCTGTATAAATGATAGGTGCGATATTGCTGTTAGTTGAAATTCTGATACCCTCAAGCACCACACCATTTTTTATGTTGTTCTGTGAATCTGCGTTGTATCCTCTGTTATTAAGTTCTGTAATAATCATTTCTCTTGTCATGGTTTTAATCTCCTTTATAATCGTAAATTTGTGGTTGAAATGTCGGCTCGCCAAAGCCCAAAATATATACTTTCAAGATTCTGAAACTTTTTCTGGAGGGGAGCGTTTCTTTTTTTCGTAAGTGTATTGCTTCATCCTGATTTCTCCTTTCTATGTTTATGTACTTTCTGAGTTCCTTGCTTATCTATCGGGTTTGCGTGAATCTACAGGAACGGCTTTCAATCCAAATACAAGGGTTTAAGTGGTAAGCGGACTGAACGAAGTGAGGGAGCATTAAGGAACGCCCCTTGTATTCGGATTGGAAGCTGTTACGATTCACAGTAGCAAACCGATAAGCAAGGAACGGAGTACATATATGAAGAAGAAATAAGAAGCAATTGACACCGAAGAAAAAAGGGGGTCCCTGGGGAATCGATTGGCAAAGGGGCTTATAATATATCAGCTTTCTGCCCCGCATTAAGACATTCATTTTCCAAAGAAAATGGATGTCAGGGGCAAGTGGTCGCAGGATTTCGGGGAGACCAACGCCAGAAGTGGCGGTGCTTGGAATGGTATCTAGTATCTAATTATAATACTTTTCAAAAACAAAATAATATTAAATATTATTTTGTACTTGCATTATATTACTTTTTTGTGTATAATAAAGATAGGTTAGCCGATATGCTAATACTCTATAGAAAGGAAATAATGATTATGGCAAGAAGAAAAATCATTGATTCAGATTCATGTAAATTCTCTCTGAATGTTTCAGGCGATAATAAAAAGACTCTGGACGACCTCACAGCAAACTATATGCTGAAATACGGACCTATGATTAACAAGATTATCGGCACATTCTGCAGAATGCCTGCTCCTATTAAGAAAGTCATTGAAAAGGCGTGTCTTTCTGAACATAAAAGAATTTCAGCAGAATTAGAAAAAACTCCGGACGGATTTCACAGACAACCTCTTGAACATGAAAGAGAATCTTACCTTGAAATTCTGAAACTTATCAATGACGGAATCTATGTTATTCCGGAAGAAGATAGCGAAGATAATGCCATGAAGAAAGTCAAGCTGGCAGATGGTTATTTGATTATTCCAAGCAACTGGATTGTTGTAAATCCAGAAAGAGCAGAAAGCTGTCGTTATGCAGCCGTTCTGGAATGTAGAAATTCAGCTAAGTATGAAGTTCCACATTTCATCTATCTTAACAATTACAAGTACGGAAACGAATACACCAATGACATGGAAGAACAGTTTTACTCGCTATGTCGTAAGACATGGCCGAGGTTTTCAGAAATTGAAGAACTTAATAAGAAGAATCAGCCAGTACCAGACCCAGATAACAAAGGTCATTATCTAAATGCAGAAGCATATCTGAACGCACCTATTATCGGATTATTCAGCATTGATGAACAGGGTGATAATCTTACCGGTGAATATCCATATGGTGCTATGATTGTAAGAACATCAGATGAAAGTGAAGAAGAATAAGAAAAAGGCTACAGATGTTGGTAGCATCTGCAGCCTGATTACAAATCAAAAAATTTGAATTGTAATATGTTTTCGCATACATTATCATATCAAATTTTCTTGATTTTTTCAATCAATTCTTATTTATTCCACACGCAAAACAAGACTGAATACGGCAATAATATCCGTAGGATAATTGTACCTTTTTTCACAGAATTGGCGTTCTGAAAAAGGCATAAAAGGCAGTCACAATATCAACCACCTGCCGAACGGAATACGGGGCAGAAATGCCCCTATTTCATATTAAAAGAAAGCGGAGGAATATCATATTATGGCAAAGACAATCCAAGAACAGATAGCAGAGATGGAAGCTCGTTGCAGTCAGTTAGAAGAACTGCAGAAACTGTTTGAAAAAGCAGTAAAAAATGAGTTCGGAATCGAAGCAAAAAAGATACACAAAATCCTTGAAAAGGGCAACGACATTTCAAGTGATTTTCTTACAAAAATCACAGCACATTTTGGTCTAAAAACCAAAGAAGATTATGCAGACTTTCTGAATGTTTTCTGTACTGAATCCAGTCTGGATTACTTCATAAAAAAGCGTACAGAAAATACAGAAGCGTAAGCCATGCAGGGGATAAATAACAACCAATCCGCAGGATCTTGGTTGTTATCGTAAGGGGGGGGTGCAGCTTCCCTTTCATTTCTGAATGGCTCGAAGCCACGAAGAAATGAGCAATGGTAGATAAAAATTCATGACCGCAGGGAATGCCTTTTTATCGTAGGAAGTGCAACTTCCTGCTGTTGTGTAATGAAGATATGTGCCAAGGAATGAGCCTGATTTTTGGAAGCTCTGCTTACAAAAATAATGGCGAATGAGTTGGTACATATCGGAATGGAGCAACAGGCGGAAAGGGTTAGTGCTTCGCTTGGGAAAACCTGCAAGGTGTTCCCAATAAGAACAAATTACCCCGCAGGGGCAAGGACGCAGGACGCAGGGGAAACTTGCTTTCCCTAATTTGTATAGGGAAGTCGGAGAGAAGAAATGTTGCTTTGCTGTATTGGGAGTACATCTGCAGGTGAAGCCATGCAGGATGGTACGACCTTTACAGCAAACTTCATCAAGTACTCTGGCTACCTTGCACAAGCGACAGCGAAGTGTAAGATCAGACAGAGTGCGCAGATGAAATCCGCAACATTTTTTCTCGCAGACTTACCTATATTATGTAACTACAACAGAATAATAATAGCGAGGTACAGACTTATGGAATTAACCAAATATGGTGGCACCGAAATCCTCGCACATATCAAGCATGATTTACGACAGCTTCCACAAGGAAAATCATACGGAAATGAATCCGTAGATACTGAACTGTCACATAAAAATTACAGCCTGATAGACCGAGGAAAAACAGCTAAAGAAGTGAACCAATACCGAAAAGATTTTGAAAATAAAATCTTTAAGTATAATCGTAAGAATCTGGTACACGCAGTAGAGCTTGTAATTCAATGTCCAAGCGACTGTCCAACAGAGCAACACGAAACATTTTTTCAGACAGCATTTGACTGGTACTGTGCTAATTATTTACCTGCAGGAAAAGAGTGTGTTTTTGTAGCTGAAATTCATAAAGATGAACACAAGTGGGTAGCAACTGAAAACGGACTGAAAGATATATCAAAAGAACATCTTCATATAGCTTATGTCCCTGCCGTTCCTGCAGGAGAAAAACATCCCGATTTTGAATACAGATTAAATGCGGATGCCTTAACAAAAAGAGCCATTCTCCGAGATATGCACCCATCCCTGCAAGCTACACTTGATAAAGCAGGTATAAAAGCTACAGTATATCAGAAAAAATCCGGTGACGGAAAAGCAGTTCCACTTACAGTAAAACAGCTAAAGGAAATTACAAATAAAACAGGTGTGGTAATAGACCATACTCTTACAGTAGATGAACTTGCAAATATACTGTCGAAAAATGTTGAATTAAGCCAAAAAGTAGATGTGCTGACAACAGCTAATGCAGAACAGAAACACAACATTTTCAACCTTAATAATAAGGTAAATAAAAAGGAACATCAGATTAGTAATCTGCAATCTGAATTAAAGAGCAAAACTGACACAGTAACAGCAGATAAAGAAAAAGCTGAACTGCAAGCGAAGCTACAGGAGAAATACCTTGAAAATCAGAAATTAAGACAAGCAGCACAGCAGATAATTTTTGAAAAAGAAAGACAGCTTTCCAATGCACAGAATGTCATTGCAGCAAAAGAGCAGGAAATAAGCCAGACTGCAAGAGAAAATCAAAAAATGCAGGAGCAGATTAAGACCCTGCAGGAATCATTAAAAACCAAAGCCCTTGAACTACAGCAGGAACGCCAGAAAGTCACAGAACTGGAAGCAAAGAAACCGACTGTATCTGCCACGCCAAAAGAGCATACTTGGGGTGCAGATTCCGGATGGGGTTCTACATCAGGATGGGGCAATACAGCTAATAAAGAACACACAGTAGAGGAAGAAAAATTATGGTAGACAACACAATACAATCCGTACTCAATGCAGAGCATAAACTTGAAAGCATGGTCGAATCATCTACGGATGGTTCGACTGATACCACAGAAAAGGAATTTCAGGAGCTACGCAGAATTACGGAGCAGGTAACATTATCTGCAATAAAAGCAACCGAAAACTGGGGCAGGAATGCCCTCAATAAATCAAAAGAATATGTAGAGGAAATAAGCCTATGATAAAAAAATATGGTTTGTGGTACACAGTAAAATATTACTGCATGATACCATTTGCAATTTTAGCAATCGTACTGGCATACGCCAACGATTATATATTTGAAATTTCGTGTGAGTATATGAAGCTCACAGAACGACACCCATTATATAACATCTACAAAATGGCAGTACCTATCGGACTGGCTGCTATATGGTTCATGATAGTATTTACTATCTGTAGGGATAAGCGTTACAGATACCTAACCGGAAGAACCTACGGAGCAGACAACAGTAAATATAAAAGAAGTTATCACGAACTAGTGGAATACTTCCAGAACGCAGAACCACACAAACTTGATACTTCCACATTTGAGAAAATACCTTGGAGAAATGCAAAAGGAATTATATTCGGAACGGATAAAGGTAAACTCATACAGATACCATCCAATTCAGAATGTAACATTGCAATATTCGGTCCTCCGGGTTCCGGAAAGACAAGTGGAATTGCTATCATAAATGCAATGAGCTTTCAGGGAAGCGTACTTGCAGTAGATGTAAAGGGCGATTTATATAATTATGTGTCAAAGCATACCAAAAGAAAAATCGTTAGATTCTGTCCTGACAGTCCTACAGCATTAAAAGACAGCGTAAGATTTGACCCATTCGCAGAACTGGGGCAGATGGACGATACAGACAAAAAGTTGTATCTTGAATCCGTCGCAACCGTTCTCATCGCAGATGAGGGCGGATCGGACGGAAACTACTTCTCTACAAGGGCAAGGAAGATGTTTCAAGGTATCACTCATCTGATACTGCATAGAAATCCAAACGCAAGTTTTCCGGATGTGATACACTCCATCCTGCAGGGAAATGTATTTGACTGGGTAACAAAAGCCATAGAAAGTGACTGTGAACCTGCTAAAGAGCTTCTCGCAAGTTTCTATGGCAACTCTGAAAAGAATGTATCTTCTGCCTATGACGCACTTACAACAGCACTTGTGCATTTTTCAAATCCGATATTAGATGAATTATTATCGAAGAATGGCAATTGTATTTCAATCAAAACTTTAGAGCAGGGAACAGACCTTTATCTGCAGATTAGTCAGGAACACTTGGACGCATACGCTCCATTATTTACGCTACTCATTCAAAGTATGAGTACAGCATTTACAAAAAGACCGGACAGCTCCACAGGAGTAAAAAACAGACCTATACTTATGTTACTGGACGAGTTCCCACAGCTTACATTCTCATACAAGCTGATTAACTCAAATCTGTCTACGCTCCGCAGCAAGTCCGTAATATGCATGGTAATACAGCAGAACTTGTCACAGCTCGAATACAGATACCAACCAACAGGAGCACGCTCCATCCTCGGTAACTGTAATTATCAGATAATACTTGGAAGCAATGACATCAATTCTTCTAAGGTATTCTCTGACACATTCGGAAAAAAGAAAGTACTGAAAATCAGCAACTCCGAAACCAATTCACATAATAATACAACTGGTCGCTCCGTTCAGGAAGCGACAGAAAAAGTATTTGAACCTGAATACTTTGGCGATTTATCTGCCAACAACAAGATGATAATTTACTTTAAGGGTAAATATTGCGAAGCAACCAAATTGAATTGTTACAAAGATTAGAAAGAGGTAATCATTATGAAAAATAAAGCAATTTATCGTATAAAAGATAAATTTAAGCATATCGGTGCCAGTTGGGATGAACTGGCACCTGATAAAGATGAAGCTATCAAATACGCACACACACATATCAATCCAGAGCCACAGCGAATGATTGATACTAACCACTATACAATGGACTACTGCCTTGCACATTCAGGAGAATCTATAAATGAACGTTTCCGACAAGACAGAGCAGACAACATTGACCTGCAGATAGCCGACATGGTAGCATTACATACCACAAATACAGACTTGGTTCTGTATCGTGGCGTATGCGATTATGTATATGACCTAATGAAAGAAAATGCAAAAAATATGACTGACTGCGACCTATACGAAAAAGGATTCCTTGCAACAAGCCTTGTAAAAGGTCATGAAATTAACTCTGAAATCAAATTAAGGATTTATGTGCCTGCAGGAACTAAATGTGTATATATGGGAAATGTAAACGAAGAACAGGGATACTATGAAGTAGATGTCATGCACAGCTCAAAACTTAAAATTATCAGCATGGATAAAGAATACATCAACTGCAAACTTCTTGAAACTGCATAATAACAGAGGAGTATAATTCTGTAATGGTTTTATACCCCTTTTATAATTGTTTAATAACCTTATAATACTATTATAAAAGTGTGGTAAGCATGGATAAGTGATATTCCGTCATTGATAAGCCGATGGAAAAGACCATGCACAGCTCATGGATAGCACAGCTACCCACAACCTGTACACAGCCTTTGCCACAGCTTACCAACAACTCCATGAACCTATCACTTACCCACCCTTACCACACTACTACTGCTCATGCTGAAAGCCTTATTTTCTTTATATTTTATAGAAAAACCTTGACTTTGCCACTACCCCAGATACAATCTTAGGGGATTAGGCAACGGCTTTTGGGTGCACTTTTCCTGCAGAACATCTGCAGATAAGTGCACCCAAATACTACAATCCCTTTTTCATGAGGTATCCGTATTTCTGTTTCCCGACTGTGGCTATCCGTAGATATGCCACCACGCTTTAATAGTTCCCGCAGCTCCAATAATTACTCCAACTACCAGTCATTTCTAACTGTTGCGTGTATCCCTCTGAAAGAACACTAACTTGTCCCAGAGGTAGCCTGCAGCTTTACGCTACAACTGTGCGCCCCCGCCTTAACTCTTTAACCTTGGACTTATAACAAGCCTTTAGGCTTCCCTTTCTGTTCGGGTGGAACATCCCTGCTCCAATGAGGATATGAAACGGCTTTTTTCCCCTATGGTCATACATCCTATGGAAACTTGGTTATAAGATGTAACCCTGCGATTTTCTTGTTAAGCTCGCAACACTCCCATCTATATTTATACTGCCTAGGCTTTGCAGATAGCGATTATACAAGCGAATTAGTGTTAGCCGATATAACGCCCTCTCCTATTTTCCAGGAGCCGGATTGGCATTAAAAAAAGTATGTATATGACAGCCACAATCACACACAAACTTCCATATTCCCTAGGGAAAACCGCCTTATTTTGGCTTGAAACCCTTGTATTTCCTATATCTAGTGGGTTGACACAAATACAAAAAACACATATAATAAGAATACAGAAATAAGCAGTCAAACGGACTGCAACAGCTTTATGATTGTGATTCGTGGTTGAGTCAATATTCAAGAGAACGCCAATTCTCTTGAAAAAGCTGAAATTAAACAAATTATTGAAAAAGAAGCTACGCCAATAGCTTCTTTTTTTATGCTCTCAGCCTTTACAACATATATTCTACATAATCTCCGTTCTAAAATCAAGAGCAAATTATCACTCTAAAGTTACATTTTCATATTTTAGCACTTGTAATTAGCAAATATAAGTGATATAATAACCTTATTAAAGGGGTATAAAACCATTATTTTAATGGTATTATAATGGTTTAATAAAGGTTTTATAATGGTATAATACCCCAATTTTTCATGGAGGTAAAAATATTGGAAATTATTTCTGTAAACATTACAAAAGGTGG
>ENA-ORPH01003088-ORPH01003088.1-human-gut-metagenome-genome-assembly--contig:-NODE-3088-length-12845-cov-5.169195_pt1 | contig 12845 bp, 23 predicted proteins | sample MGYA00242142_ERZ509074 | MGnify/ENA primary metagenome ERZ509074 (study PRJEB26280, sample SAMEA2338724) | human gut metagenome | biome: human gut; feature: human-associated habitat; material: faeces...
CTGTAAATCTGCTGTCAATGACTTCGGTGGTTCGAATCCACCTTCCCCCACCAAAGCAGAGCCAGACGAACCAGATGCGTTCGCCTGGCTTTTCTGCGTCTCCAGCAATCTACATGGTCGGCGGCGCGTTTGTCCTCGTGTGCTCTCTTGTGCAAGAATAGAAAAAGAGCACCTGCCCTTCAGCGAAGATGGGCAGGTGCTCTTTTCTACATTTTTTCATAACGTAAGCCGTTATAACCTAACGATTCCATGAAAAATGAGAAAATACTTGTTATATTTTCTCGTAAAGGAGCATGGCTATGATTAGGATTTTACTGTCCACGCGCCTCGGCGAAAGGCGCTGGACGCAGGCTGATCTCGCTCGCGCAACTGGCATACGTCCGTCTACCATCAACGACTACTACCACGAATTCGCCGAGCGTGTCAACCTTGAGCATCTGGATTTGATATGCGAAGCACTGGACTGTGATCTCGAAGATCTGATTATCCGCATACCGAATAGTGAGCCGCGGGTACGGACACGGACCGGCTTTGAATTACATACCAAACGCTGACTTGCTCCCCAAAGCCCGGACGCTTACCATGCGTCCGGGCTTTCTCCTTTTGCGGGAATCGTATAGACCTCTATGGCGTTCCTCCCTAAATTTCTGTTCCGTCTGGCAAAATGAAGCTGATCTTCACGCTGCACCCCAGGGCGCTTGCCAGCGACTCAATATCCTTTTCCGTGAAGTTGCCGCGAGTCATCTTATTCGACAGGTTCTGGCGCGTCTGCCCGGATGCTTCGGCTAATTCGCCCATCGTCATATTTTGCCGTTTCATAATTAGGCGCAGCTTCTCTGCAACTGAAATATCCATACTATCGCCTCCTGTCATCACTATACACGATTCTGTGTCGATTGTCAAAAACTTTTTTGCAAATTTCACGATAAAATGTAAATTATCTATTGACAAATGACACGAATTAGTGTAATATAAGCATGTAAGGCAAAGCCGAACAGCTTTTTGAAAGGAGCGAGGTGAATGAACGACGTGAACGTCACCGAGGCGCTGCTGAAAGCGATCCTCGAACTCATCGAGAAGTGCGAAACACTCGAAGAACTCCGCGAAAGCGTCAAGCGCATCATGGATGAGTAAATAAAAAGTGAGCGACCGCCCCTAGCAAAGACGCCGCTCACTCCACCCGAAAAGGTGAGTCGGGAGCCTTACCCCGACCACCTTGATTATAACCAAGTAAGGCAAAAATATCAAGGAGGAACACAAGATGAAATACGCTGACATCAACCGCAGATTTACCGAGATCGTAGCCGAATGGATGGCAAAAGGTTACACCATCAATACCGCGTCCATGAGCGGCAGCCAAGGCGAAACCGCAAAGATCGACCTTACGGACGGTAAAGAGATCATCCGCATCTTGGTAGACCGCTTCTCTGATTATGCGGCAAACGTCGAGGGCGTCGAGATCATCGTCGGCAAAGCGCTGGATGCCGATGTCCGCCCCAACAGCAATGACAACTGGGCGACGCTTTGGAACAGCCAGCTCGAAGTCCTCCAGCATGAGCGGTTCTTCAAAACGGGTGAAAGCCGATTCGGTGGTGCGCGGTACGGCACCGAAGCCGAAGCAAAAGCCGTTGCAGCGCTCCGATTCAAACGATACATCACCAAGGAAACAACCAACAAACACGAAATTTCCTCAGACAAGGCTATGGAGATTGCCAAGCACATTATCCGCCGCGAGTTCGGGGTCAAGCGCATCATCGAGGCTGATGTTTCTATTTTCAAGCGTAATGATGCCGACGGCACCAGCTACTGTGTCAGCTATCGCAACAAGACCTACCGACTGCGCTAAAAGGAGGAAGAGTAATGAAAGACGTCAAAGTCGAATGGTGTGAAAACTTCATCAAAGCGCGATTCGCAAAGCATCACCCATTTCCGGGCGGCGGAATTGAAGTTCACTGCTTCTGGAAAATGGCGGAGGCATCTGGGTTATATGAACGCGGAACCTACGGTTCTCCAATGAGCGAAGCGCTGTCTAAACTTTGCAAGTTTGAAGATGTCCGCGACGAAGACGGAAACATCTGCTACACGGTATTCAAGCTGGCATAATAGCGGTCCCGCCCCGGAGGTCACGAGGGCTGAAAGGATAGATCATGAATAAAATTCGCCGCAAGAATTTGCAGACCATCATTGACCAGCTGGAAGAACTGAAAGGCAGCCTTGAAGACCTTCTGGCTGAGGAAGAAGAATACCGCGACAACATCCCGGAGAATATGCAGGAAAGCGAACGCTACGAAAAAGCCGACGAGGCCTGTGACAATCTTTCCGGTGCCGTAGACAGTCTGGAAGAAGCTATCAGCAGCATCGAAGCTGCTATCGAGTGAAAGGAGAACGTCTTATGACGATCAAAACGTTGGAATACATTCACGCGCTCTTGATTGAGGAGGAGCGTAAGCGCAAGGAAGTTCGCGATAACTCCAGACAGCTTCAGCACGAATACGAAGAAAACGGCGCAGATGAGAAGCTGATTAAGCGGCAGACCGAATATGCAGACGAGTTTATGCGCGAACACTTTGCCGCGCTGAACGCGCTGGAAGACTTTGAGGGGCAAGAGTGGTAAGGGGGTTCAGAGCATGGGGCTGATGATTGACAAACCGGCAAAGACATTGATCGAACGCTTTGCCAAGAAGCAGCAGGACGGACACTTCGCGTGTCCCCGCTGCGGGAAGATGACGATGGACACAGAGAGCGTCACACGCAACGCCCTCAGCCGTCGCGTCGGCTGCTACATCTGCGACACCTGCGGAACGGCTGAAGCTCTCGAAGATTTTGCACATAAGCAGAATTCGCTCAACGTGTGGGCAATCACAAAAGAACCGGAGCTGTGGCGTATGCTGAGCTGGAATAGCGATGGCATTGAGATCGCCGGTCACGAGGGAACGTGGTATGTCATTGACGAGGGCGATTTTCAGATTACCCCGGATGTGGACGGCAAACCGGAAACGCTCACCGCGCACCTGTTCCTGCTTGAAAGTGAGCTTTACGGCGAGGATGCTGCAGGTCTCATCGTGAACGATGAAAAGCAGATCGTCATGGAGGACGTCTGGAACGGCTTCGACGATCTGGAAGACGCCGGGTGGGAGAAAGCGCGGAAGATCGAATGCCCTGTCTGCAAGGGTGAGTTTCTGCGAGAGGACATGACTTTTACACGAGACTGCCACGGCATTACTTACCGGTTGGTCTGCTTCGATTGCTACGACAAGGTTATGGGAAAAGGCTACGACGGAGAATACTACACCGAAGCGGACGAATGTATTGAGGAGGATTATTGAGCATGAAAAAAATTACCGTCCTCGACTTCTGTAATCAGATTGGAGCAGCCAGTGATGAGATTCCGGTTGTGGTGAAAGCCGGACCATTGACGATCGGGCATTTTGCCAGCCTGTATATGCTGCCAGCCGCGTCCATGCCGGGAACGCTCGAAGCGAAGATAAATTTCGTGACATTGAAACGTGACGAGATTGTGATTCAGATAACACCGAAAGCGTATAGCACGAAGTAAGCGCCTCTGTCGCGTCGCTGCTGGACTTGCAAGTTTAGGCAGCGCAAAGCGACGAGAGAATCAATGGGCAGATATAAAAACGGCGTAGCGAGCCGCCAGAGCCGCGCAAAAAAGAAAACCCCTCACATGACACTTCTGCCATGCGAGGGGTTTGTTCATGTGTTCAGATAAAGGCGCTGTCCACGTTGTCCGATGCGTCCTGCTCCTGAAAGCCGTTTGCCTTGGCGGCTTCAAACGTGATGCCGCCACGCTTGTGGTCGGACTTGACCAGCTCAAAATAGCACTTGCCGCCCGTGATGATGATAACCTGCGCCAGACTGAGCGCGGCTGTCAACCAAGCGGCAGAAGCCATATAGTTGGACTTGATGCACAGGCGCATCAGGTAAATACATTCCTGCGTGATAAGCAAGCCAGACCCGACCAGCAGGAAGCAGACGAGTTTGCTCGTGTCCAGCTTCTTTCTCCTGCGCTTTTTCTGAGCCATCAGATCATGCCGAGCTTCTGCGCGAAGCGGTAAAGAACCGTGACGAGCTGCTCGCGCGTCATCATGTCCTGCCACATGAAGTTCGCGGAGCCGTCGGGCAGCGGTGCGCCGCCCTGCACGATGCCGTTGTTGACTGCCCACTGGCGAGCAGCTTCGCTCCAATCGCTGCAGTCATTGTCCTGAAGATCTTTCCGCATTTCGCGGAAAAGCTCTGTGAAGGTTGCTTTGTCCATATCGTCGTCCTCCTTTTCTCCGTTTTCCAGCGCCATAACTGTGTGCCCAGAGGAAACGATAATGTCGCCCCGGCGCAGGTAGGCGTCAGATGTCAGGTACTTCCGGTCAGTCAGCAATTCAAATTCTCCCGTAGCAGGGAAGCAGCGCATCATGCAGTAGGTCGTGCAGGAATTGCCCTGCTTGCGGTAGGTTTCTTTCAGGGCGTCGACGCCAGCGGAAATTGCGCAGAGCATCATAAACGCGCTGCAGTCCGTTTCTACGGGCTTTGCGATCTTGCTCAGAATGAAGTCTACCGCTTCCGCAGCGACGTAGGCTGTGTTGCGACCGTCCTGATCGTACCCGATGTTCTTGTTGCCGACACCAGCTTCGCACGCCTGCGCGGCTAGCTCGGCTTTCCTGCGGTCCTTGAACCGGAGAACACCGAGCCAGCTTCCAGAGTACCAATACGCGAAGTTTAATTCGCGACCGGTCTGATTGCCGGGTTTCTGCCCATGCGCGCCAGTTTCGCCGAGCGACGCCTGCCCGATGCGTACGCTCATGTTTCGTCGCCCCCGGAGGTCAAAAGCTCACCGGCGGTGAGGAAACTGTGATTCAGCCAATACACAGCAGCCTCGATCATAGCGTCCAGCTTTGCTTCGTCAACAGTGATGTGACGCTTTTTGAGCCAGTCAAGCACAAATGCTTTCTTCTCATCTCCGCGACCAGAGCCCTTATAAAGCTGCTCTGCGGCAGAAACAGCGACTCTCACCCAGCCTTCAATATCGGTCTGCTGCTGGGCTGTGGTCTTGCTCTTGATGTACGGAATGACGATGACGGTAATGACTGCTGCGATCAGCGCAAATACCGCCTGAATGATGGTGGTAACGTTGTATTCCATGAATCGTGTTCCTCCTTAGTCATACAGGGCGTGAATGCCCTGCTTTGTCAAAAAATCCTTCTGCTTATGCTTGATGTTGGCTGCGTAGTTCAGAGCATCGTGCATATCGCCGTTGCAGTTCGCGTCTGGAATGCGCTGTACCGCCTTGGCGGTTGCTTCGCCGAGCGCGATTGCTGCGCCTGTACTCTGCACCATGAGCAGAAAGAAGTCTTTCTGCGCTTCATCCTGCTCTTCGGCGCGCTTATCACGCGCCGCAATTTTCCGTTCCAGTTTCCAGACGATAAAGCCCATGATGGCGGACGGAATCCCCATAGCCGCGACAAACGCGATCAGAAACTCACCAGCGTTGATTGTCATAATCACTTTCACCTCTACTTGCAAAATGCAGGAGAGGCAGACCGTGCCGCCCCTCCTGCTGCGTGTCAGATCTCTACTTCGAGATCCTTCAGGATTTCCTCGACCTGCGGCTTGATGAGAGCCGGCACCTGGTCGAGCGTCTTTTTGCCCTTGACGATCAACGTCGCATACACGATTGCCATATCAGCGACCTCCTTTCCACACAGAATGGTCAAAAGAAAAAGTCGAAGGCGCTTCATACGCCCTCGACCTCATCTTCTTCAAGGATACGCCGGACTTCCTCGCGCAGTCGTTCCGGCACATCATCAAGTGTTTTCAGCCCCTTTCGAATCAGCTCGGCATACACTTTCGCCATATCCATCAACCTCCGATCACAAGCTCATAGACGTCACAGAGCGCAAGCTGCGCCTGCGTGATCTGTGCGGACAGTCCTTCGTTGACGCTTTGCAGGTCGCTTACCTGCTGTTTCAGCTTCGGAATGGTCTCCTTTTCGGCTTCGGCCAGCTTCGCCTGCGCGAAATAGCCGTCGAAGCTGCCGAGAATATCATCATAGATCCCGTCATAGAATGGCAGTTCCAGATAATACTCATCGTACTCGAAGCCGGAGATCGTCAGCTCGCCCTGCGTTTCCGAGAACGGAGCTACGTTCTCATAGAACCGCACAAGGCAGTAGCCGGGCTTGTCAGGCTGCTCCTCCAGCGAGAACGCATTTGCCGGCGCATTGTCGCCTCTTACTTTCATTTCGCACAACCTCCTTCAAGATTCGTACCCCGATAGGGTCAACATACTTTTTCCGCGCCATAACAGAATCACAGTGCTTGAGCTGGCCGATCCGGCTCAAAAGCCCCGATGCCGTCCGATACGCGATCCGCTGGTGACGCTCGATCTTCTTGCGCACCTTGCGGCATTGGCGCGTAAAGCGCAGGAAGTTTTTTCGGCGCATGGTAGTATAATCGCGGTAAAAGCGATACCCGACGTAATCCAGCGGCCGCACTTTCAACGGGAACACCTGCCAGTTGCCCTTCATCTGCAGCCGCAGCCGCTTTTGCAGATACTCGGCAATCGCTTTCCGCGCACGGTGCAGCTTCTTTTTGTTCGGGCCAAAGAGGACAATATCATCCATGTATCGCACGCTGTACTTCACACCGTCGAGCGTCGTAATGTAACGGTCGAGCGGCTCAAGATAGAAATTTGCGAGCCACTGGCAGATGAAAAAGCCAATGGCCAGCCCCTGTTCGCAGGTTTGCAGGATCTCCCACGTCAGCTTTAGATACTTCTTGTCCTTGATCTTGTGCGCCAGCATCCAGATCAGCTTGCGGCGGTCGACAGAATGGTAGAAGTGGTGAACGTCCATTTTGCAGACGTACCGGCTTCCTTTTTTGTCGTGGTGAATGACACGCTTGCAGCGCCGAAGCGCGTGCTTTCCGCCGCGTCCCGGTACTGATGCGCAGCACCAGTAATTCATCCCGCGCAGGAAGACCGGCGACGCCGCCAAGACCATCAACGTGTGGACAATGCCGTCGGGGAAGAACGGAACGTATTCGATCTCTCTCCACTTTCGGCTGCTGTTGTCGAAGATCCTGCGCTTCTTCGGCTGGGCTGGGGTGAAAGTCTGCGTCTGCAGAAGATCATAGACGCGGTCCGTGTATGAGCACGCACAACAACGAGACGACACTGGGACAGGAGATCGATCTTGTCGAGGACTATATTGCCATTCAAAGAATCAGATTTGAGGATGTGCTGAACTTTTCCATGCAGGTCGACCACGGATGCGAAGCTGCACGGATCCCGAAGCTGACTGTGATGCCGCTCGTAGAAAATGCGGTAGTCCACGGAACGGAGAACTGTCTGGATTCATGTGATATTGTGCTTTCGGTAGAATCGGACGGACAGTACATCCGGATCCGTGTATCCAACACGGGGACAGCTTTCTGCGATGATCTGCTTGAAAAGCTTCGCACGAAGGCGATCCGGCCCAGGCATAATGGAATCGGTCTTATGAATATTGACAGCCGTCTGAAGCTGTATTTCAAGGATCAATACCGGATACGTTTTTATAATGATGGGAAATATGCTGTGGCGGAAATGGTCATTCCCTATGAGCCTGTGAAAGAGGGAGGCGGAGACAAATGCTGAAGCTTGTGATCGCAGACGATGAGAAGCTGATCCGCGAGAGCATCAGCCATTTGATCGACTGGAGCGCGCTGAATATTGAAATACTCGCGGTCTGCAAAAATGGGCTGGAAGCGTTCAAGGTCATATCGGAAGGCGAGCCCGATCTTGTCTTGACGGACATCAAAATGCCCGGAATGACCGGCATAGAGCTTGCTTCGCATTTTTCCAAGTGCGCGGGACATCCGATAGAATTCTTGTTTTTAACGGGCTATGAGGAGTTTGACTTTGCGCTGGCCGCGATCGAAAATGGCGTGCATCATTATCTTGTGAAGCCGATCGATGAAAACCGCCTGATCGATGCGATGAAGCAGGCCTGCAAAAGTGTTGAGCAGAAGCAGCGCGAGCTGCGGAACGCTCATGTAAAGGAGACTGCGGCGGAACGGATATACAGCGAGTGTATCCGGCAGGTTCTCCATTATGTTGAATTAAACTATCAGGATCCGGATATTTCATTGAAACAGATCGCTGAAAACGTGCTGTATATGAACGTAGATTATCTCGGGCGCCAATTCAAACAGGAATACGGCGTGCGCTTTACGCAGTACCTGACGGAACTGCGGATCTCGAAGGCGATGTTTCTGCTTCAGCATACAAATCATAACGTCAATGAAATTGCGGAAGAAGTGGGCTATTCCAACAATCCGAAATATTTCAGCAGCGTATTTCGAAAGGAAGCCGGAATGTCGCCGCATGAGTTTCGTTATAAGCGAAGAAAAAAACCAGATGAAGACTGAGCCTCAGGGTCTGAAGCGAAACGGTGCAGAAAAAGAAAGGGTATCAGCTATGAAATTAGGTATCGGACTTTATCGTCATATGCTTACACCAGATTATTTCCAGTTTGCAAGACAGTGCGGGTGCACGCACCTGATCATTCACCTCGCAAATTACTACTCAAAAGAAAGAGGAATCGTTACAGCAACAGATGAAAAATCGAACTACGGTGCTTCTGCGAAGGACGATCCGATATGGGATCTGGAAAATTTACTGGCAATAAAAAAACAGGCAAGTGAATACGGGCTTGAAATATACGGAATAGAGAATTTTAGCCCGGCAGACTGGTATGATGTTTTACTTGCGGGGCCAGAGCGCGATCAGCAAATTGAGCGCTGCAAGAGAATGATCCGGAATGTGGGCAAAGCCGGTATTCGGGCATTTGGATATAATTTCAGTATAGCAGGCGTTTGGGGACATCAGAAAAAGAAGGCGGCGAGGGGCGGGGCTATCAGCACCTGTTTTGATGCGTCTCTGCTAGATATTAATGCACCGATCCCCAATGGCGAAGTATGGAACATGACGTATGCTGCGTCAGACGGAGGCTTTGTCGCACCTGTCTCACAGGAAGAGTTGTGGGAGCGTCTATTTTATTTTCTGGAGCGGATTCTGCCCGCCGCTGAAGAAAGCGGCGTGGAGATGGCACTGCATCCAGATGATCCTCCGATGCCGGAGCTCCGTCGGACAGCAAGGCTTGTCTATAAACCGGAGCTCTATCAGAAATTGATTGACTGGAATAAAAGCAGCTCGAACAAGCTGGAATTATGTCTGGGAAGTCTTCAGGAAATGCAGTCCGAGCGTCCGATTTATGAATATCTGGATACATATCTTGCACAGAATCGGGTGAGTTATATCCACTTTCGGAACGTAAAGGGAAAGGTTCCCTGCTATGATGAGGTATTCGTGGACGAGGGCGATATTGATATGCTGCGCGTGATCCGCCAATTAAAAGCGCACCGGTTTGAGGGCGTTCTGATCCCGGATCACACACCGCTTATGAATTGCGCTTCATCGTGGCACGCGGGAATGGCCTATGCGCTCGGATATATGCGGGCGGCAATACAGGCGGTAAACGAAGAAGACTGAAAATATGGAGGAAGAGAAAATGAATCAGAATTTTGAGCGGGCATTTCAGCTTTCTGGACAGGTTGCCCTGATTACAGGCGGAGGAAGCGGGCTTGGTTATGCAACCGCAAAGTGCATGGCGGCGGCCGGAGCCGTGGTCGTGATCATGGGAAGAAGGGAGGAGGTGCTTCAGAAAGCTTGTGCAGAGTTGGGCGACACTGTACATTATATCGTGCATGATATTACAGATGTGAGTGCGGCCCAGACGGTGATCGATAGGATCGTCCGCGATTATGGTTCTATCGATATTATAGTCAACAACGCGGGACGACACTGCAAGAAGCCAGTCGAGGAGATCTGCATTCAGGATTTTAAGAACCTTATGGATGTGCATCTTTATGGCGGATTTGCACTGACACAGGCGGCGATCCCCTACATGAAAAAGAAGAAGCATGGGAGCATTATTTTTATTTCTTCGGAATCTGCGCTGGTTGCGCTGACGAATGTTTGTGTATATGGTTCCGCAAAAGGCGCACTTCTGGGACTCACAAAATGTCTTGCAGGCGATATTTCAAAGGATGGAATCCGCGTCAACGCGATTGTGCCAGGCTTCATCGATACGCCGATGTTCCATCAGGCTGTCGATCAGGACTTGCCCAGACAGCAAAAAATTCTGGGACATACGCCGCAGTGCTGCTATGGGAAACCTGAAGATATTGGTTGGGCGGCGACATATCTGTCGTCTGAGGCGGCAGGCTTTGTGAATGGCAGTACACTCGTCGTCGACGGTGGTTTTTCGATCGGTTTTTGAAGGGGCAAAGAGGGAGGAACGCATGGTAATGTGGAAAAATGAAGACGAAATGTTCGCGCTGATGCGTGAGAAGCTGTATACACCTGTTATTGGCGATATTCTGGATCAGAATGGCTTTGTACATCAGTTTTTGCCGCCTGATATTCGTCCGCTCAGTGGAAATATGAAAATCGCTGGAAAGGCGATGACTGTTCTTATGATTGATGTATATGGCGAACAAAACAAACCGTTTGGATATTTGACTGAGGCACTGGATCAACTGGAAAAGAATGAGATCTACTTGGCGACAGGCGGCACAAAACGCTGTGCGTACTGGGGCGAACTGCTGACGGCGACAGCAAAGAAGAGAGGCGCCGCAGGCGCTGTCCTGAATGGATGGCACAGAGATACGCCGCAGGTTCTTGAGCAGAACTGGCCGGTGTTCAGCTGCGGATGCTATGCGCAGGACTCGAGCGTCAGAACCCAGGTGGTACAATATCGCTGCCAGATTGAAATTGGACAGGTGACGGTGCAGGACGGCGATATCGTTTTTGGCGATATTGATGGCGTGGTGATCATTCCGAAGGAAATAGCCGAGGAGGTTATAACAAAGGCACTTGAAAAGGCTGCCGGAGAAAAACAGGTTCGAAAAGCGATCGAAAACGGTATGTCGGCGACGGAAGCTTTTTCAACGTTTGGGATCCTTTGAGTTTTAATGAAAAACGATTTAATATACGAGGGGCTTTGTATGAACAACCAAGAGGAAATGGTTAGAGAAGCTAATAAGTATTACCCAAACCACTGTGAAATTGACAGGTGGGCGGCGGAACTGTTAAGACGGGCTGAAACGATTGATGTTTTCGGAGAACCTATGAACTATTGTCCGTCGAGCATACAATTTGGAAATTTCCCAAATGCATTAGAGAATAGATATATTAAGTTTAATACTACTGGTGTTCAAAGAAATTTTTGGGGATATTGGCAACCGGCAATCTGTAACCCAGCGCCGCTGCTAATTAATCTTCCAGGGTATGGATCATCAATTAGTATGTACCCCCAATTAGCTGATCAAGGGTTCCATATCTTACATATTTCTCCCATGGGATATGTTGAACCAACAGCGGTTCACACAGAGTTAAAATTAGCGGATGGAAATTGGCCCGTTCTCGACTACACAGCGCGAGGAGCATCAGGCGGATATACAGAATGGCTAACAGAATGCCTTTTGGCAATACGTTGGGCTATGAAGCAACCCGGGGTGTTGCCACGGGTGTCAATATTTGGGACAAGTCAAGGTGGGGGTGGCGCACTTTTGCTGGCATCAATTCTAGGAGATGAAGTTCGGTGCGTATGTGCAGATCTTCCATTTTTGACGGATTTCAAAGAAAATTTATTTAGCGGCTCTGCTTATGGCGTTTTAAAAACAGCATATGCAGAGGTGAATCATCAACTGTTTTGGAATCGGCTAGGATATGTTGACACACTTTCACATGTACACAGGATACATATTCCCGTCATGCTATCGGCGGGGGGAAAAGATGAAATTTGCCCAGCAAAATCGGTTGAGAAACTTTTTGCAAACCTAAATTGTACAAAGCAATATACTTTTTTGGAAAATGCAGCACACACTTTAACTCGCGAGAGTGTAATACTCTTTGCCGGGTGGCTACGTCTATATGCGTGACTATAATGTTTTTCATAAAATCTATAAATGGGAAAGGACGTGCTGCTATTGCTGGTAGTTTTGCAATTAATGAAGAAATCTGGTGTTATTCCGGTCGTCGTATTAGATGATACAGCGAAAGCTTTGACAACTGCAAATGCGCTGTTGGCTGGTGGTGTGAGCGTGATGGAAATCACGTTCCGCACCGCAGCAGCGGCGGACTCCATCAAGGCAGTCAGTGAAAACTGCCCGGAGATGCTGGTCGGCGCGGGCACGGTCGTGACGCTCGACCAGTGCAAGCAGGCGCTGGAATGCGGTGCAAAATTCATTGTCTCTCCGGGCTTTGACCCGGAGGTGGTCAGCTGGTGCGTGGAGCGGAACATTCCCATTACCCCCGGCTGCGTGACTCCAACGGAGATCATGGCGGCTATGAAACTCGGCCTGAACGTGGTGAAGTTCTTCCCGGCAGGCGTTTACGGCGGCCTGAAAGCGATGAAGGCGCTCTCTGCTCCGTTCGGCGGAATTAAATTCATCCCGACCGGCGGCGTGGACGCGAAGAACCTGAAAGAATATCTGGAAGCGCCGTTTGTCCACGCCGTCGGCGGCAGCTGGCCGTGCCCGAAAAAAGAGATTGCCGCAGGCAATTTTGACGCGGTGACGGCGCTGTGCCGCGAGGCAAGCGAGATCGTCAGGGAGGTGCGCGGATGAAGGTTTTAACGTTTGGTGAGATCATGCTCCGCCTGAAAGCGCCGGGGCATGAACGCTTTTTCCAGTCTCCGATGCTGGAAGCGACGTTTGGCGGCGGCGAGGCAAACGTAGCCGTCAGCCTTGCAAACTACGGCATGGACGCGGAATTCCTGACCGTCCTGCCGC
>ENA-ORPH01003090-ORPH01003090.1-human-gut-metagenome-genome-assembly--contig:-NODE-3090-length-12829-cov-4.691326_pt1 | contig 12829 bp, 16 predicted proteins | sample MGYA00242142_ERZ509074 | MGnify/ENA primary metagenome ERZ509074 (study PRJEB26280, sample SAMEA2338724) | human gut metagenome | biome: human gut; feature: human-associated habitat; material: faeces...
ACAGCACTCTTCCGCCGCCGTGACACAGCGCTACATCGGCATCCAGCAGCAAGAGCTGGAGCAGGCCATCGAGGGGCATTTGATGCTCGATTTCTGAACCTGAACTTTCAATGAGAAATAGAAAGAAAAACGGCGCTCTGAGCGATTTTAGACAGGGGTAGTGTCTCTATACTCGGAGCGCCGCAGAACGTCATTTACAGCGAAATTTATAAGGAATACAAAGGAGAATCCATATGACTTTTGAGGGTATCGTTATCTCAGCGCTTTTCCCGTTTTTGTTCATTGCGGTCATGCTGTGGTCGCATAGGTAAGAGTAAGGACAACGCCCCCAAACAGCAACGGATCCGCTGCGCGGTCCGTGCTGTGGGGGCGGGATGAAAGCTATGACTTACTATGTGCGTTTCTTTAGCTCATTGCTGACAATCCCTTTAGCAACTCAGCACTATCCTTGTAGTCACCTAACCCTATGAGGTATTTCTTTGCTACACTATAATTCCCTGATTCAATCTTTCTTTTTGCATAAAGGTATTTCATTTCATCTGCCATATCCAACGCATCCCTATAGTCTCCTGCTCTAAGAAAAAGTTGGTATGCAGGCATATACTGCTCCTTATTCATAAGTTGGATTGCACGGTCGTACTGCACTTCTGATTCAAGTTCAGCGCTATCCTTGTAGTCACCAAGTTCCTCAAACCCCGTTTCAACATCAAAAGAGCAATCCCCTTGCTCTAATCTCTGTTTATACCATCGGTAACTGCTTTCTTTCACCAGATTTTGACTGTCCTTATAATCGCCCAGTTCGGCAAATATCGCCCTTGCCTCATTATACTTTCCGTCAGCAAGCAATTCGGTAGCTTCATTATAGGTATTCTTCATTTCTATGCGAGGGACTACAATGGTCCATGCAGCAATAGCGGCAATAGTAACGATAAGAACAGCAGTTAAAGCTTTGACACGTTTTTTTCGTTTCCGTTCCTCTTCTCTTGCCTGTTCTGCTGCAATTCTGTCTGCTTCACGTTTTGCCTTGGCTTTTTCCTGCTCGGCTTTTGCCGTTTCGGTAATCCACGCATCATTTACCGCATTTGCTAATGCAAGGAGGCTGCACATCGGTTTTCCATAGACTTTAGACAATTCATCGTAGGCAGGAAAACCGCAGGCAGAATAAAAAGCAAGCCGCATATCGTCTTCTTCTAACGCATCTATGCGTATCGTCGCTGTAATAGCATCTGTTTGACCGCTTTTTACGGTTGAGACAATGCGGCAATAATCTGCAATATCTTCTTGATAGTCCGTAAGGAAAAGAGATTTGCATACATCTCTTTCTGATTGACCTGTCAAGAACGCTATCTCCCGAATGTCTCCTTGATGTGCGGAATAATTCCAATCCCCATTGCACAGGCGGTCTTGCACTCTATCTTTTATGTTGTCTACAACGGCATCTGTAAGTCCGAAACAATCCATAATCTCTTTTGCCGCCTCATCAAGCACGACGCCATTATGTTCCGCAAGAAGATAGGTGCTGAGATTATATGGGCAAAGCTGCACAGAAGTATAGAATAAGGCTTGTTTTGAAGGAACCGTTTCTATCCTCTCCATAACTGCGTTTGACCGTGCTTCATCGATTCCAGATAAACAGCTTGTATGAAACTGATTCACACTTTCAAGATACCCACAAAAGCTCTTTAGCATTTCCTCAAGTGCGAGGTGGACTGCTTTTTTTGCTTGAGGGCCGTATACATTTCTGCGCTGCTCCTCCAAAGCTTCGCGAATCGTCTTTCCAGCCAGCAAGTCAATCCTCATAGCTTCTTCATCATAAGCTTTTTGCGCTTTGCTCGCTTGAAAACCAGCCACCATCTTGTCAAATGAGGAGTAGAGCATTAGCATTGTTGGGTCGCTTGTGATAACACCCACGCCAGTACACTGTTTGTAGAACTGGACGCGCTTATGGCGGCGCAGCTCCCGCAGATGGAAATGTACTGTGAAATTGGTCGGCTGGTCAGCGGCAGGAGCGAAAAAGGCGCGGCTGTCGCGGCGTCGGAATATCTGCAAGCCATCTATCCCGCAGCCAATGGCTTCTCTCCCCGCAATGTGCGCCGGATGCGGGACTTCTACAGGGTGTACGGCGACACGCCGGAATTGCTGGCAGCGGCAATGCGTCTGAACTGGACACAAAATGTGGTCATCATGGAGACGGAATTGACCATGGACGAGAGGTGCTGGTACATTTGGAAGGTCGCCGAAAGCGGCTTATCCAAAAAGGAGCTGCTGCGGATGATTGAGAGAGCCGAACATTCGGAAATTGCTCTTGGCGAAAACGAGGATACCTGCTATACTGTAGAAAAAGATGAGTTTTCGGAGAAGAATCGGTATGAAGAATATCCTGTTTATCTGCCACGGCAGAATATGAACATAATCCCTCAAAGCCTTGGTATTACTTGAAAAAATCCCTTGATACATACGGATTTACACATGATTTACACACTTTGCGCTTGATATGGGTATATATTCAGAAAAGACCGCCTTGCTTGGAAAGCACGGCGGTTCTTTTTCATATGTTACTGTTTGCAGCGTTCAAAGATTGAATTAACCAGTTCAACAACTTCACCGCGCGTTACGATGCGGTCAGGCTGGACGGATGCAGCGTCTTGAATCCAGCCATAGGCAGCAGCGGTTACAATGTTCTTGTAAGCCCAATGTGCGGCATAGGGAACGTCAGGCATGGGTGCAGTTTTAGCGTCCACAAAGCGTGTCAGGATGGCGATAAGCTGTCCGTAGGTTAAGTTATCATTTGGACGGAAGAAGCCGTTACAGCCATTCAGAACGCCTACAGACGCGAATACAGAAACAGCATCGCGATACCATGAATCGTTGGGAACGTCCGTAAAAACGCTTGTACTGCCTGCCAAAGCAGCCTTGCTGTCATCAGTCAGAGAACGATAGAGCAGCACGGCAAACTGCGCTCTTGTGATAGGGTCATTTTCATGTAACTGTCCATCGCCATAGCCTGCAAGCACAAAAGGTTTGTCAGAGTCAAGTTCTGCGTTACCAGCGCATAGTTTTACCGTTTCATCCTTTTGCGGGGTCATGCTTGGCGTGGAATGATGGTGCCCAGAATGAGAGGGGCGCGTAGGCGCTGGCGCTGTTTCTTCGGGAAGTTCCGGTTGTTCGGGTTCTTTGGGGAGGTCAGATGCAAAGACAAACTTTGCGCCAAAATCAGGGCTGTCGATTTCACAGTCAATGACTTCACCGATGAAAACGGCGTTTGTGCTTGCGTCAAAGCGATTTCCCATATAGTCTTTATAGAATCCGATGGGCTGATTTTCGGTATAGGTGCTATCCATACTTTCGGTGTAACTCATGCTGAATGGTATTCTTGTTGCAACGCGCACATCATCAGCGCCGTTTTTGCCAATGTTCCCATAGATGGCGGTATCAATAATATTGGTGTCTCCATCAATGGCAACACCACCGCCTAAAGTTGCAACATTCTCTGTAATGGTGCAGGAGGTTATATTGGCAGTCCCCGTTACCTGAAGCCCACCACCAACATATGCGTCTGTTGTTTCATATGCTGCTTGGTTTTTGCTGATAGTGCAATCTGTAATTTTAAGTGTGCCTTGACAGGTGATTGCGCCGCCGCAACCAGTTGATTTGTTATTACAAAATGCTGATTTGCACATATTGATAGACGATGCTCTACTTATCCATATTGCGCCCGCACGATTTCCTTGGTTATTTTCAAAATGACAATTTTCAATTTGGGCGGCAGTTGCAAATAGTGATATGGGAACCCAGTTTGACGAAACGTTTTTAACGGTGACATTCAGCAGCGAGAGGTTCGTTTTTATTTCACCTGTATTATACTTATTTACATCAATGGCGGCACTACACGGATAATTCATGCCGTCCAGAATGATGTTTTGAAATACAATGCTGTTGACGTTATCTCCATAAATGCTGAAATATGTATTTATAGTTTCGTCCAACGGTACGACTGTGATTTGCTTTTCGGTATCGCCAACTATGCAGTTTTCGATGATGTTTATTCCGCTACTGAGAGCGATGGTATCTCCATCCTTGGCGGCAGCAATCGCGGCTTGCAATTCCTCCAAAGATGAAACGACTACGGGCGTTTCAGATTGAGAATCATCGGGAGATTCTTCATCTTCTGTTGCAAGCGCAGTTGTTGAGAACAGGGAAAAGAGCAGTAAACAGGAAAGCAGCGCGGAGAGCAAGCGGTTTCTTCTTTTCATGGGTGCAGCGACCTTTCTTTATTTTTTGGAGCGCAGCAAGCCGACCATGTTTACAATCGCCGCAATTTCCTGTTCATTTAACCCCGAAACGTCCACAAAGGAGCGGCGATTTCCGCATAACAGGTAGTCCGTTGTAACGCCGTAGAGCCGAGCCAGTGCAATAATGATTTCCGGACTTGGCTGGCGCATTTCATTCTCATAGAGCGAGACAACCGAGCGGGTCACGCCGATAGCGGCAGCAACCTCCGTTTGGGTCAATCCCCGTTGATTCCGTAATTGTTTCAGCCGAGCGGCAAAACAGGTCATAACAAGTACAATCCTCCTAAATTCTACCGCAAACGGCGTTACTCTTGGTGTCGCGTTATGCTGCAAATTGCAACAAAAAAGGACGGGCAGAAACCCGTCCAGCGCCGCTTGGTACTCTATCCGATTACGGAAAATGAATACAAAAATGAAACCACCGCAGCGGGTGAATCGCCCAGCCTACGGTGGTTATTCTTTTCCGACTTTCTTAAACTCCGTTATGATGCGATGCAGCGTATCAATCTGACTGTCGGACAGTTCGGAAACATCAATCGTCTTTCCTCCGGTCACGCCGAGCAGATAGTCCGTTGTAACACCGAAGTATGCGGCAATCCGAATCAGAACGTCGAATGTTGGATAGCCAAGACCATTTTCGTATTTGCTGACAACCGCTTTGGAAAGACCGACCTTTGCGCCAAGTTCCTGTTGCGTGAGGTCACGGGCAGTTCGGAGCTTTTTAAGATTTTCTCCAAATTCAGAGTAATACATAGCATCACCGCCTTGCGGATAGTTTACCGCAAAAACGGTATATAAATCATAGACTACAATCAACGATATATTGATTTAAGAAAAGAAGTGTAGTAAAATGGCGGTAAGCATGAGACTTTTGAACGTTAGGGGTGCTGCGTTGTGCGAGTTTGTACCTTTTGCGGTCACAGTAAAATATATTCCCCGTATGAGGATATAAAGGTAGCAACGCGGCAAATTGTGTCGGGCTTGATTCAAGATGGCTACGATTATTTTCTTGTTGGAAACTACGGACAGTTTGACAGGTTAGCAGCGTCAGTGTGCTTGACACTAAAGCGGGGATATCCGTCTATCGGGGTCAACCTCGTTGTGCCTTACTATCAGCCGCAACTGGACAGCTACGAAAAAGAATACCGCGCACGGTTCGATGATGTTATTGTCCCAGCTTTGGAAAGTACGCCCTATCAGTACCGTATTGTCCGTGCAAATGAGTATATGGTAGACCGCGCTGATACTATCATCGCATATGTAAATACGTCCACAGGCGGGGCAGCAAAGACGCTCGCCTATGCGGAGCGGAAGAAGAAACGGATTATACGGATAAAATAGAAAGGGTAGGTTTTATGGACGAGCTGTTTGAATCCTTTGACGCTTGGATTGAAGATGTCGGACAGGAGATATTGGACGAAGAAAATAAACCGATGCTACTTAACCCCGCAAGACTAACGCAGATGCAATTTGTGTATGCAGTATTGAAAAAATACGCGCTTGCCAACGATGCGATAGTGACGTACAAGCTGAATGAACCGTTTACAAGTATGGGTAGCGTTACGATTGAGGGCGAGGATTTTATCTTGAACAGTCCAAAGTGGTTTGCAAGAGCAGCAGAAATGGCAAGTAACGTAGAGATTTACACCTTAGAGAATGAAAATATCCGTATCACATTTACTTTCCATGAATATGCGAAGCCGATAGAATCATAGGCTTTGGAGTGAGACTATGGAACTTGTAATTGCTGTAATACTTGTAATTATCCTATTTGTTAAAATTAACTCAGATAAAGAAGCAAAAAGGAGCGCTTGCGAAAGATTCGATGAAAAACAGCGGAAAATATCTGAATGGAAAGCAAGAGTAACAGACAGGAATCTTGAACGGCAGCTTAAAGCCTTTATTCAGAATCCAGAAAATAAAGAGACTGTTTCTATGACGGTTTCGCCTGTGTATGACAGCATTTGGCGAGATAAGGATTTTTCTGATTTGTTTCCTAAAGACCGTTGGTGCAGGCGCAAAGATGATTGGACATTGGAGTATCACGAACAGGTTCAGCGTGAATTATGCAAGATGAATACAGAAAATGCGCTCAGGATTATGATGGCAAAGCGCGGTAAGATTTTGGATTACGACGCAGATAGAAGTTCATCGTATAGCCAGAATGTAATGTCGAGCGGCATTTCTGCGGATTCCCCACTAACGGCGTATGTCCTTATTTGGTGCGCAAAAGAGTTGGAAAAGCAAGGCATAGGCAATCGGTTTGTTGTTCCGTCAATCGGAAAATATGGTGCGGGAGGCTTGCATTGGGAACTATGATATAGGCAAGGAGTGGTGTCCTTGTTTATATACGGGGGCATTGGTGTTCGCCCCCACAATTCCTTTCTGCTATCCGGCAGAGAAAACGGGCAGGATTTTTCCTGCCCGTTTTTCATACGTCCAGACACAAGTGATTTTCTATGGCTTGTTCTAATTCCCTTTGCTGGATTCCGATATATGCTTGTGTGACTGCGGCGCTGCTATGTTGTAGCAGCTTTTGGACAAGAACGATATTGTAGCCGTTCTTTGTGTAGATTTCTGTTGCGTAGAATTTTCGGAATGAATGTGTGCTGATTCCGGTATAGCCGAGGTAGTCACAGACGATTTGCAGATGCTTTTGGATTTGCCGTGTAGTGAGCGGGAATATCTGTGCGTCTGCGGAAATGTTGTTGTCCATGCAGTAAAGCCGTATGAACTGGTACAAGGCAAGCGGAACGGTAAATACGCGGGCTTTACCTGTTTTCTGTTCAATGATGGAGAGCCGATAGCGTTCACCGTCTTTTACAATGTCGGAGAGCCGCAACCGGACTATATCAGAAATACGCAAGCCTAAGTTAGCTTCAAGCATAAGCGCGGCAGCGATTCGCTCATTTGGACGGCAACCGGAAAAGCCTTGTTTCATGGTTTGGATGATTTCTTTGTATTGCTCTGCGCTCAATGCGACTGTCCTTTTGTTCATGTAAATACCCCCTGAAAACGAAGTCTTGGATAAGAAAAAACGAACTTTTCTGCCCGTCAACCGAAAGGCATTGAAAACGCTGGGTTTTGCTGTTCGTTTTTCTGATGTTATAGGAACAGTGCGGGAAAAGCGGGGATTTCTCCCCGCTCCCAAGCTCAGAGATTGAACAGCCCAAACGCAAGCAGAAGCAGCAGCGCAAGCAGCGGACAGGCACAGGCAAGAACGGCGATAAAAATACAGGCGATAGCTTTTCCCATGATATGGTTTCCTTTCTATGTACGATATTTAGCCCAAAATATAATCAACAGCTTTTGCGGCTGCACCGCTGGCGGCAACGACCATCCGTTTGTCATTTTTCAAGACGGTAAGCCAGTTTTGAATATAAGCGGCGTTGTTACGGAATGTGTCGTTGGTTTCAATTCCCGCATAATTGAGAAGCGCGGCAGCGCCGATTTCAGCGGTCAATTCTTCCTTGCTGTACTCTGCGTTTCCAAAGTGTGCGGTTGCTTTTAGGCGGTTTAGGCGTGTGCGGTGTCCTGTGCTATGTGTGATTTCGTGAAAAGCGGTAGAATAGAACTCGCCCATACTCCGGAACTGCTCAACGAGCGGCAGAACAATACAGTCTTTTGATGGGCTGTAATAGGCTTCATCGCCTAACTGATGGTGGATTTTGATATGCTCCCGTTGGCTGTAGTGGTCGATGATTTCATCGGCGGCGGGTATTGGCGTCGGTTCTGCGGGCTGATTGAATCGCGGGGTTAGACCGTCGCATTGGTCGATATGGAACACGTTATAGTAACGCAGCATAGGAATCAGACGGTCAACAGGCGATTGCGTTTCATCGTCTTGCATATCGGACACTTTGACTTGTTTCCAAAACACGACGATTTGTGATTTCTCGCCTTTGCGGACAGTGCCGCCGCGTGACAACACCTGACTGTAGGTGTAATATTCTCCGGCTTTGCCTAACAGCATTTGATTCAACAGGCTGTATGGCTTTCCAGTTGTTCCGCTGATAGCGCCGTGCTGTGTTCCCGTCCAAGGCTTTTGCCAAGGGATAACGCCTTGCTGTAGTTGATGGATGATTCTTTCGGTTACGGCTTCGTAAATATCAAACTTCGCCATTGTAAACGCTCCTGTTCTTCTTGATTTGGAGCGGGGCGGCGTGCTATAATCACACTACCACCCCGCAAGGGTTGGTGTTAGGCTGCTTGTCCGCTTGCTTTGGTCGGCGTTCGGACAAGTGGTCTTTCTTTATGCGCTGACAGAAAAGCGGCGGCTTTGGCTCTGTCGTGTAAATGCGGCGTAAACGTCGGGCATAGCCTTTTTGAACTCGCTGCTATTGAAGCGAGAAGTCAACACAGAGCGCCAGCGGACAATAAACCTGCCTGCGGTAAGCTCCTCTGTATCACGCGCCAGCATTTCCGCTTTGATGGTGTCGCGGATAGCTTCGGCTTCTGCGGCTGCGTCCTGTGCAAGCTGCTCCCACTCCTGCATTTTGACAATACGGGTTTCCAATTCTGTTACTGACATTTTTGTATCTTCCTTTCATTCTTTTAGGGCTTTGGACAGGCAGCAGGTGGCATTAAACATCTATGCCTGTTGGCAATCTCAATCTCTCTTATCCGTTCCTGCTTTTGTCTTGCGTTCTTGGTTTCGGCTTGCGCTTACTTTCGTCCGCCTTGACCTGTCCGGTGTTCCCTTGTGTGACTACAATATATCAGTTAACTGATAATTTGTAAAGATGGCAAAGTGCATAAAAGTTAACTGATATTCTTGTGCAATATATCAGTTTACTGATATTTCTATAATAGGTATAATGAAGCGGGGGTGATACGATGTCAACAGAAGCGCAGAAGCGGGCAAGCACGAATTATAATCGTAAGCAGGATAATATAATGGTGCGCCCGACGAAGGAAGAAGGTGCGGCAATACGCGCCGCCGCTGCAAGTGTCGGACAGTCTGTGCAGGCGTATATCCTGCAAGCAATCAGAGAACGCATGGAGCGGGAACAGGCACAGGCGGGGGGCGGTTTTGGTATTTCTGCCGCCTGTCCAGAAGAAAAACATATGTAGTCGGTCAGTGTAACTGAGAGAAAAATTTTTCATTCTGTCTATATACTCACCTTGATTCACACAACTCCGTATGGTACGATGTATCCAGAATTGAAAATCACGCCAACGTCAGTAAGACAAAAGTAAGCCGTGACTTGCCAAGTGGGGAAACTCCCACACGGGCAAGCACGGCTTTTTCTTTTTGGACTGTACCTTGACAACAGAATATGGTTCTATGCAAGAGTAAAAAAAGATTGGGGGGTGAGGGAATGTCAGAACTCTTGAAGCGGCTTCAGACCGGACAGCGGTATATCGCAGAATATGCCAGTCCAAATGCAGATTTTATATGCCCTGTCTGCAAACAGGAATCGCCTTGTTATGCGTCTTTCGTGACGCTGCAAGCTGGCTATGGCAGCGTCCATGACGGCGAAAAGGCAAAGGTCAGAATATGCGGAGAGTGCATAGACCGACTGTTTGAAAAATTAGAAACAAAATAAGGAAGTGAACAATTCATTGGAAAATACAAGAAATGATGTAGAACGGAAAAAAGCTTTTGATGCGACTGTGTGTTTCTCGTTCTTTGGAACATGGCTGGAAGCAATCGAAGCATACGAAACGGAAGCAGATACAAGCAGCAATGCCTATAAGTTGTTTAAGGCGATTGCATACTACTCGATGTATGGAGTAGAACCAGAATTTGAAAATTCGGGCTTAGATGCGATGTGGAAAATTCTTTCCAGAGAGATTGACAATAGCGTAAGCCGCCGCAAATGTCGCTTTGGCAAAGAAGAAGTAACCGAGCGGGAACAAGCGGTTATTGACGCTTGGAAAGTATCTCCCCATGCTTCTGTGCGTGAAGTATCAATGACAACTGGCATTCATAGGAGCAGTGTTGAGCGAATCAAGCGAAAATACTGGAGACAATTAGAAGAATTGCGGCGGACTGCTATTGCTGCTGGTGATAGTGAATGTGTTTCTTTTAATAGTCAAGATGGTGCTATTGATTGTTCTCATGGTAATAGTATTACCGAGACGAGACAGCGAGACACAGCGGAGGAACTAATCTTTGACGAGGATGAAGCAGATATGCGAGAATGGCAAGAAGAGCATCCAAATGAGCATAGAATAAGAGATGACGAATTACCATTTTGAAAATGGCGTTTATGTGTTTTGGATGCCAACAAAAATATATGCACAGAGCGTGTCAACATTTTCTTTTTGGATGCCCTGCTCATTGTGGCACAAGGGATTGCAGGCGTAAAAAAACAAGATTTTATCCAGAAAAGACCTGATAGTTAAGGCGTTTTTGGCAATTTTGAAATCAAATGTGAAAATACCACCGATTATCGGTGCATAGACGCTGCGCCAAAGGTCAGCGCAATAAATAAAAGTTACCTTGAATTATCAACCACCTTGTGTGGTCATATCCTCGCCAAAGGCAGGAGGGCAACAGTGCATAACAGGAGGTTTTAATGAACAGCACTGTTCCCATTTGGGAAAAAGCAAATTTGACGCTTGAAGAAGCAGCGGCATATTTCAACATAGGAGTAAACAAAATACGGGAAATCAGCAATGATGATAATTGCACATTCGTCCTCTGGGTTGGGAATAAGCGGCTAATCAAACGGAAGATGTTTGATGCCTACTTGGAAAAAGCCTATTCCATTTGAAAAATGAACTGTGCAAGAGCATTTGATATGTGCTATAATCGCTATACCATATCAAGTGCTTTTCGTTGAAAAGGAGGAACGAATGTCCGAAAAGCGCAAAGATAAAAAGGGGCGCATTTTGAGAACAGGCGAAAGCCAGCGCCCTAATCTTACATACCAATTCCGTTATAAAGACATCCGAGGAAAGACGCACTATGTGTACGCTCCGACCTTGGAGGAGCTACGGGAAAAAGAAATAGCTATCCAGAAAGACATAACAGATGGTATCGATTACTGTGCAGGGGAAACTACCGTGCTTGAACTGATAGAACGATACATCAGTCAAAAGCAAGGCGTACGTTATAATACAAAGGTTGGATATAATTTTGTTTTCAACCTTGTCAAACGAGAGGACTTTGGCTATCGAAAGATAAAAACCGTCAAGCCCTCTGATGCAAAGCAGTGGTTCATTAAATTGCACGATGATGGATACAGCTACAGTACGCTAACTTCGGTTAGAGGTGTATTGAAACCGGCGTTTGAAATGGCTGTCGAGGATGATGTTGTGCGGCGCAATCCGTTCTTGTTCCGAGTTGTTGATGTGATTCAAAATGACACCGTTCCGAGAAAAGCACTCACAAAGGACGAACAGAGCAAACTACTTGAATATGTGCAGAGCGATAAGTGCCGCAGGCGTTATTATGATGAAATTGTAATCCTGCTTGGAACGGGTATGCGTATCAGTGAACTATATGGATTGACAAAGTCCGATGTTGATTTCCAAAAAGGCGTTGTCCGTATTGAACGACAATTAACACGTACACGGAACTGCGAATATTACATTGAAAACCCAAAGACGGAGAGCGGTTTTAGGCAGATACCTATGAGCGCAGAAGTACAGCGGGCGTTTCATAATGTAATCCGCAGCAGAAAGTCACCCAAAGTGGAAGTCATTGTCGGCGGACACACAGGTTTTCTCTTTTTGGACAAGGACGGAAAGCCCAAAGTGGCGGGACATATGGAACACGCAATGAAGCGGATAGTGGACAATTACAACAAAAGTCATACGGATAAACTTGTTGTAACGCCTCATGTGCTTCGACATACTTTTTGTACTGAAATGGCACAGGCAGGTATGCCGGTCAAAGAGTTGCAGTACCTGATGGGACATGCCGACGCAAACACGACGATGAACACCTACACCCACATGAGTTTTGAAGCGGCAAAACAGGCGTTTGATAGAATCGCCGTGAATCATTAAACTTGACACGTTTTCTGGATAGACCATACACATTGATTTACACACTATTTACACATTTTGCCCGTTTAGGTACGGAGACTTCTAAAGATTTACAAAGAAGCGGGCAAAAAAGAATAAGAATAACGCCTGAAAATACAAGCGTTTGAAGGCTTACAGAGGGTTACGGAGAATGACAAAAATCTTATTCGTTTGCCACGGCAATATCTGCCGCAGCCCCATGGCCGAGTTCGTGATGAAGGACTTGGTGAAGAAAGCGGGGCTGTCGTCACAGTTCCATATCGAATCGGCGGCTACCAGCCGGGAGGAGATCGGCAACCCGGTCTATCCTCCGGCACGGCGCAAGCTGGCGGAGCATGGGATCTCCTGCGACGGCCACGCGGCGCGCCAGCTCACCAATCAGGATTACGACAAGTACGACCTGCTGATCGGCATGGACAGCGCAAACCTGCGGAATATGTACCGCATCTGCGGCGGCGACTTCGCAGGCAAGCTGCACCTCCTGATGGACTACACCGACCACCCTCGCGATGTTGCCGACCCGTGGTATACCGAGGACTTCGAGTCGACTTGGCGGG
>ENA-ORPH01003094-ORPH01003094.1-human-gut-metagenome-genome-assembly--contig:-NODE-3094-length-12808-cov-7.789304_pt1 | contig 12808 bp, 17 predicted proteins | sample MGYA00242142_ERZ509074 | MGnify/ENA primary metagenome ERZ509074 (study PRJEB26280, sample SAMEA2338724) | human gut metagenome | biome: human gut; feature: human-associated habitat; material: faeces...
AGCCAGCCATAGGCATGGGACATCTCGTTGCCTAAACTGTTAGAATAGAGAAGTAATGGCCTGACCTTCATCTCCAAGGGCTTTTACGTCCGCATGAAAGTCAGTCAGCCATCCTCCTATTCGCAGTGTTCGATTTGTGCAGGTAGAGCCATTGCGTTCGTGTCATCAAACAGATAGAACCGGCAACAGGAAAGATGGTCTTTGTCCATTACAAGTTCAGTACAGGAGTGATTCTATGAACGCAGTAGGTATTGATGTTTCCAGCAGGAAAAGCACAGTTGCGGTGCTTCGTCCTCTGGGAGAAGTTGTTTGCTTGCCTTTTGATGTGACTTTCACGAATATCCATTGGCTGTCATTTTTTTGTTTCGCCATTTTGTCAATCTCGGCCAACCGGTACTCTTTGATAGACACATCCTAATAGTCACTCATGCTGTCCAGTCCGACGATCTTCACAGCATCTGTCTCCTTCAGCAGTTCCGTGACCAGGTTCGCACCAATGAAGCCGGCTGCACCGGTAACCAATATGGACTTATTTTTTAAATCAATATTTGGTGTTAGCATAATGATCTCCTCTCCTTAGGAAAGTCTTTCTTCATTTCCCTTTTTCCGACATATTCTCCCAGCGCGTCCATAAGAAATGCCCGGTAATCCGGGTATAGCTGTTCTGTATCCTGGAGAATTTCAGCATACCGCATTGCGTTTCCACCCACCCGATGGCGACGCAAATATACTTCTGGATGTTTTCAGTTGTTCTGGGCATGAACAACACCGCAAAATTTATCATTTCGTCCATGGTGGGAAGTTTTCCCGTATGGCTCCAAATATATTGGATATTTTTCTTTGTATCAGTAACATACGTTTCTTTCCGTTTCTGATAATAAGCGTCCAAGGATTTAATGACCTTCGCCGGAGTTCCGGCACAAACCGTATTGTCCGGCAAAGACTTGCATACCATCGAACCGGCTGCAATAATCACATTATTTCCAATGCTTACTCCGCCCCAAATTGTGCAATTCGCTCCAACAAATACATTGTTGCCTATATGAATTGGCATACCGCCACTGGGGAGTTCTTCTCCATAAGCATCTTCCAGCACTTTCCAACTATAATCATGTGCAATTAACCTAATTCCTGAACATAGAATGCAATGATCTCCAATAGAAATATATTTTGCCCGTCCAAGATCAACCTCTGAATGAATCGGACTTAGAAATTCCGTATATTCTCCAATGACCATTCCCATGCCTCTCAAATACCGGATATAGCGCGATTTACTGGTATATGCCATCAAGCGTTTCATTTTTGAGAGTATCATTGCTTGCCCCTTTCTTATCAGCCTTCAGGTCTTGAACAACCTGCACATTATCCGTAGAGTCTCTGTATTCCGGGTGTTGATAGCAGTCTGCAACAGCATATCCCTTGAGAAACCTGATACTCAGCTCTTCTGTCTCCATTTGTGTATATTCATTTTCGATAGCGGATAACTTTTGCCGGGTTACCACCAAGCACACAATAGGGTTCAACATCTTTTGTGACAACAGCCCCCGCTGGCAGAATACTTCCTTCACCAATATGGCAGCATCCGGCCGTAATAATCACATCGTCACCGATCCAAACATCGTTTCCAATCGTTACCCCTTTCGGAATACATGCATTGTCGCCAACTCCGGAAAAATCTCCAATTACAAAATCCGCGGAGATCAGGACGTTTTTTCCCCAGTTAACAGCCTCCCCGACATGAGAAAAAGCAATTTTTGCAAATGCATTCTTCACTTTATTCCCCCAGCGGCAATGGTTGTATGCTGGCAGCAGACGGGCTGTAAGGTGAAATGCTATTCTGTTAATTTGTCTCCACCTGTCCATGATCCGTCCTCCAATTCAAGTGTATCAATGTATTACGAAAGCTGCTTCTTCAGCAAATGGAATCCATCCCGTATTACATCCCGATAATTGCAAACCATTATCACAAGAATCACTACATATCCCAAAACCGTAATCATTTAATCTTTTTGCAAGTCTTATACTTCAGCTGTTGCATGGTCGTAGTGCGCACATTAGAGCAGGTGGCCTGAATCTGGTCTCAACGCTTTGCTCCTTGCCGGTTATGCAAAACAGACAGCCGCAAGAGAAATTGACTACCGCGGAAAAATACATTTTGAAAACAAAAATTTTCAATTGCTCACTTTGCAAAGAATGATGGGCAGCACAATAAGAACTTCTCTTCATAAAGCAAACGTGGTATAATAGCAAAAGAAGTAAAAGGAGGGCGCAAGCCGTAACCGACGTACTTGACAGACGTCCATTGGAACGGAATTGAACTACTATATTCGGGAATGCGGAATCGGAAGTAGGCAAGCGCAAACTGGCAAACGCCGTGCTGTACATTGTAAAGACCGGATGTCAGTGGCGTCAGCTTCCGCATGACTTTCCGCCGTATCAAACGGTGTACAGATGTTTCAGCCGTGGAGCAAAATCGGAATTCTGGGAGAAAGCCCTCGCTCATCTGATTGAAAAAACTCGTAAAGATGCGGGGAAAAACGCCGAACCGCACTATGCGCTAATTGATTCGCAAAGCGTAAAAACGGTTGCGGACAACGAAGCGCGCGGCATCGATGGAGAAAAAAAGGGCGAAAACGCCATATGGTCGTTTTGTGGCTCCTCCTTCCCAAGCTAAATGCTACTCCTTTTCCATTCCCATGACAAGTAAAACTTCTTGCTGTTACTGTGGCAGTCATTTTTGAAATTTACAAAAATACAGGGACGAAGGATTTTTCTGGGAAACGATTGACATGCAGAAACTGCTGTGGTAAAATAAGCAAAGAGCGTTTGTGCGCTCCCGACGCTGAAATAGGATGAAAAATCCTTATTCCCGCAGAGAACGCCAAGAACACCATGCATTGGAAAAAACACCGCCTGCAAGAAGTGCGGCGGACGGAAGGAGCATTTGGAGATGTCGGAAACAACAGTGCAGCAATCGGCGACATCCACGCGCGAGCAGATTTGGCTCAATCGTGAGCAGGTGCGCAAGGAAAAAACGGTCTATCGGGCACTGAAGCGCGCGCAGGATATTTTCTTCTCCCTGCTGGCTTTGATTGTGCTTTCGCCGCTGCAGCTGATTGTGGCGATTGCGATTGTCATTGATGACCCGAAAGGCTCGCCGGTTTTCACGCAGGTGCGCAGCGGGCTGGACGGCAAGGAGTTCCGCATCCACAAATTCCGCTCTATGTGCGTCGATGCCGAGGCAAAGCTGGCGGATTTGAAGCTCCATACGGAAATGAACGGCCCGATTTTCAAGCAGAAGGATGACCCGCGCATCACCCGCGTCGGGCATTTCATCCGCAAGTGCGGCATCGACGAGCTGCCTCAGCTGTGGGATATCCTCGTCGGCAGCATGAGCATCGTCGGTCCGCGTCCGCCGCTGCCCTGCGAGGTCGCGGAGTATACGGACTACGAGCGCCAGCGCCTGTACGTCCGCCCAGGGCTGACCTGCATCTGGCAGATTCAGCCGCACCGCAATGACATCACGTTCGACGAGTGGATGGACATGGACATGCGCTACATCCGCGACCGCAGTTTCTGGCTGGACTGGAAGCTGATTTTCGGCACAGTGTGGACGGTTTTCGCGGGGACGGGCGAGTAAGAAGCGAATATGCCATCGAAACCGCGTAAATATGCTGCCAACCGAGAAAAGTTGTGCCGGATGCTTTGGCGCTGTCACGATACGCAGAATGCAGAATGAATCGGGCTGTACGTCTGGGAGATTCCGCTGCTGAAATTCCGCACGATGTGCATCAGCAGATCGTAGATGACGGCATCATTCAGCGATTCGCAGCGCGCCGAGTGGGAGCGGAATTGCAAGCTGTGGGATGATCCGCGGGTGAAGCGGGCAGGGCACATCCTCCGCCGAATGGGACTCGACGAGCAACACGGTAGACAGGCAGAATCTCGCTAAGATGATTCGGGTCATGATGAACGGAAAGCATGAGCCATAGGAAGCGTGCGTGCAGTCGGTGTCACCACGCTTTTTCCTTTCCAAGGAGGGGCGGTCGCACATGTGGTATGTCATGCAAGTCAGGACGGGCAACGAATTCTACATGAAGCAGCAGTGCGAACGGATGATCAGCCCGGAAGCAGCGGAGAAGATTTTCATCCCGCTGACGGAGCGAAAAGTACAGCGAAACCACGAGTGGCGCCTGGAAAAATTCCCGCTTTTCGCGGGGTACGTCTTCGTGATTTCGGAGCAGGTTGAGCTGTTCCAGACGGAAATGCGGCGGCTGTACGGCTTCAAGCGTCTGCTTGGTGCAGACGGCGAAATCGTCCCCTTGACGACGGCGGAAGTGACGTTCATGGAGGGCCTCGGCGGCAAAGAGCAGATCGTCGGCATGTCCGAGGGTTTCATCGAGAACGACAAGGTCGTCATCACGTCCGGTCCGCTGGTCGGGCGCGAGGGGCTCATCCGCAAAATCGACCGCCACAAGCGCAAGGCGTTTATCGAAATCGAAATGTTCGGGCGTCCGCAGAAGGTCGAGATGGGCGTCGAAATCCTATGGAAGCGCTGAAAAGAAGTCAGCCGTCCTCATGCAAGGCGACTTCTTTGCGTCACGGCGGCAAAAAGATTGACAAGAAGATGTCACTTCTGGTCGGCCAGATGAAAAAAACGACTTTCCAGATTTGGTAAAATACTTAAAATAGGAAGAAACGCAAAAAAACAGGAATTTCACTTGCCAAATAACGGCGAATATGCTATAATCAAAGGGCTTGAAGGTGCATCGCGCCCGAAGGCAGACTGCTTCGTCACAGCTCGCGCAAGAAGCGCCCAGAACCGAACGGTTCGCAAAAACTTCTTAGGAGGTGTACGCAGGAAACCGGACGGACAAACCCTTGCGGACTCAAATCGTCGCCTTGCCGCGTTTGAGACCAACAGGCGTCATGACGGGTTGAAAGTCTGCCTTGCAAAAGGCGGAACGGCGGAGCATACCCAAAAATGGACACGACAAAACGGCTCGCTTGGCGGCGGGCTTTTTTCGTGGAAAAGTTGGGGAATAACCAAAGTGCGATAGATCATCCGCTATGGATGATGAATACACTGTTTTGATATAGATTGCTTGGCTTAATATGAGCCTTCCATATAAGTAAGATGAATTTCAGGAGAATATGAATTATGAAAAAGAACTATAAATTGCGGTTGCTGGTACCGGTTATGTTGGTTTGTCGATTGCGACCCTGCTTTCTCAGCACCATCAGGTGACAGCTGTGGATATTATTCCGGAAAAGGTGGACATGATCAACAACCGTAAGTCTCCGATTCAGGATGACTATATCGAGAAGTATCTCGCAGAAAAAGAACTGAACCTGACCGCAACTCTGGATGCAAAGGCTGCATACGCTGATGCGGACCTTGTTGTTATAGCGGCCCCTACGAATGTCTACCTCAAACTTTCAGTGGCGGCATGATGGTCTAGGGTGGCGTATAAAGCTCATGCAAAATCCCCCTACTGCGAGCCTGTTTTATTGCAGACCAAGGGACGGACATGATACCTTCATTTTTCCGAAGAATTAGAAGTGGAGGTTGAAAGCGTTGAAAAGCCCAAAATCTATTTTTCTGGAAAAGTTTATTGCAGAGAAAAGACGGACATGATAACTGCATTTTTCCGGGGAATTAGAGGTAGTGAGGGGAAGATGATTGTTCATGTTGCAACAAGAGGAAGATATGAACTTGTACAGTTTTAATAAGGTGAGTTGGTGTACAGGTTATGACAATAAGGGTCAGCACTTTGAAAAATGGGTGTGCTGTCCGAGATGTTATGACAATAAGACCTAACACTTTGTCGGTGAGTTGGTATGAAGGCGTCTACCATAAAGTTTCAGTTGAAGCGAAATGAGTGAGTAGCCCATGACAGGTCTACATGAAAGATTCAGTGGTGGTCATGAAGAGCAGGCTGAAATATGACTGTGAAAGATGACCACTGTGAGAAAAAGGATAACTACAGTGCGATGAACACACTGCTTGATATAGATAAAGTCCGCCGTTGTACTGCATCGGCGGTTAGATATGAGAACTTGTGAGAGGAATATAGCGGAATGTCAAATAAGAAGAATCTACTGATTTATGCTCATTACTATATTCCAGATACTGCGTCAACGGGGCAGATCCTCCGTGAACTGGCGGAGGGTATGCTGGATAAATTCAACATCACGGTCATTTGCGTGGTGCCGAGTTACTTGGGAACTATTGAAGCTAAATATAAGACACAGAAATATTACGAAGAAGAAATTAACGGCGTGAAGGTGCTGAGAATCCGGGTGCCGGAGTTCAGCAAGACAAATAAGAAGAGCCGTGTGAAGAACATCGTTTCTTATTTCTTTGGAGCAATGGGTGCGACCTTCAAGGTTGGCAAGATGGACTATGTGTTCTCTATTTCCCAGCCTCCGATCCTGGGCGGTTTGCTGGGCGTTTGGGGTAAATGGATGAAACACGCCAAGTACATCTACAATATTCAGGACTTTAACCCGGAACAGGTATTGGCTGTCGGTTACACCAAGAGCAAGTTCGTCACCGATGCCATGATGTGGTTTGACAAGTTCAGCTGCAAGCGCAGTGAACTTGTGATCACAGTCGGCCGTGATCTGGTGGAGACGGTGGAGAACCGTTTCAAAGGAAAGAAAGTTCCTAAGACCGTCATGATCAACAACTGGATTGATGAAAACGAAATCTATCCGCTGGATGAGAATAACGAGAAGGTTCAGGATTTCAAGAAGAAATACGGTCTCGATGGCAAGTTTGTCATTATGTACTCTGGCAACATCGGTCTGTACTACGACCTTGAGAATCTGATTAAGGTTGTGGAGAAAATCAAGGTTGAAACAAAAACAGCAGATGGCAGAGAGGTCGTTTTTGCGTTTGTTGGTGCTGGTTCCGTACTGGATAAGTTGGTGCTCTATGTAAAGCAGCACCATATGGACAATGTGACTTTCATTCCGTACCAAGATAAGGCTGACCTGATTTATAGCTTGAATGCTGGTGACGTTCACTGGTGTGTGAACGCGAAAGGCATCAAAGGCGTGAGCTGCCCTTCAAAATATTATGGCTTAGCTGCGGCCGCTAAGCCGGTATTAGGGGTGCTTGAAGCGGGATCTGAGGTACGATGCCTAATCGAAGATACACACGGTGGTCTCTGCTGTGAGCCGGGTGAGTATGACAAGGTTGAGGAGCACATCCGCTGGTTCATTGAGAATGCAGGTTCAGGAAAAGTCAAAGCGATGGGAGCCAGAGGCCGTGAGAATCTGGAAAAGAACCTGACCAGAAACGTGTCAGTGAGAAAGTACGCAGAAGAGATTCTGAAGCTGTAAAGGAGGCGAGAGGTATGAACAGTAACTGGTTCAAGCTGGTTATAAAGATGACAAAAGTTGAATATGGAAAGAACCTCTTGCTGAAGGGCGTGCCGATCATCTTCAACAAGGGCGGTGCCAAGCTGAAGATTGGCGAGAACGTCACAATCAAGAGCAGCTTCTTAAGTAATCTGGTTGGCCTTTATAGCCGGACAATTATTGTCACCCGTGCTCCGGGAGCAGAGATTGAGATTGGTGATAATGTTGGGATAAGCGGAGCAACAATCTACGCCCGAAAGAAGATCACAATTGGTGAGAACACCTGTATCGGCGGTAACTGTAAGATTCTGGACAATGACTTCCACCCCATCGAGGCAGAGGCAAGAAACAAACTGCTGCGGGATGAAAACGGTGGCGACAGTGATTTGGTGCCGAGCCGAGAAATCAAAATCGGCAAGAACTGTTTCATCGGGTGCAATAGCATCATATTGAAAGGCACGGTTCTGGGCGATGGCTGCGTGGTCGGTGCCGGTGCAGTGGTTGCTGGAAAGTTTGAGGATAACTGTGTGATTGCTGGAAACCCGGCGAGGGTTATTAAGAGGTTGGAGGGCAATAAGTGATGAGTAAAAAGAAAATCTGCTTTATTGCACAATTTCCACCTCCGATGCATGGATTATCCAAAGCGGTTGAGACACTGTACAATTCAGAACTCAACATAGCCGTGAATCCTGATGGCGAGTTTGAGTTTGAAAAAGTAGACATTACCAACAACAAGAACTTCTTGAAAAATCTGCTGAAAATCAGAAAAAGCAAAGCAGATTTGTTCTATTTTACAATTAGCCAGACAAAAGGCGGCAACCTTCGAGATTTGGTGATTTTCAAGTTACTGGAACTTCAGCGTAAGAAATGTCTGATCCATCTGCATGGTGGATATTATCGTCAGTTAGTAGATAACGATATGGCTGGCTGGCAGCGGAAAGCAAATTATAAGGCAATTAAGAAACTCGCCGGAGCAATTGTCTTGTCAAAGTCCCTCAAGAAAATTTTTGAGGGAATGATTGATGATGACAAAATCTTTGTTGTGGAGAACTGCGTCGATGACCAGTATCTCCTTACAGATCAAGAAATAGAGGAAAAGCTGGCTGCTTTAGAAAATAAGAAGGTACTTCATGTCCTGTGGTTGAGCAATTTTATCAGAAGTAAAGGCTATCCGTTTGTTCTTGAAATGGCGAAAGCAGAGAAAGAGCATGTGGATACAGGTGGAGAAAAAAGGTTCCACTTCGATTTTGCAGGAAAGTTTTTTGAGGACGGCGAAAAAGAATACTTTGAAAGCTATGTAAAGAGCAATAAGCTGGAGGAGTATGTTACATATCACGGTATCGTAGGCGGAGAAGCAAAGAGAAAGCTATTAAAGGAATGCTATATTTTTGCATTGCCTACCAAATATCCGAATGAAGGTCAGCCAATTAGTATTCTGGAAGCGATGGGAAATGGAATGTTAATTATCACCACAGATCACGCTGGTATTCCGGATATTGTGAAAGATGGCATAAATGGATTAATTATTCAAAAGAAAAACTGCGCAAGTGATTTTTTTGAAAACTTACAAAATCAAGGTACTATTGAGAAAATAGCGATAAACAATAGAAAACTTGTTGCCAAGAGGTTTAAACAAAATAATTATATTAATGCTATGGATAGAGTCATTAGAAATATTATAAATAAGAATAAATAAATTTGAAGTGACTTGCATCAAGAGCCATTGAGAGAAGAATATAGAAGAACATACGAGGGCAAATATAAATGGTAATAGATTCCTCTTTACTGCATCTACAAAAAGTTGTTTAACAGAATAGACGGATAAAGAAAACTTTTTGTGATGGATAAAAGCTTCTCTTATTTGTAGATTGATTAATTTGTTGTTAGCTATGTGCCCCGAGATGCGATTTTTATAAAAATAATTATGTCAAATTTAGTTGCGCTATAAACTATAAAATTCTTGTTTGAGCTTTGCTACATAGCGGAAAGGTGGTCTAAAAAATGAAGAAAATCGTATTTGTATTGCCCCATATGTTATGTGGTGGAGTAGAAAAAGCTTTGCTTTCATTAATAAATGAAATGCCCGAGGATAAGTACCAGATATCGATTATTTTAGCAGAAATGGAAGGAGATTTTTTGAATCAAATTCCTGCAAATATTTCAGTTGATAAAATTCGTGCACCTAAAGATTCGTATGTAATTGAAGGTACTAAAGCGGCATTGTTATCTTATTTAAAACGCGGAAAATTAATTAAATTTGCACGTGTATGCATAAACATAATTACCAAGGCGGATATTACCACATTGACAACGAAATTTGAAAACATACCAGCAGTCCAAGAAAAATATGATGTTGCGGTTTGTTTTCATATTCATATGCCTTTACTGTTAAAGTATGTATTATATAAAATTGATGCAAAAAATAAGGTTGCGTGGATTCATAATGATTTTAAATCTGCAAAATTTGATGTGTGTAAATACGGAAAGCTGCTAGAACAGTATAATCATATATTTTGTGTTTCTAACCAGTTAAAAGAGGAACTATTGGAATGTCTTCCGAAATTGAATAATAAGGTATCTGTTGCACCGAATATTATATCTAAACAGTATATTAATACCATGCTAAAATATGCTGGAAATGAGAACTGTTTTGATACTAATGACAAAATCAAGTTGCTTACGATTGGAAGGCTGGAATCGCAAAAGGGATATGATTTGGCAATTGAAGTCTGCAAATTATTAAAAAGTGATAAACTAAATATTCGTTGGTATGTGTTAGGAGATGGTAGTTTAAGAAAGGAATTAGAAACTAGGATTGAGAAAAACGGTCTAAATGAGTATTTTTATTTATTGGGAGTTCGAACAAATCCATACCCGTATATTCGAGATTGCGACATTTATGTCCAACCGTCAATTCACGAAGGGTATGGAATTGCTGTAGCTGAGGCAAGAGTATTAAATAAGCCTATTTTGTGTACGGATTTTACAGGGGCTAGAGATCAAATTATTCCAGATGTTACAGGCATGATTGTAGATACTAATGTTCAATCAATATACAAAGGATTAAAAACATTAATTTGCTCAGAAGGTAAAAGAAAAACATTATCTGAAAATTTGTCAAAAACAAATCCTGATACATCAAAAGCAGTACAGGAAATTCTGTCTTTTTTATAAGGAGTGTATATATATGAAAATAGCATTACTTACATGGACTTATTTTAATTATGGAACACAGCTTCAAGCATATTCGATGTGCACATATTTAAAAAAGAATGGGCAAGATGTAGAGTTTATAAATTATTTAACGCGCAAAGAAGATGTAATACGTTATGGAAAGAAAAACTTGTCGTATCAAATAAAGCGTGTAATTAAAAAAAGCAAACAAATTAGTCTTAATAGACGTATGGCAAAAATTGGCAATAATAATATGGAAGCATTAAAAAATAGGCAATACAAATTTGAGGCGTTTATGAAAAATAGCTTGCCGCTTACGAAAAAATATACTGCATCCGAGCTGCTTAATATTTCTGATTGTTATGATTTATATATTGTAGGCAGCGATCAAGTTTGGAGTCCTAAATATTTGGACGGAAGATTTTTTTTGGATTTTGTAAAAAATAAGAACAAGCTCGTTGCATATGCGCCAAGTTTTGGCGTTAAAAGTTTGGATCCAGAAATAACTGAAAGAGTTTCTAAATGGATACAGCGTTTTGAGTATTTATCTGTTAGAGAAATTGCAGGTAAGGAGATTATTCTAGAATTAACGGGCAAAGAAGTGCCGGTTGTTTTGGATCCGACATTTCTATTCAATAAAGACGAATGGTACAGTAATTTCGAAGCAAGTAATCAACAAGATGAAAAATATATTTTATGCTATTTTTTAAGTGAAAATAGTTACTATTGGAAGGTCGTTAGTAAAATAGCTGATACATTAGGATTTAAGGTTATTATTGTTCCAAATACCCCAGATGATTTTGAGTCTCCATATGAAAAATATATTGATGTGGCTCCCATTGATTTCGCAAAAATGATTTATGATGCGGAATATGTTATAACTGATTCATTCCATGGAACAGCCTTTGCTATTAATTTTGGAATCGACTTCCTAACGCTTGCAAGATTTTCGGAAAAATCTAAAGAGTCTGAAAACTCAAGAGTTAAATCTATTCTAGAGTTGTTGGACTTTGACGATAGATTTATTGTATCAGACACAATAAGTTGTACCGTGAAAATCGATAAAGAAAAATGGAAAAAATGTGAAATTCTTTTGGAGAGAAAAAGAGACGAATCAAAACAATACCTTGATAATATTTTAAAAGTATAATTACAGCATATGAAAGTAATCAATTAAGGGCAAAATGAAGGTCGAATGAAAAACATGCAGAAAGAAAACTAATGTTTCTTAAAGACATTTGGGTAAAATATATCTAACGATGAGTTGATCAATATCTTTAGGACTTTTTGGCTGCTAACCATTGAAAAAATATAGTTTATTTTCTTTGATGATTACATATAAAAAATATATGAAGAGGTAAGAATGATGAATACTATTTCAAATTTATGTTGCGGTTGCAGGTTGTGCGAGCAAATATGTTCTAAGAACGCTATTTCTATGACTTATGATAATGAAGGCTTTTTATATCCTAAAATAGATATAAATCTATGTGTCAATTGCGGGTTGTGTAAAAAAAAATGTCCACAAGAGTTGTTGAACTTAAAACATAAAAAACATAAGGTTTACGCTGCGAAAATTAAAGATAATGAGGCATTAGCGAATAGTACTTCAGGCGGAATATTTTGGTTGATAGCCAACAAAGTATTGGAACAAGGCGGAATTGTATATGGCTGTGCATTACAACATGATTATTATGCGAAACAGATTAGAATAGATTCGGTGAGTAAATTAAAACTTTTACAGGGCTCAAAATATGTTCAGAGCGATACGAACAACACCTATGAACAGGCAAAGAAGGATTTGTTAGAGGGCTTGCTTGTTGTATATTCTGGAACACCATGTCAAATTGCAGGCTTAAAATCGTATCTGAGTGTTGAGTATAATAATTTGTTACTTGTTGACATATTATGTCATGGGGTGCCTAGTCCGATGCTCTTTAAAAGATATACAGAATGGCTTGAAACCAAATACAAAAAACCATTAATGTCTTATAATTTTAGATACAAAGAAAATGGAGTGGGTGGGCGTTATTTATTAAGGCACTCCCGCACAAAGAAAGAACAGCAAAAAAGCCGAAAAAGAGGTATAATAAAGAGGTGAAGAAGCAATTGACGATGAGCCTAATCAGCGACGAGCTGGGGCAGGCCTCAACGAAGAAGAAAGAGTTTCTGGGAATCATGGAGAAACTGATTCCATGGTCGCAATGGGTGGGGATCGTGCAGCCGCACTATTACAAAGGAGAGCGCGGCAATAAGCCCTACGACT
>ENA-ORPH01003101-ORPH01003101.1-human-gut-metagenome-genome-assembly--contig:-NODE-3101-length-12790-cov-4.528308_pt1 | contig 12790 bp, 8 predicted proteins | sample MGYA00242142_ERZ509074 | MGnify/ENA primary metagenome ERZ509074 (study PRJEB26280, sample SAMEA2338724) | human gut metagenome | biome: human gut; feature: human-associated habitat; material: faeces...
ATCTTTACCTGCTCCTCGGTGAAGGTGACGCGGTCGTTCTTCATGGTCTTTGCCTTGCGCGGATCGTGCTTGACTTCCTGGCGCACGGGCGCATCGAAGCAGTTTATATCGAGCACGACGTTGTCCTTATCCAGCTCGTAGAAATCGCGCGGATTACGGGCAAGGGTAAGGCTCTGGCCGGGCTGAACATAGCGGTGCAGGCTGATAGCGCCCTCGCGGCCGGCGGCTATTGCGTCGATCGCAAATTTCGGGCCGGTGTAGCAGTCGCCGCCGACGAAGATATCCTCCTGTGCGGTCTGGAGCGTTACGGGGTCTGCCATTGCAACGCCCTTTGCGGCGGTCTTGAGCGCGCCGATATCCAGCTCGCCCCAGTCGATGGTCTGGCCGATAGCGCCGATGACGGAATTGACCTTGATGGTCTTGAACTTGCCGGTGCCGACGGGCTTTCTTCTGCCCTTCTCGTCAGGCTCGCCAAGCTCCCTGATCTCGCCCTTCAGGCCGTTGACCTTGCCTGCCGCGGTGCCGGTGATCTCAACAGGAGCGTTGAGGTAGCAGAACTTCACGCCCTCTGCCATTGCTTCGGCGACCTCTTCCTTGTCTGCCGGCATCTCATCCTCGCTGCGGCGATAGACTATGTAAGCTTCCTCCGCGCCAAGGCGGACAGCCGTGCGGACAACATCCATTGCGACATTGCCGCCGCCGATAACGGCGACCTTCTTGCCGATCTCGACCTTGTTTCCGAGGTTGACGTCACGCAGGAAATCAACGCCGCCGTAAACGCCCTTGAGCTCCTCGCCCGTTATGCCGAGCTTTGCAGACTTCTGCGCGCCGATGGCGACAAAGAAGCCCTTATAGCCTTGCTTGCGCAGCTCGTCGATGGTGATATCCTTGCCGACTTCTACGCCGCACTTGAACTTTACGCCCATTTTCTTGAGCACATCGATCTCGGCATTGATGACCTTGCGCTCGAGGCGGAAGGACGGGATTCCGAGGGTGAGCATGCCGCCGGGAACCGGGTTGCGGTCGAAAACGGTGACGTTTGCGTAGCCCATCTCTGCCAGGTAATAAGCACAGCTCATGCCGGCAGGGCCTGCGCCGATTATCGCGATCTTCTCGACATAATCGGTGTCGGGAGTCTTATGACGGCGCTTTTCGGGGATATAGCGAGTCTTTTCACTCAGCTCCTTCTCGGCGATGAACTTCTTGATCTCGTCGATGGCGACGGCGCGGTCGAGCTGGCCGCGAGTGCATGCATCCTCGCATCTTCTGTTGCAGATGCTGCCGCAGACCGCCGGGAACGGGTTATCCTGCTTGATGAGCTTGAGAGCGTCAAGGTATCTGCCCTGGCCTGCCATCTTGATGTAGCCCTGAACGGCGATGTGCGCCGGGCAGGCTGCCTTACAGGGAGCGGTGCCGCTCTCGTGGCAGTTTTTCTGGTTGTTGTTTTTATAGTCCATATCCCACATGTGCTCACCCCAGTGGTTATCATCGGGCAGAGGCTGCTTGGGATACACGACGGGACCGTCCTTGGTGCAGAGCTTCTGGCCGAGCTTTGCGGCGCCTGCAGGACATACCTCAACACACTTGCCGCAGGCAACGCACTTTTCCTTATCGACGTGCGCGCGATACGCGGAAGCGGACATATTGGGGGTATTGAAAAGCTGGGAGGTGCGCAGAGCAAAGCAGGAGCCGAGCGCACAGTTGCAGATGGCGAAGATCTTGTTCTCGCCGTCGATGTTGGTTATCTGATGCACATAGCCGTTTTCCTCGGAGCGCTTGAGGATGCGCAGCGCCTCTTCGTGGGTGATATAGCGGCCCTTGCCGGTCTCGACGCAGTATCTTGCGAAGGTGCCGACGGCGATGCACAGCTCATCCTGCATCTCGCCGCAGCCCTCGCCCATAAGGCGCATTGCGTTGCGGCAGGAGCAGTAGCCGACTCCGAGCTGACCCTCGTACTTCTTGAGCCAGTGGGAGATATGCTCAATGCTGACAGACTCGTTGGTTGCCGGTATTGCCTTCTCGACGGGGATAACGTGCATGCCTATGCCGTTGCCTCCGGGAGGTACCATGGGGGTGATCTTCGTCAGCGGCAGGAATGCCATGCGCTCGAAGAATTTTGCGATCTGGGGGTACTTCTCGACCTGCTCGAGATTCATATTCATAAGCTCGGCAGCGCCGGGAACGAAAATGGGCAGAACGTACTGACGGATCCCGTCGGGATTGTCGTAGTTATACTCAATAACGCCCTTCATCGCCAGATCGTCCAGCTTTTCGCAGACATAGGCAACATCCTTGCCCATCTTTGCCGCGAGCTTCTCGGGAGTTGTGGGCTTGCGGAGATCCATTGCCAGTGCAACGTCGGCCTCGTCGTCGGTCACGACGCACTCAAGGCCGTAATACTCGGGATCGGACTCGGTGAGCTTTTCAAGTCCGAGCTTGTAGGGTATGCGGTCGGTCATTTTTTTGCCGAGCGCAATGATTTTTTCTCTTGCCATATGTAGCTCCTTCCTTATTCCTTTGCTCCAATTTTATTTGCCTCAGGTCTTTTTTAAGTATATCACATATATCCGACCGAGCACAACACGCAATTGTCAGATATTTTGCAATTGAATGAGATCACAGATAAAACTTAGGCTCCTTGCGCTCGGAGCACAGCTTCTTGAGCGTAAGATGCGCGGCAAGGCGCATAGGTGCCGGGACCTTGCGCGACTCGGTCGAGCACATGCTAACGCAGCGCATGCAGCTTATGCACTTTGTGGGAACGGTGCGCATATGCTTGCCCTTGATTGCGCCTGCCGGGCAGTATTTTTCACAGATGCCGCAGCCGATGCATTCCTTAGACGCAACGGGGTAAAGCGGAAGCGCCGCGCTTTTTTTCTTGGCATAGCCGGGATCGCCGGGCATTTTAACTGGACTGAAGCTTTCGGCTGCCTTGAGCTTTTCGAGGAACTCGTGCAGCTTTGCCTTATCGCTTGCGTCGGGACGGCCTGCGCCGAACTGAGGATCGATCGAGTGCGGAGCTACCATCTCGCAGCCGGCAACGGTCACAAAGCCGCACTTTTCGGCAAGCTCGCTCATCTCGAGCAGCGCATCGTCAACGGCACGGTTGCCGAAAACGGCAACGGGAACGCAGGGCGTTTTATCGCCGCTTATGATCTTCATGCGGTCGTACATGGGCTTGGGTATCCTGCCGCCGTAGACCGGGAAGCAGAAGAACGTGAGCGTATCATGGTCGATGGCCGTGTTCATGCTCGGAGTGGTCAGCTCCTGCATGGGAGCGTCGCCCAGCTCCTTGCTGATGATGTCCGCAACGGATTTTGTTCCGCCGCAGGGGCTGAAGTAAAAAATCGCGTATTTCATTGTCTTTTTCCCTTCCTTTTACCTCTATATGTACAAATTAACCCACCTGTATGCAATATGTGCGCATTGCGCGCGTTCCGACAACGGCATAGTTGCCGTACATTGCCGGTGAAGCCTCGATATTGCCGCCGAGGTTCATGTAGTCGAGCTGCTCGCCTGTTTTTCCGTCGATCAGGAACATATTAAAGCCCGAGTTGCAGTAGAGCAGATACCCGTTGCCGTCGGCGTCATAGAAATCGACGGGGCTGCTCCAGCTGTACATTGACGTTTCCTTTTCCCAGACGACCTCGCCGGTGTCCTTTTTGAGCGCCGCGAGCGTGCCGGAGCTTGCGCCCGGAGTGCGCGCAACGGGAACAAATATCATGTCCGAGAGCTTATTTTTGCCTACTGCGATGGTGCCCTGAACGCCGCCGGAGAGATCCTGCACGGTGTAGCAGGTGTAATCCGTGCGCCAGACTATCTCGCCGGTTTCGGCATCTATCTTGAAAATGGGTATCGCCGCCGTTGAGTACGAGCGCCATCCGTAGTGGAACGAGGTGCTGATGTAAATATACGGGTGGCCGTCCTCAATATCGACAACAGGCGAGCAGTTTGTGTCGTCGAGCACATCCTGCACCCATACGAGCTTCAGTGTGTTCAGATCAAGGCACATGAGGTTGCCGCCGTTATCGGCAAGGAAAATGTAGTTATTGATTATCGCCGCCGACGACTCAACGCCAAGCCAGTACCGGCTGCCGCTGCGCACACCGTTATACTTCCATTTGACTATATTGTCCGGATCAACGGACAGCTCACCTGTCTGCTCGTTGTATTTTGTATTCAAATGAATGATGTAGAGTATTCCGTTTTCACCCGGATAGATGAGCTGATCTGTCTCCGCGCTCACGAGGGGTGAAGAGTCAAACATATGCCAGCCGCGGTTTGCAAAGGTCTCATTGTGGCCGAACTCGAACATAACGCTGTTGTCAATAAGGTTTACGACCTTGACGCGGGATCTTCCGTTTACGCTGTCAACGCCCGAGCCGACATAGAGTATCGGATATCCGCGCGGATCAAGAGCGCCCGCTCCCTTGTAGTTAAAGCCGAGGTTGAGCGGATCGCGCGTGTATTCGCCGCTTGTCAGCTCATAGAAATACACATGTCCGTCAAGCGTTGCGTATATGACCTCGACAAGGCCTTCCTTTTCGCGCGCCCAGTCGTACATTGCGCTTATGTTCTTGCGCGTTGCCTCGGGCCACTTTACAACGAGCGGCTGACCCGTCCAGCCGCTGCCGGACCAATAGGTACCGTCGGTATCGCTAAGGCCGCTTGTCGATTTCGACCAGACCTTCGTGAGCGTTTTGCTGCTGACCGCCGCCGTGCCGTAGGCTGCGCCGCTGCGGAAGTTATCGCCGCGGAAGGTGACGATGCCCTCAAGCTCTGTGTATCTCTCCGGCAGGTCGAAGTTTATCTCGTAATCGCTTTCGTACTCCTCGACGACCTCGCCGTCAACCATGATCGCCGTGCTGGAAATGAGTCTTTCAGGCTCTGTTCCGTCAACGGAATGCGGCTTGAAGTCTGGCAGGCCCACCGGTGTCGGCGTAGGCTCGGGAGTCGGGGTCGGCGTAGGCTGCACCGTTACGGTCGGGCTTTCCGCTGTTTCCTCAAGCGCCTTGTTTGCCGCAACGCCGCGCATCACGACCATGACGAGCACTGCAAGGAGAGCAACGAATATCACTATGCCAACGACTGTCTTGACCGTTATTTTCTTCTCTTCCATATCCTTATCCACCCTGTTTTATTATTCAGTGAAATGAACGTGGTTGTTTATATGGTCCTGACAGAAGCAGTGGTAGCCTGCGCATTTTGAGCAGTAACGAAATTCAAGATTGGGAAAATCCACGTCTGTTCTGCCGCAGACACTGCACTTATAGGTGTAGTTCTTCTGGCGCTGCTCATATTTGATCTTCTGCTTTTCGCGGTTGAAGTTGACCGTTGTTTTGCTGTAGTGCACGCGCTTCGACCGCAGCTCCGATATGAGATCCGCGCCGAAGAATATGAAGTAGTTGAACATTGCGATAAGCGGCAGCAGATTGAACGGGAACGGTGTTGCTATCATTTCAAAGATGAAGAACGCAGCGTCGATATACGCAAGCCACTTGATCTTGACCGGAATAATGAACATGAAAAGAACCTGGGTATCCGGATAAAGCGTAGCAAAGGAGAAAAACATCGAAAGATAGATGTAGTACGTTCCGATGCTTGCCGACTGCTTGGTGATAAGATAGATCACCATGCCGTAGATGATGGTGAGCAGAACACCGGAGAAGATGAATATATTAAATCGCGCCGTGCCCCACTCGCGTTCGAGCGTGCTGCCTATCCAGTAATAAAAATAGAAAAACAGCAGCGCCCACATGCTCGTATCCTGCGGAATGAACATAAACGTGATAAGGCGCCATACCTGTCCTTTTAGTATAAGCTCGGGCGAAAATGCGAAGTAGCTCATCAGCGTCCTGCTGCTGTCCATAATGCTCAGCAGCCATACGGCAAGGCTTATAACGACAATGTACAGCATGAGGTTCGGAACGCCGAATCTCGGGTGCCTGTAGCAGAACATGTCGATCTTATTATTGAGTTTTTTCATATTGCTTTCCTTTCGCAGGATATAATTACACTAATTTTATATTACAGTATGCTACCTTGCATCTTACAACCAAATTGTGATAATGTCCACAAAAAAATTGTCGCAGGGAAAAACTTTTCCCTTTAAACTTTTGCAAGCATATGTTAATATGTATTTTGTATTATTATCTGCAAATGTGAGCACGGGTGAAGAAATGCAAAACAAAGAAAACAATTTTGAGATCAAAAACGATATAATCGAGGGCAGAAATGCCGTTGTCGAGGCTCTGCGCGTAGGCCGCAGCATAGATAAGATTTTCATTGCCAAGGGCGAGACGGACAAGACCCTCGGCCATATCGCGTCGAAAGCGCGCGAGGCCGGAATAGTCGTTGTCGATGCCGACCGCCGGAAGCTTGACAACATGTCGGTCACGAAGGCGCATCAGGGCGTTATCGCCCTTGTAGGCGTTAACGAATACTGCGAGGTGTCTGACATCCTTGCTCTTGCGCGCGAAAGAGGCGAGCAGCCTTTTATCATCGTCTGCGACGAGGTAAGCGATCCGCGAAATTTAGGTGCGATAATCCGCAGCGCGGAATGTGCCGGCGCGCACGGAGTTATAATCCCCAAGCGCCGCAGTGCAGGGCTTACCGCCATCGTCGGCAAGGCTTCGGCCGGTGCTGCCGAGCACATGAAGATAGCCCGCGTTCCGAACATCCCATCCGTTCTCAAGGAGCTTAAGGATGAGGGCGTTTGGGTCTACGGCGCGGCAGCCGGCGGCAGCAGTGAGCTTTGGAGCACGGATTTCACAGGCTCCTGCGCGATCGTTATAGGCTCCGAGGGCGACGGTATGGGCAGGCTCGTGCGCGAAAGCTGCGACTTTATCGTGAGCATCCCCATGGCCGGCAAGATAAACTCACTGAACGCTTCCGCCGCCGCCTCAATAATCATGTACGAAGTCCTGCGCCAGCGCAGAGGCTGACCGAGGGATATTTATGAGTTCATCTTCAAATGACAAAAACTCTGTCAATTTCGACTTTGATCTTGACAGTATATTGAGTGAGTTCGGAGCGCTTGACGAGGAGCCGATATCCGAAAAGCCCTTTTTTGAGCCGGGCGCGCCGGTCGCGGACACCTCGAAAAAGTCCGACCCGGTGTTTTCGGCAGTCGTAAACGACGGCTTCAAAACTGCGGCACCGCAGGACGAGCTTGACTTTGACGCAACGCAGATCATCGAGGAGTTTGAAGCGGAAGACGGCGCCACGGAGAGCACGTCAAAGCTCGATCCCGAGCGGATACGGCGCGAGTTTGAGTCCGACGACGCGCCTGTTGAAATAAACGCGGCAAAGTCCGAGTCTGTCGAGCCTGCCGGCTCCGCAATGCCGGACGGCGGCTCGGAGCTTGATGAGGTCGAGCGCATAATCGCAGAGTTTAAGCATTTTCCCCGGCCGCAGGGTCGCATTATAGAGCCTGAACCGGCCCCGGCGGAGGCGGCGCAGTCCGAGCCGGAGCCGACAAAGCTGCGCGAGCAAGAAGCTTCGCTTTCCGCCAAGACCTTCGAGCCTCCCGTATCTGCCGCAGAACAGACAAAGCTGCACGACGAGGCTTCCGGCGAGCAGGAGCAGGAAGCGGAGCAAGAGCTTTACGAAGGCTCGGGCATAAACGAGGATACCGGCGACAAATACGCCGCCGACGCAGATTACACCGTCATCGAACCCGAGCCGCCGAAAAAGGAGAAGACGCGCAGAGAGCCCAAATCGTTCCGCGAATCCGTCGCCGTGCCGGTGATAAGCGCGCTTGCGTTTATCGCAATGAAGATAAAGCAGAGCCAGGTCACCCTCGGCGAAACGAGCTACGAGTCGGAGGATCTCGGCGAGGAGATGCAGCCGGACAAGGCCGCAAGGTTTTACGACAAGCACATTGCCGGGCTGAGGCTCAGAACGCGGATAGCATTTGTGCTTTGCGTTTTGATGGCTTACATATCCTACGGGCTTCCGGTTCCGGGCGCGCTTGCCGATGTGGGCGTAAAAAGCGCCGTGTGCCTTATCATGATGATATCCGTAATGTTCTGCGGACTTGATATAATAACGACCGGCATTATGAGCATAGTGCGGTTCAAGCTGCACGCCAGCGCGCTGATCGTCGTCTCGTGCCTGCTTTGCATGATCGACGCTTTTCTTTCGGCGGCAAGCGTGAGCGAAAAGGTTGTTCCCTTCTGCGTCATTCCTGCGCTGACGATAGCTTTTACGCTGCTCGGAAGCGTCATGAACGCGCGCAGCAACAAAATAATCCTAAACACCGCAGCCGCTTCAAAGCACCCTTATGTCGTGACGGCCGAATCGGAGCTTTCCGGCGGAGACATCACCCTCGTCAAGGGCAGAAAGCCCATTGACGGCATTGTTCGCCGCACGGAGGAGGACGGGCCCGACGAGTCGGTTTTCGGCGTGCTCACTCCGTATTTTGTCGTTGCAGCGCTCGTTTTGAGCATCATTGCAGCCGTAATAAGCAAGAGCTTTTCATCGTTTGCGCATATTCTCTCCGGTATTTTCGTGTGCGCAGCGCCCATAGCCATGCTCTTAACCTTCCCACTGCCGTTTTTCATTTCGATAAAAAGCCTTATTCGAAGCGGCTCGACAATAGCCGGCTGGTCTGGGCTTTATGACATCGGTAAGGCAAAGCACCTTATCGTCACCGACAGCGACCTATTCCCCAAGGGCTGCGTAAAAATAAGCCGCACGCGCGTTTTCGCCGGAATGGAGCCAGAAAGGATCATTTCCTTTGCCGGCAGCATAATCTCCGCCTCGGGAAGCGCCATGGTGCATCCGTTTGCAGAGCTCATGCGCAAGGCGGGCGGCGGTCTTATGCCTGTCGAGGCCTTCTCCGTTCACGAAAGCGGCGGCCTTACCGCAATGATCGACGGCGAGGACGTTTACTGCGGAAATGCCGCGTTCATGCGCCTTATGGGAGTTATTCTTCCGGAAAAGTACGTTCTGAACAACGGCGTTTACATAGCCGTTGCCGGCGTAATCTGCGGCGTGTTCGAAATGGAGTACATAGCCTCGGATGCCGTAAAGAGCGCACTTGAGGAGCTTGTCGGCTCGGACAGACATGCCATATTCGCAGTGCGCGATTTCAACATCACGCCCTCGATGCTCTCGGTGAAGTTCGACATGCCTACCGACGGCTTTGACTTTCCACCGTATCCCGAACGTTATGCGATATCCGGCGCAGAGCCCTCCGAGGCCAGCAAGCCTGCCGCACTTATTTCGCGCGAGGGCCTGAGCGCACTTGTCAGCCTTGCAGATCACGGCAAAATGCTGTTTAGTCGCATAAGGCTCAGCGTTATGCTCAGCGTCGTCAGTGCCGTTATCGGCATGCTCGTCATGTTTATCCTCAGCCTCAGCGCTCTGCCGAGTGTCGTAACGGCGCTCAGCTATCTGCTGGCATGGCTGCTTATCACGGTCATACTCGGCTTTTCGATAGGCACTCCATAAAAAAATATTGCCATTAAATATTTAATAGTGTATAATAAATCGATTGCGTTTTATACGAAATTAAATTTTTAATATATCTTTCAAGAGAGGAAGCAACACATGAGCTACGAAACCAAAAACATCCGCAACATCTGCTTCATGGGTCACGGCAACAGCGGTAAGACCAGCCTTGCTGAGAGCATGCTGTTCACGACCGGCGCTATCGACCGTATGGGCAAGGTCACCGACGGCAACACCGTCTGCGACTATGACGCCGAAGAAATCAAGCGTCAGATCACAATTGCAACTTCCGTCGCTCCCGTAAACTTCGGCGGCTGCAAGATCAATGTTCTCGACTGCCCGGGTTACTTTGACTTCGTCGGCGACGTTCTCGCCGCTATCCGCGTTGTTGAGACCGGCATCATCTTCTGCTCGGCTAAGGACGGCATCACCGTTGGAGCGGAAAGAAGCTGGAAATACCTCAAGGCTGCAGGCGTTCCCGCAATGTTCTACATCTCCAAGATCGACGAAGAGCACGGCGACTTCTACGCTGTCCTTTCGGCACTTAAAGAGAAATACGGCGCAGCCATCTGCCCGGTCATGATCCCCTTGTCCGACGGCACCGGCGTTATAGATCTCGTTCACAGCACCGCTTACCAGACCAAGGGCGGCAAGACCGCAAAGGTCGCTATCCCTGCTGCCGACGCAGACAAGGTCGAAGAGATGCGCATGGAGCTTATGGAGGCAGCTGCCGTTACCGAAGAGCTTATGGAAAAGTTCCTCGACACCATGGAGCTTACCGACGAAGAGATCGTTGTCGGTCTTAAGGCCGGCCTTGCAGAGCGCAGCGTAGTTCCCGTTGTCTGCGGCGCAGCAATGGCAAACGTCGGCACCGAGGCTGTCCTGCAGGCAGTCTGCGATTACGTTCCGGCTCCGGAGGATAAGTCCGCAGAGCCCGTTTGCGGCTTTGTTTTCAAGACCGTTTCCGATCAGTTCGGCAAATACAGCTTTGTAAAGGTCGTTTCCGGCAAGATCACCGCCGACCTCTCGCTGCGCAACGTCCGTGCTTCCAGCACCGACAAGCTCGGCAGACTCTACACCATCTGCGGCAAGAAGACCACCGAGGTCAAGGAAGCCTGCTGCGGCGATATCGTTGCCGTCGGCAAGATGGAATGGAAGACCGGCGATACCGTATGCGATCCCAAGAACGAGGTCGAGCTTCCTGCACTTGAGATGCCCGATCCCTGCTACTCCATGGCTATCTCCCCCAAGACCAAGGGTCAGGACGACAAGGTCGCCGGCGGTCTTGCAAGACTTAACGAAGAAGACGTCTCCTTTACCCTCGTCAACAACGCGGAGACCCATCAGATGGTCATCTCCGGCGCAGGCGACATTCAGGTTGACGTTCTGTGCGCAAAGCTCAAGAGCCGCTTCGGCGTCGAGACCGAGCTTAAGCCCGCTCGCGTTGCTTATCGCGAGAAGATCAAGGGCAAGGTAGAGGCTCACGGCCGTCACAAGAAGCAATCCGGCGGTTCCGGCCAGTTCGGTGACGTTTGGATCCGCTTCGAGCCGCAGGATGAGCAGGACGACATGATCTTCGCTGAGGAAGTATTCGGCGGCTCCGTCCCCAAGAACTTCTTCCCCTCCGTTGAAAAGGGTCTGCGCAACGCAGTTCAGAAGGGTGTTCTCGCAGGTTACCCGCTGGTCGGCCTGAAGGCAACTCTGTACGACGGCTCCTACCACCCCGTTGACTCCAACGATATGGCTTTCCAGACCGCTGCACGTCTTGCATATCAGGACGGCATCCCCAAGGCAAAGCCCACCATCCTTGAGCCTATCGGCCTGCTCCAGGTAACCATCCCCGACGCGAACCTCGGCGATATCATGTCCGATATCTCCTCCAAGCGCCGCGGCACCGTTCTGGGCATGAACGCCGAGGACGGCATGCAGACCGTCGAGGCTGAGGTCCCCATGGCAGAGATGAGCTCTTACACCATCGACCTGCGCTCCATGACTCAGGGTCGCGGTTCGTTCACCTGCAAGTTCATTCGCTATGAGGAAGCTCCCGGCAATGTTCAGCAGAAGGTCATCGAAGAGGCTAAGGCTCTGGCCGAGGCTGAGTAATCGACAAATCAAAACGGTGGGCGCAACGCCCACCGTTTTTCAGGTAACGCTATGAAGTTCAAGATACCCGAAATAAAAATACCGAAGGTCAGCATTCCGAAGCTGCACCGCAAGGCTGAGGATGACGAGCAGATCTCTTACGAGGAAGTCGATCCCGAGCAGAACGGCGAAGGCGTTGACGACAGCAACACTGCCGATAACGAAGTGTTCGACGAGCTTGACTCCGCCGAGGCTCCTGAGGAAGCTCCGGCCGCAGAGCCGCAGCCGCAAAATAAGCCCAAAAGCTACGGCATGGTGATATCCGAGGATCAGCTGCGCATGGTTTGGGCAGGCGAGATCGGATTTTCGCTGCTTATAGTTCTCGCTTCGGTGCTTATTGCGATCGCAAGTTAAAAAAACTCAGGTCTGAGACCTGAGTTTTTTTGTTATCTGACTATGCCCTTTATAAATGCAGGTTTTTCAACGGAGTCGGGTACGATGGTATAGCAGGCGTTGAGCATTTCAGCGGCTTTCTTTGCCGCTTCAACGCTCTGCGCGTGGATGGTTCCAAGGCTCTCCCCTGCCGTGACCGCATCGCCGACCTTCTTCTTGAGGATAAGGCCGACGGAAAGGTCGATGACGCTCTCCTTCGTGGCTCTGCCGCCGCCGAGATGCATGGAGACAAGACCGACCTCGTCGGCACAGATGTGCTTTACATAGCCTGTGCGGTCGCACACGGCCTCAAGCTGAACAGGCGCCATGGGCAGAAGCGAGGTATCGAACACCGCGCGTCTGTCACCCTCCTGTCCCTCGACAAGCTCGGCAAGCTTTTCGAGCGCGGAGCCGTCCTCAATGCCCTTTTCGAGCATCTTGCGCGCCGCAGCATCGTTTTCGGCAATGCCGGCCTCTGTGAGGATGCAGGCTCCGAGCGTGAGGCACAACTCCAGAAGCTCGCCCTTTTTCTCACCGTGCAGCACCTCGATCGCCTCTTTCACCTCAAGCGCATTGCCGACGGCGTTGCCCAGAGGCTCGTCCATATCCGTTATAACGGCAACGGTCTTTTTTCCGGCAAGCTTGCCTACCGCCGTGAGGTTTTCGGCAAGCTCGCGCGCATCGTCGGCCGTTTTTTGCGAATCGTGCGCAGAAAACGGCCGTGGTGTATGGCGCTGTCACACTCTTTGTTATTTTATTTAGCTTTGTTTATCATCAGTTTAGTCACGAAGTGACATCGGTTTACATGACATGGGCGGCA
>ENA-ORPH01003107-ORPH01003107.1-human-gut-metagenome-genome-assembly--contig:-NODE-3107-length-12761-cov-2.435700_pt1 | contig 12761 bp, 7 predicted proteins | sample MGYA00242142_ERZ509074 | MGnify/ENA primary metagenome ERZ509074 (study PRJEB26280, sample SAMEA2338724) | human gut metagenome | biome: human gut; feature: human-associated habitat; material: faeces...
AACCATTGATTATTACCATAGCAAATAACAACAAAAAAACAAATCCAACTAACAAGTATATGGAAACAAAGTATTTAAGAATTAATCCTGCCGACAACGTTGCCGTTGCCATTGTTAACCTCCCGGCAGGAGAATATCTCTCCGTAGATGGAATAGAGATTACATTAAATGAAGACATCCCCGCAGGACACAAATTCGCATTAAAGAATTTCTCCGAAGGCGAAAACGTCATTAAATACGGCTATCCTATCGGACACGCCCTAATGGCAAAGAAACAAGGCGACTGGATGAACGAAACGAATATCAAAACGAACCTCGCCGGATTACTGGAATATACCTATAATCCGATTCAGGTCTCTTTGGATATCCCTCATAAAGACTTAACCTTCAAAGGCTACCGCCGCAAGAATGGCGATGTCGGCGTAAGAAATGAAATATGGATCATTCCGACTGTCGGTTGCGTAAATGGTATTATCGGACAATTAGCAGAAGGACTGCGCCGTGAAACAGCAGGAAAAGGCGTGGATGCAATCGTTGCTTTCCCACATAACTACGGCTGCTCACAGCTTGGCGACGACCATGAAAATACGAAAAAGATTCTTCGTGACATGGTGCTTCATCCCAATGCAGGTGCGGTGTTGGTAGTAGGTCTGGGTTGCGAGAATAACCAGCCGGATGTATTCCGTGAATTTCTAGGTGAGTACGACAAAGACCGTGTAAAATTCATGGTAACTCAAAAAGTAGGTGATGAATATGAAGAAGGAATGGAAATTCTGCGTGAATTGTATGCCAAAGTATCCAAAGATGAACGGACCGATGTTCCTTTGTCTGAACTCCGTGTGGGTCTGAAATGTGGTGGTTCCGACGGTTTCTCCGGCATTACAGCCAATCCGCTATTGGGTATGTTCTCCGACTTCCTGATTGCACAAGGCGGTACGAGTGTCCTGACCGAAGTGCCGGAAATGTTTGGTGCAGAGACTATCTTAATGAATCGTTGTTCAGACGAAGGCTTGTTCGAACAGACAGTACATTTGATTAATGATTTCAAAGAATACTTCCTGTCACACGGAGAGCCTGTTGGTGAAAATCCGTCTCCGGGAAACAAAGCCGGCGGTATCTCTACATTGGAAGAAAAAGCCTTAGGATGTACACAGAAATGTGGTAAGAGTTATGTGTCCGGTGTAATGCCTTACGGCGAACGCCTGCAAAAGAAAGGACTTAACCTGCTTTCTGCTCCGGGCAATGACCTGGTAGCCGCTACTACCCTTGCCGCTTGCGGATGTCACATGGTACTTTTCACTACCGGACGTGGCACGCCTTTCGGTACCTTTGTCCCGACAATGAAGATTTCCACCAATTCAAATCTAGCGAAGAACAAACCGGGTTGGATTGACTTCAATGCAGGAGTAATCGTTGAGAACGAACCAATGGAAAAGACTTGCGAACGTTTTATCGACTACGTTATCAAAGTGGCGAGCGGTGAATTCGTTAACAATGAAAAGAAAGGTTATCGCGAAATAGCTATCTTCAAGACAGGCGTTACTTTATAAAAAGATCACCGATATAGATAAAAAAGAGTTGCTATCCCCATTCAATAATGTATTGAACCGGATAGCAACTCTTTCTTTGTTCTACGGTCACTCATTGAACATCCCAATCGTTCCATCAGCTGCAATCATTTCGGCTGTTATCTTCAACTTCCGACAACGGCCATTATTATAGAAGCTCACGCGGGCATTACCCGCTTTGTCCGGCAAGACTTCGGGATTCCAATACAATGTCCGTCGGTAATCTTCTTCTTTCGGCAATATGGAATAGTCAAGGTGATAAAATTCAGCCGGTTTGTTATAACCTTCCAACCAAGTCTTTCTGACTCCTTTCCCACCCTTCACGGAAATCTCTCCTTCCGGATAGGTTTCAATAAAAACAACACAACTGTACATTTCGTCTACTTCCAATGGAGACATTCGTGAATCTGCATAACGACACTTTGCCGACAATTCCTCATTGATATAAATCGACTTGATAGCTTCCAAGCGGAGTGTCTGATATCTGGTCTGATCTATTTCAGTAGCTTGTGTCTGTTCATAATTGATAACGTACAAAGGAGAACGCCCCTTATACTGTAGCCATTCGCCGTTACGATCAACCCTACGTATAAAATTCCGGTTCATACGAATCAACAATTCATGAATATCATCGCCTACATAATCCCCCTTGTCCTGAATATCATCTATTTCCGAAGGCACATCGTAATAAGCAACCGACTTAGAACGATTTTCGAAAATGTCTTTCTCGCGACTCCATTTCTTCGCTTTTACAACAACCTCACCCAACCGGTGATTCTTCTCCTGTATGCCCCGTCGCGCCAACGAATCTTCATAGGCATCCATAAAACGATTGTAATCTACATCATTCATAACAACGGTGTCATTTTGAAGTCCCTGTTCAAATTCCGAAGTGTCCCTTCCAGAAACGCTAACTTGCATTTCACCTGCCAAATACCTTACGGGTTGAGGGCTAAAAACTCTATCAAGTATAATCCGGCAATCTTTCTTCTTCCCTTTCTCCATCACCGAAAGAATCAGATTCCATTTGCCTTCGATATTGGTAATGAAGGCAAAGCGCCCCAAACTATCCGTTTCGAGAAGACCGAATGAAGTCATTCCGGATGAAATTTCCTCTTCTCCCCGTTTCGCTAAGAAAGAAGACACTTGCATATTCGGTTTTGGTTTACCCCTAACGAATGAGACGACTTGTCCATGCACTTCTATTCCCTGTTCAGGCATATATTTTAATTCAAATGGCTCTACACCCGCTGCGTACTTCCATTTATAACGTCTCCATCCCTGAACCATCAACAAGCAATCCAAAGCCAACCTATGCTCCATGTCATTCACCTCGAAATAGTAAAGCGGTCGGTGAACATACCCTTTAATCTCCGACATCAGCAATAAATCCACTAACATAGAATGACGACTTTCCACTTCCTCCCACCCGTCACGTATAGAAACTGACATAGGAGCACTCACAGGATTACCTGTCGTATCACGAACTGAAAAATCTAACGTGACACGTTCAAACGGCTGATAACTTTCTTTGCTTTTGCGTACGTCAACTGCCAGTAGTTCCGGTTTTCGCGTAAAGACAAGACGGTCGGCAATGATCTGTCCCGCAGTATCGAATAATACAAGTTGTACTACTCCCGGTGTCCATTCCGATTTGTCGAGTTTGAAGGAGACAGGAGTGTTCTTCCCCACATTTAACAGACAAGAATTTAATAGTTTTCCATGAGCAATCACAGCCAAGCCTAATAAGTTTGATGGTGTATATGTATTTTTCTGTACACTGACAGCTATACTATCTTCCGAGGTAAGATTATCAACGTGCAATACATACCCTTGCGAACAGACCTCCGGCAAGTCAAAACGATACTTCTTTCCACCAAGCTCCACTTCGGCTTTGTCAGCGTCTTCACCAGTAGGTATATAAGTAAATACGCCCCGCCCTTCATGTATAGTGGCAAAATGACCGATTTCTTCTTTTCTCCGATTGATAATCCTACCAAAGAGCGTTATGGGATTTCCGTAAGCATCAGTTGCTTCAAAAGCAACCTGTGAAGGAACACCTTTTACCAAATTTCCTCCTTCTGGAAAGAACTTTAAATTAACCTTTTTTGCCTTCATTGCTTTCTTTCTGGTCTGCGGATACTTGTAAACCGCATACTTTTGTATATTTTTCTCTTTATATTCACCCGGATTAGCAGGTTTATCAAAAACAGGAAGAACGCGTGAGAAAATAATCTCCTCCCCAAAATTCAACATATATTTCGTGTAGGCACGGACTTCATAAAAACCGGAATAGAAAGGAAGTTGCGTCAATTCGAAACTGCTGTGACAACGACCGTTCCGTATAGGTAATACTCGTTTTGAAATTATCTCACCACCAGGATTCAACAATTCTACATAGAGTGTTTTACTTAGCTCCGTCGGATGGTTCAGTCCGGGTGTGACGACATAGCATTGAAACCAAATAGGATCTCCCTGATAATAACTGGTATTATCAAAGTGTAAATAGACTTTTTCTTGCGGCAGTACATCCCCAAAATTCTGTATAGCATCGATATATCCGGCTATTTTTTGGACGAGGCTATCAGACGACATCTGGGCTTTCGATGAATATGGCAGTACTGACAATATAAATAGTAAAAGAACGAATATACCACCACGTTCCCAATATCGATCAATCGTATATTCTTGCTCATCAGTCAAGAACAATAGTTCGAGAAAGCCTTTCTTTGTCTCCATATTTTAGATTTTGCCATAAAGATATAAAAAATCACTAACAATCATTGCATTACCATTCATCAAAATCCGCGAAGGACAAATTAAACCATATCGTCGCCTGTTCTTTTAAATGTGACACGGAGTGTCTTATGGAACGGAATAAAACGGGAAACAACAGCAATGATGATTGATATAACCAGCAGATAGCCCAGTATTTCTTTCAGTGCGAGCAATAGACTTTGCTGTTGCAAGGTGGTATATAAAGAATTAGTTGCCAGTTGTGCCGCCTCGGCATTTCCGTGCCCCTGCGCCAGTGCGTTGTTCAAAGATTGGCTATACCGTGACGCTGCCAGTGGGTCGGCAGTCGTTATAGTCTCCGACAAAGAATACATATATTTTTGTTCCAGCCGGTACAGTACATTGCTATAAAACGAAGTAGCCATAATGGGCGTCAATACGGAACGGAAAATAATCAGAAAGAAAGCATTCGACAATAAGAATTTCGGATTCAAATCTTCTACGGCAAACAAGGCGAAAGCTATAATCAAAGTCAACATTCCCAAGCCACGAAAGAATAAGGGCAGGTATAACATTTCATAAGTGCTATTCGGAGAGATGCCGAAATACAGGATACCGAAGAAAATCACAAAGCAACTCATTCCCCCCGCTATCAGAAAGCGGAAACGCCAACGCTGCCAGCGAAACCACCAGAAGCAGATAAACGCACCGACTATATATCCGGGAAGCAGATAGATATAAAGAGAATAGGTATGCGTAGTGTCCACTTTCAGAATAATAGTCAGATAGTTAGTCAATAAAGTGGTTGATGTACTGAAAAACATGACAAGCATCATATAAAGATAGCCGACAATCGCTTTAGCCTGAAATAAGGGTGCAAGACTTACATAAGGTTTCTCCGAATGGCTCTGATACCAGATAAACAAGGCAATCAACATAGGAGCTATGATGATATATGCGCATACCTTGCCGGACGCCATCCAATCGAGCACTTTTCCATAATTGATAACATACATCAACATCAGCAGTCCGGTCGAGATAACAAACATTTCACGAATATGCAAGTCGGACAAGGCAACGGCTTTAACAGGGCGGTTATGACGGAAACAGATGATAACAAATAGAATAGCTATCAAAATCAGCATCATCATAAAATAATACATATATTTCCAGTTATAATAATATGCCAACAGAGCGGTTACCAACATCGAAGCCTGTCCTCCACCGTACACTAACGGATAAAAATAAGAATAAAACTCGCTACGCACATTCTTCCGGCTGAAAATCTTTTGGGCGTAACGGATAAACCACAGCATAAGAAATCCTTTTAAGAAGCCGACGGCAAAACTGCAAACAATCAAAATATCGGCATTCTGCGTACGGGCGCAAACCCAACTCAGGAAGAATTGCAGTATCAAGTCAATCAGCAACAGCGATTTCACGGAAAAGGCAGCAAGGACTTTAGGAATAATGGGATACGCGATAGCCATGCCTGCCGAAGCGGCATAATATCCCATTGTTATATCTTCCGAATTCGTACCGAGTGTATTCGAAACTTCGAGCATACTACCCGTATAAGAACCATTGAGCATAGTGACAGGAAGAATCACGACGAAGATACTGATAAGTCCAAGCCAATCGGGCACCCATTGGCGGACAGGTGCTTCCAACTCCTTCATCGTTATCATTTGCGCAGAGCTTCTGTTTCTACCATCATACCGGCTCTCAACTGTGCCATTTCTTCCGAAGAGACATCTTCCAGTTCAATCCGTACCGGTATCCGCTGTTGTACCTTTACAAAATTTCCGGCGGAGTTATCCGTAGGAACTAATGAATATTTGGAACCCGTCGCTTCGGAGATAGCGGTAACTTCTCCGTGGAAAATCTTTCCGGGCACTGCATCCACTTTTATACGCACTTGTTGGCCGATATAGATATTGGCAATCTGCGTTTCTTTATAATTGGCGGTTATCCATTTGTCCTTGTTGCGTACCAGATAAGAAATGGTTTGTCCGGTCTGTACATACTGACCGGGTTCCAAAGTCCGCCTGCCCATGTATCCGTCATAGGGAGCCGTAAGAACCGTATAAGACAAATTCAATTTAGCCAGATCGAGGTCTGCTTCCTTACGCAAAATGGTGGCTTCCGCACTCGTTGTTTTCTTACTTGTTTCCGTATATTGTGAGAGTACCGACTGTTTCTGAGCAACCAGTGCCTGATTACGCGCCTTTGCCGCTTCATAGGCAGCTTTAATTTGCTCAAACTGTTGCTCCGGGACGGATTCTTCTTTCAACAAACGTTCAAAGCGATGATAATCCTGCTCTAGTTGCCAGAGTTTCGTTTTTGCTTCGGCAATGTTGGCATCCTGCACGGCGATATTTGTATGGGCAGTCTCAATGCCCGAATGAAGCACTTCTTGTGAGCCATGTGCATCCAACAAAGCAGCTTCCGCTTCCTTCACCTTGATTTGATATTCACGGTTGTCAAGCACCAGTAAAGTATCCCCTTGACGCACATATTGATGTTCTTTAAAACATACCTCTTTTATATAACCCGAAGCCCGTACATTCAAGGGCGCTACATATTGGTCTACAAAAGCGTCATTCGTCACTTCATAATTTACATAACGCCAAAAGTAAGTGGCAGTCCACCAAAGGCCGGAACCTGCCAGACAGATACATACCAAATTTAAAATAATATTGCGGGTTCTGAGCTTTTTCAGCTTCTTCTGTTTTTCTTTCAATTGATTTGCCATATCTGTTTTGTATATTAAAGACGACCACAAGCCTTCTGAAGTTGATAATAAGTATAAATCACACGGGTGCGTGCAGTAACCAACTGCAACTCGACATTCAGGCGGACGGAATTTGCGTCGAGCAAATCAGTCAGGATAGCCAGTTGATTCAGATAGCGGTTCTGCATGATACGGTAATTTTCTTCCGCCTGCCGGACGGACAGTTTCAAAGCCTCTACCCTCTGCATGGCTTCTCGATGCCGTAAGAATGCGGAACGTACTTCCATGCGGATTCCCTGCATTTTCTGCTCTTCCTCGTTCTTCCGCAAAGACATCCTCATTTTGCTCTCTTTTATTTTATGATTGTTCTTATACAATGAGGATAAAGGATAAGAAACCGATACGCCCACATTCCAGTTGTTATTGTACATATCCGCCAAGGTACGCGAGACAGGGCGTGCCAATGTATTCGATGCATATAACGATATACCGGGTAATGAGAAAGACTTGGTTGAACGGATTTCATTCCTTGCCAGTTCCGTTTGTGCACGAAGCAATTTCATCACCGGGTTGTTCGCATAAGCCTGAACGATATAATCATCATAAGATTGCAAGGCAACTGCTCGATAAAGCAGGGCAGTATCTGGCCGCAATAATACATTCTCGTCCTGCCCCAACAGAATATCGAGTTGCTGCGATACAAGCACAATACTGTTTTCCGTTTCCTGCAAAGACAGGCGGTTAGTCAACTGCATCTCACTTCGCAATACATCATTATTAGTAATCAGCCCTTCCTTTTTCATCCGCCGTATATCATACAACCGAAGTTCCGATTCTTCAATGTTTCGCATCAGTATCTCATGCTGCTTAAAGAGGCTGAAGAGATTCATATACTGATTCAGCAGTTTCAGTTTAATCTCCGCCCGGTCGGTCAAAGTCTGCAATTCGGCGACTTGCTTTTCAATATCCGCCTTATGGATAGCACTTCGGATTTTACCGCCCTGATAGAGAGGTTGTGCCAAATCAATCGCATAATTTTGTGACCAGTCCGGCGCGTCCGGGTAGAGAGGTGCGGACAGTCCCCGTTCCCAAACGACGGGTTGACCGACGAATCCGCCTTTCAGTCCAATCTGTAGTTCCGGTAGTCGCGCAGTTCTTGCAGTCCGTGTCCGTTCCTGTGCCATAGATTCTTTCATTGCATCCGCCTGAAGTTGCAGGCTATATTGTACGCCCCGTTCAAAGAGCTGGTCGACAGTAAGAAATAAAGAGTCTGTTTGTGCGTGCATCAATTGGGGAAAAGAAAACAGGCTGAATAAAATGACCGGATATAGTTTATATTTTTTCAAGAACATCATAAACACTGTTTAATTCAGACAACATGGTTTCAATACTTTCAATACCGATAATGTGTTCTGCATATACATAAACCTAGTCTAAAACCGGACGAATCTGCTCTTTAAACTCTTCACCCGCCGGAGTCAGAAACACCAGTTTATTACGACGGTCGTTCGGGTCTTCTTTCCGGCAGACAACAGAGGGATTGATAATACGGGCGTACATGCCATTGCGGATTTATCGGAACTGAAGAACAATAAGAAATTGCCTTACGAAGTAAAAATCAAACTGAAAGGCTCGCAATCCATTAACTTCATCCCATTGGGTAAAACAACCCGCGTCGACTTGAAAGCCAATTGGAACACACCGAGCTTTACAGGAAGCTATTTACCCAATAACCGGGATATTACCGAGAAAGAATTTTCGGCACAATGGCAAGTCTTGAACTTGAACCGGAATTACTCACAAGTAATGATTGACTATACCAATTTTAATATTAAAAATATAGATAATTCCAGTTTCGGCGTCAATTTCAAGATTCCGGTAGAGCAGTATCAGCAATCCATGCGTTCCGCAAAGTATGCTATCCTGATTATCCTGTTGACATTCGGCGTTATCTTCTTCACTGAAATTATGAATAAAACCCGTATTCATGCTTTACAGTATTTGTTAGTGGGATTGGCACTCTGTCTATTTTACAGTTTGCTCCTCTCCTTCTCCGAACACATCGGCTTCAACCCTGCCTATCTGTTATCTGCTACACTGACTATTATACTGGTAGGCGGATATATGTTTGGCATCACCAAGAGAAAGAAACCTTCATTAATCATGTCTGGGTTATTGGGAGTACTCTATCTTTATATATTTGTCCTTATCCAGTTAGAGACTTTTGCTCTGTTGACAGGCAGCTTGGGATTATTTATTATCCTGGCAATGGTGATGTATTTCTCAAAGAAAATAGATTGGTTCAATGAATAATCAGCTTTTCTTCTGAAACACTTGACAAACGACTTTTTATTTGGTATTTTTGAGGAAAGAAAAGTGATAAACAACATGAATAGTATTAAAGAGATAATAGATACATATTGATATTTAAACTGATATTCTTTAGTATCAGAGCAGATCTATAAAATCTTACCCAAGTTTACTAACATCAACGTATTCTTGGGTAAGTTTGTATATGCAAGTAACTGCTCATCAGAAGTATATAGCTACTTCCTAAACATAAGACATTTTCAAAATTAAGAACTTTTTATTATACGACCAATAGAATGGAATTTACTTTCGTATCACGGAAAAAGACATTGCTATGATATTGGCTCTTACAACATTGATTACAGACGCTTTGTGTTTTCCCTCCGCAAGCAGCGAACTTAGCCATTTGGGAGAATGTTTCCAATGACTTTATGCTTAATACTTTTTGCTTGACCAAGTTGTCACGTATAATAATCCATCCTCAAAATCTCACCAAGTCTTTGTCAGGCAATTTGTATAACTCAAGTTTACAATACGCATAGTTTGCTATTTTTTGACGTCAATGCGATCATTTTTACCTCATTACAAGCCTATTGGCTGCTTTATAGTTAACGGAACTAAAGCTAGGGAAAGCCCTATGGAGACACTTAAAACAGATAACTCTGTAACATAACTTACCATGTTTTCAGCACAGACAAGAGTTCGGATAAAGAGAGCCGATAACCAGCTCTCAAATCCAATAAAGATTGAACTCCTTCCGGAGTGTTATCGAAAGACCGATGAGACAACTCTTACTATTTGCATAGACCATAGAAGATGATTTTACCAAAAAGAGACCATCTATCTTTTTGTTGTTAGACAGCCTCACTATCCCACTCAAACAGTGACACCTTCCTCAGAAAATAGTGTCACTATTCTTATTTGTCTTTTTTATTATCTTCATGCAGTATTTCAATATCTCAAGTATTTACTTATTGTACGTACACCTTAATTTTGAAAATTAACAATCTAATTTTTAACAGTATGAAAACTTTAATTGAAATGAAAAAAGTATATTGTTTTAATCGTTTCGTTTTATTCGTAATGGTACTAAGCTTGGCTACCACCTTTACTTCGTGTAGTAATGATGACGATGAGGATATTCCTGTATATTCTCTTAAAGACGTAGAAGGAAACTACTTGGGTAAAATGACAACCGAATCAGCCCCTGTCATCCCCACAGAAAATGCTGGTGAAAGTGAAGAACCAGTAGGAATTGAAGTAAACGCAGAAGTAAAAGACAACGAAATTGCTATCAATAAATTTCCTGTTGACGACCTGATTAAAAGTATCATCGAAGATCCGGACCAAGCTGAAATTATTATTAAAGCTATCGGAGATATCAATTACAAAATTCCCTACACAGCTACTTTCAACGAAAACAAAGATAACATCTTACTTCAACTTCAACCCGAACCTCTAGAAATTAAATTTGATCCTTCGACTCAACTAACAGCAAATGAAAAAGAACTAACCGAAATTACTGTGATAGTAACTGTTCAGGCAGACGAAAAAGGAGATTTTGCCTATAATGGAAAAACATTAAAATTTGCTATAAAAGCGACAAAGGTAGAAGTGGGTAATACAACTTTAGATAAGTTCCCCATTACTACATTCAACTTCGATATGAGCAAAAAATAGGTAAATACTTATTTGCTATAAAACGATCAAAGAGCATGTCATACGTATATATGACACGCTCTTTTTTATATATCACAAAACATGATTAGGAATACAGTATTAACAAAACATAATTTTACAACACCAACCACCACCTTTACAATACCATATTACCAAATTCAGTCATTTACTATAATAAAACGGTCCTTTTATTATTACTTATCATTATTTTTACACCGAAGTAACAATAGATACCTTCTGACAACAAAAGACGTTTTACATAATTATTCACTTTATATATGAGAAAACGCAAACAGGTGCTAATTAGGAGCTCTCTCAATAGCACCATACAAACAATACGCTCACCTCCCACATCGTGCCGCATTCATAATATGCGACATTCAACAAATAAGAAAAACTGATTTATTAATTATTGTTACTTGGAGGAAATTCACCATTCCTTGAAAAATGATTCAAAATGTTAGGATTTAGACTCTACATATAGACCTCGTTTTCCAGATATTGACCTTCAAAAAGTAAATAATCTCAAACATTATTCTACTCGAGTTTATCAATGTACAACTATGAGATCATAGTTACAGTGAGCTTCCTCTTTTTTCTCAAACAAAAGGAGTGGGTCAATTCCCACTAAGTGGCGTTTCTAAAAAACGAATTGATATGAAATACTTAATAACAACGTCACTCCTCACTTCTATCATTATAGTAATAGCTATCCCCAATTTATTAAACTCCATTCTTCTATTAACAGCAGGAGGAGTCTCATTATACTGGTCCTTATCCTATTTTATCACCATGCAAAAAGAAACAAATCTTTTGAAGGAAGAGAATCTGTATTTTATAGATTCTTTTCAAAGCATACGTATTCCTATTACTCAGATTCATATCTCTTTGCAAATGATATGCAACAAGCATTACCCTGAAGAAATCAGACAGGAACTATTACGCAGTATAGATTGTCTCAATGAGCATCTATACAGATTAATGAACCTAAAACAATTGTTTATTCATCCCCAAAGCATAGATATTGCAGAGTATGAACTAGGATATTTTCTTAAAGACAGAGTCAATTCACTAAAAGATCATGCCGCAAATAAGCAGGTAAAATTAAAAGTTAAAACTGAATTTCATTATGCCAGTGCATGGATCGACCAAAGTAAAATATCTCCAGTCATCGACAAATTTATTAAGAACGCTATCGACTATACCGAACCGAAAAAAACAATTATACTCTCAATCTCTCTAAGTACAGAACACTGGAAAATCAGCATAAACAACTTCGAAAATAGAAAACTGATACAATGCTATAAATGCAAAAGACATCCGTTGCTCAAACGGAAGGAAGAACTTGAATATGATTTTGCAAAAAGTATATTTTGCAAAAAACTGACAGAATTATGCAACGGGAAGATTCTTATCAATCATTTAAACCACAATGTTTCATTGAATTTCCCACTAAAGCATTCATACAAAAATGTACCCGAACGCCCTAGAATACATATCAATGAAAATCAAGAAGAGAAAAAAATAGATAATTTATTCCACAAGATTCCTCCCCAAAGAGGCTCAACCAAGCCTACTATTATCATTGCTGACAGTAATGAAAATTTCAGGTTTTATCTGGAAGCGCATTTATCAAAAGACTACATTATAAAGAGTTTCGAAAATGGTTCAGAAGTACTGGAAAGTATAAAGGAGGAACATCCGGATTTAATCATTAGCGATACCGTACTGCA
>ENA-ORPH01003113-ORPH01003113.1-human-gut-metagenome-genome-assembly--contig:-NODE-3113-length-12740-cov-5.621521_pt1 | contig 12740 bp, 16 predicted proteins | sample MGYA00242142_ERZ509074 | MGnify/ENA primary metagenome ERZ509074 (study PRJEB26280, sample SAMEA2338724) | human gut metagenome | biome: human gut; feature: human-associated habitat; material: faeces...
CGACCGCGGCGAGGCGGCCGGCGAGCTCAAGGTTTCGGTGCAGGCTGACCGGGAAGCCGCCCTTGCTGCGGGAAACCACCCAGCGACGCCACCGCTCCGACTCAGTGCAGGATTCGAGCCGCCTGCGGCAGACGCAGGCACGCGACACCCGCACGGCGGCCGGGAGCATGACGCAGGAACAGGACCAGCTACACCTGCGCGGGGAGTCGGACCAGCAGACGGCGACCGACACCGCGACCACGACCAAAAGCCGCCGCGGTCTTACATGGTGGCAAAAGGCCCTTTGTTTCGTGGGTCTGCTGTCGCTGACATACATTTTTTACCGCTTTTTCAAGAACAAGTAACCCATCCACAATGGCAAACAAGAATACGAAAGCCGCGTCCCGCAAGGCCGCAGCGAAACAGAACCCCGAACAGGTCCCGGCCGAACAGCCTGCGGACATCGTACCCGATCAGCCGCAGGCCGACCCGGAACCGGACGGCAGCGAGACTTCCGAACTGGCTCCCGCTTCGACTGAGCAGCCCGACACAGCCCCCGCCTCCGAGCAGGTCCCGGCCGAACCGTCGGCCCGGTCCGAGAAAACAGCTCCGGCAAAGAGTGCCGCACGCAGTTCGGGCAAGGCGTCTGCCGCAAAGAAGACCATCCGCGACACCGCAGCGCAGGCCGTGGCGAAGCAGGTGTTCCGGAGTCATCCCGGCAAACAGACGGTCTATGTGACCTCGGACGGCACGCCCTTCTTCGTGAAGTGCGACGCCGACAACCACGGCCGCACCCTCGACGACAAGCTCGTCGTCACAGTCACCAACGAAAACTACAAAGCCTAATGCAGTCTTTGAAATTCACCCGCACCAACGGGAACATCCCCAAGAAACTGGCAGGAGAAGATCATGTCTCCGGTTTGGTGATCTATTCGGCCGCGCTGCCTTCGGGCTTCTCCGAGAGCGAGCGCATCAAAGCCGTTTCGACCATCGAAACGGCCGAGGCGCTGGGTATCACGGCGGACGCTGACAACTGGGACATCCGGGTCCTGCACTACCAGCTTTCCGAAATCTTCCGCATCAATCCGGGCATCAGCCTGTACGTCGGCATTTTCACCAGCCCCGAAGGAGCCAACACCTATGCCGAGGTCAAGAAGATGCAGAACTTCACCGACGGCCGACTCCGGCAGCTCGGCGTATGGGACGGACGCACACCCCTCGCGGCCGACAACCTCACGGCCCTGCAAGGGGTCGCTGCGACGCTCGAAGAGCAGGATATGCCGCTGGGCATCATCTACGCTCCGAAGGTCTCGGCCGTGGCGTCGCTGCCGAGCAATCTCGCGGGTGACAAGGAGCGCGTATGGACGGTGATCGGGCAGGCCGGGAGTTCAACGGGCGCAACGCTCTATGCCGATGCCGAAAACACGGAGAAAGCATCCGTTTCGGGCCTTGGCGTGGTCCTCGGTATCGTGTCGCTGGCTGCCGTTCACGAATCTATCGCGTGGATCGAGAAATTCCCGACGGGCGTCGATGTCCCGGCCTTCGGTGACGGCACGCTGCTGAAAACGCTGGACCGCGCCGTCGTCGAGGCGCTCGACAAATCGCGTTACCTGTTCTTCGTGACCTACGCCGGACTGTCCGGGTCGTATATGAACGACTCGCACACGATGGACGCCCCGACGAGCGACTACGCTTACATCGAGAACGTCCGCACGATGGACAAAGTTGTGCGCGGCATCCGCACCTACCTGCTGCCGAAGCTCGGCGGCAATGTCTACATCGACAAGACTACGGGGCAGTTGCAGACCCACAGCGTGGAGTTCTTGCAGACCACGGCCCAGAAGGCCCTCGAAGATATGGAGAAGGCGGGCGAGCTGAGCGGCTACGTGGTCGAAATCGACCCCGATCAGAACGTGCTGTCCACGTCCGAGATCGAGTTCGTAATCCGGCCTATCGGCGTCGGTGTCGTGCGTCGATTCAAGGTTAAGATCGGCTTTGCCGAGAGTGTCTAACCACAAATCCAACACAGAATGAACATCAGAAACGGAGTGCCGCTGATTAACGGCGTAGAATACGCTTGGGGCGACATTGCCACTGCGGCGAACGGCGTGCCGTTCGTCGGTATCACCGCAATCAAGTACGGCGACAAGCAGGACGTGCAGAACAACTACGGCGCCGGACGGCATCCCGTGTCCCGCTCGAAGGGGCGCATCACGCCGTCGGCCGCGATCACCCTTTACAAAAGCGAGATCGTGGCTTTGCAACGGCAGGCCCCGAACGGTCGCCTGCAGGACATCGCACCTTTCGATATTACGGTGTCGTACCTGCCCGAAAGCGGTATTATCACGACCGACAAGATTCGGAACTGCCAGTTCGACGAGAATAAGGTGGACTGGAAGGAAGGCGACCTGAACCAGCAGGTCGAGCTTACGCTGATTCCCTCGCATATCGAGTGGGGCCAGCCGAAGATATAACCCAATCATCAATCAACTATGGAGAATAAACAGGAACAGAAAGCCAAGGAACTGGCCGCCAAACGTGCCAAGTACCCCGTCCTCGACGGCGGTGTCACGGACGAAATGCGCCAGTCGTGGAAGCAGGCCAACGGCCGGGTCATCGCAGTAGATGTCTTTGACGACATGGCCGAGGAACACCATGTCGCCTACTTCCGCCGTCCGACGATGGACGTAATGTCGGCCGTCAATGCCGTGAGCAAGCAGGACGAACTCAAAGGTGCCGACACGATGTTCAAGAACTGCTGGCTCGGCGGCAGCCCGCTCGTTCAGAGCGATGCGATTCTCAAAACGTCGGCCCTCGGTGCGCTGGGCAGTCTGTTCGCCACCTGCCACACGGAAATAAAAAACTTGTAGGGGCGCACACCCTTTCGGACATCGAGGACGAGCAGACGATTACGAAGGGGTGCGCCCTGATCCGGGCGAATTTTCACATCGACCCCGGTACGCTGACCTATGACGAGTGGGCGGGATTGTATGAGCAGGCCGTATGGCTGGAACGAACGCGCCTCCTCGCGCTCGGAAAACTGTTAGAGAAACTTTTTGCGGAAGAACCAAAAAAGTAGTGAATGAGCAGCTACGCATTTAACTATTCCTTCAATATCACGGGCAACTGCGATGTTGTCGTGCAGGGCATCACGCAGGGCGTGAAAGACCTGAACGACAAAATCCACAAGTCCGTCGGGCTGTGGGATAGCTTCGAGGGCAAGCTGCTCGCGCTAAATCAGTTCACGCAGTACATCGAGGGCGTGGGCCGCACGATGCAGGAAACCCTGCAGCCGGGTGCTGCGCTCAACGCTTCGCTGGCCGACCTCTCGGCCATATCGGGCGAAACGGGCGAAAGCCTGCGGACGATCGAAGGCTACGCCCGCGATACGGCGAAGGCGTTCGGCGGTTCGGCGGCGCAATCCGTCGAGTCGTACAAACTCCTGCTGTCGCAGCTCTCGCCCGAACTGGCGAAGTACCCCTCGGCGCTCAAAGCGATGGGCGACAATATCGCCGTTCTGAGCAAGACGATGGGTGGCAATGCCACGGCTGCGGCCGAGGTGCTGACTACGGCCATGAACCAGTACGGGGTGTCGCTGGCCGACCCGATGGAGGCGAGCCGTCAGATGGCGAAGATGATGAACGTAATGGCCGCCGCCGGGCAGGCGGGTTCTGCGGAGCTGCCGACGATCAAGGTCGCGCTGGAGCAATGCGGTATGGCGGCCAAGGCGGCGGGCGTGTCGTTCGAGGAAACGAACGCGGCGATTCAGGTGCTCGACAAAGCAGGGAAAAAGGGGGCCGAGGGCGGCGTCGCGCTGCGTAACGTCATGGCGATACTTTCGACCGGACGCTTCCTGCCCAAAGACGTGAAGGAGGAACTGACGGCGGCGGGCGTGAACATCAACGCGCTCACCGACAAATCGAAGTCTCTCACGGACCGTCTCACCCCGCTGAAAAAGGTACTCAACGACACGGCGCTGTTCACGAAGTTGTTCGGCCGGGAAAACAGTAACGCGGCAATGGCCCTCGTGCAGGGCATCGACGAAGTGACCCGTTACGAGTCGGTGATCACCGGCACGAACACGGCCGTCGAGCAGGCGGGTATCATCATGGGAAGCTACAACGAACGGCTCTCCCGCGTGCGGGCCAAGTTCGACGACCTGAAAATCTCGCTGTTCAACGCATCGGGCGACTGGGGGATTTGGGTCGAGGTCGTGGTCAGCTCGCTTGTGCCGCTGGCGCAGATGACGCCGCTGCTGTTGGGCGTCGGAAAAGGCATCGCTTTCATCCGTTCTTTGAATTTCGCCGGAATGTGGCACGGGGTGATCGGCATGATGGGCCGGGCCGTCTTGTCGCTGCAAATGTATAACGGCTATTTGAGCATCGGTAAGGTGCAAGCGCTGGGATTCATGCGCAACATCGTGCAGGCGACCGTCGCCACGCTGCGCTTTGCCACCGCCGGAATATGGTCCGGCATCAAGGCGCTGGGGGCTTATGTCCTCTCGCTCGTAACGGGCGGCGCGGCATCCGTCACGTTCGCAGGCATTGCCTCGGCAGGCTTCGCTACGTTCAAGACGGCCGCAGTAACCGCTTGCCGGGCCGTGGGTGTCGCTATTATGAACATCCCGATCATCGGATGGATTGCGGCGGCTATCGCCGCGCTGGTCGCCGTGGGTGCCTATTTCTGGAATACCTCCGTGAAGTTCCGGGCCACGCTGAAGGGCCTTTGGGCTTCGTTCAAAGCCGTATTTACGGGTATTTGGAACATGGCTAAAACCGTGTTCGGCGGTTTGGGCGACCTGATCGTCGCGGCGTTCAAGTTCGACGGCAAGGGAATCCGGGCCGCCATTGAGAAAATGAAGGGCGGGTTTTCGGACTTCGGAGCCGAGGTCGGCGGAGCCTTCACGAAGGCTTACGATGCGGAGATCGCCAAGTCGAAAGCCACCGCCGCCGCCAAAGAGCAAGCCTCGTCAGGTGTCGAAACCACGACCTCCAGTCCGAACCCCGCTCCCGACTCCGATCCGCTGGCCGGGGGACTGCAAAGCATCGGGACTACAAGCGCAAAGGCCGACAAGGTTCGCAATATCACCGTGAACATCGAGAAGCTGATCGACCGCTTCGAGGTCAACACGACTAATATGCGCGAAGATATGAGCCGGGTGAAGGAACTGGTCGCCGAAGCCGTGTTAAGCGCCGTAAACGATGTAAACCTCGCTATGTGATGGGAAATTTCGGAGTCATAAGTTTCGGTTTTGTAGCGGCGGGTGTCGCGCAGCAGGCACGCTTCGCCCTCTGCCGCTTTCAGCCATCGCAGCAAAACACCAAAGCCCCGTCATGGGAAGGCCACGGCGGAGACATCGCGGGACACGACCTTTCCGTGCCGATCACCGACCGTAGCTATTGGGAAAGCCGCTACGTGCTCACCGAGCTGACGCTGCGCCGCGAGGATGGCCGCACGCTCGTTGTGAACGACGCAGTCGTGAATATCTCACGCGAGAAGCACATGGGCCGCCCGACGGGCTGAGTGGTACGATCAAGGAGTACATCTCCAACGGCGACTATGACATCAGTATAACGGTGGGGATCGTGGCCGTGCGCGACGGCGTGATCGTGGACGAATACCCGGAGGAGGGCATCCGTGAAGTGAGGGAGTTCCTCGACGAAAACAAAGCTATCGAAGTGTCGAGCGTGTTCTTCGAGTTGTTCGACATCAGCCGGATCGTGGTGACACGCTTTGCGCTCAGCCAAGACACGCACTCGAACCGTCAGACTATCGACGTGAAGGCGTTGTCCGACGAGGACTACGTAATCAAAAACACCGACTATTAAACACCGTTTAAAGGGCCTTTAAACAATGTTTCGGCTGACTGCGAAAATTGAGATCAAAAGTGCGAAGACGTGGCGGTTCGACAAGGTCGCCGGGGTGGAGATCACCCGCGACATCGACACGCTCACCGATACGTGCGTCGTGACGCTGCCGAAAAAAGTCCGCTGGCTGGGCGAGAGTTCCATGCCCATCAAGCGGGGCGACGAGGTGTCGGTATGGCTGGGGTATGACGGCGAGCTGCAATTCGCTTTCCGGGGATTTATCACGACGATAGGACTGAAAAATCCCACCGAGATACATTGCGAGGATTACATGTTTCTGTTCAAATCGCGGGATGCGAAGAAGATCGCCTACAAAACGGCCACCATCGAGCAGGTTTTGCGCGATCAGAATTTGGGCGTGAAGTACAAGGTGTTCGGCGAGCAGCATATCGGACAGTTCCGCGTCACGGCGAACACCGTCACCGAGTTGCTCGGACAGTTGAAAGATCAGGGCGGCATCCGGTCGTTCTTTCGCATCGAGGACGGCGAACCCGTGTTGTATTGCGGGGTGCTGTTCGAGCGGGACACGAAATGTAAGCAGGTGTTTGCAACCGGGGTGAACCTGATCGACGATGCACAACTCGACGTGCAGAACGCCGCCGACGTGAAGATCAAGATACGGGCAATATCCCTGCGGCCGAATAACAAACGGATTCGCGTCGATGTCGGGGATGCCGACGGCCAGCGCCGCACGCTGCACACCTACAATAAGGATGAAAAGGAGTTGAAGGCATGGGCCGAGCAGGAACTCAAACGACTGAAACGCGACGGGCTGGCCGGGTCCTTCACCACCTTCGGGGCCGTGCTGATCGACAAGCTCGACAACATCGGAATCAAGATCGACGGTGTGCGCCGGGGCATATATCAGACGGATAAGAACGTGATAAAATACGGGACGGGTGGGTTCCGGCAGGAGATAACAATCGGATTAAGGGTAGCGGAATGACACTCAAAGAGGCTATACGGGTTCTCGCCATGTCGGGGGCCGAGTTGTACTGTAAAATATGCACGGTGGATGCCGTGGACGTCGAGGCCCGCACGGTGGACTGTACGCCCATCGACGAGAGCGCCCCGCTCGTGGGCGTGAACCTGCAGGCGTCGCAGGACAGCTCGGTCGGAGTCGTGCAGTTCCCGGCCGCAGGCAGTTATGTCGTGGTGGCCTTCCTTGACCCGGCCGTGGCGGTCGTAGTCCTGTGCGACAAGATCGACAAGGTGCAGCTCGACATCGGCCGGACATCGGCGACGGTGACGGACGAAGGCATCACGCTGAACGGCGGGCATCTGGGCGGTCTGGTCATATCGGGAAAAACCGCAGAAAAACTCAACGCTTTGGAAAACGACATAAACGAGTTGAAAGCGGTGCTCACGGCGTGGGTTCCCGTGGCGACCGACGGCGGCGCAGCCCTCAAAACTGCGGCCGCTGCATGGGCGAGCCGACAGCTCGCACCGACAGCCGCCCCGGATTTGGAAAACGACAAAGTGAAACATTAGAACCGATGCACGGAATATTGACAGACCCCGAAACGGGCGATTTGCAGGTAAACGCCGGGCGGCTGGCCGTCGGCGACACCACGGCCCAAACGGCCGAGTGCGTTCTGAGGGCCGTGCGCGGGGAGTTTAAAGAGCATCCGCTTATCGGGGCCGAGATATTGAAGATGCTCGGCGGCTCTCCGAATCCGATGTGGAAAGCGGATGCAAAGACCATGTTACAGGCGTGCGGCGTGCCCGTGTCGCGCGTCGAAATGAAGGACGGACAGATAACGATCGAGTATAATGGCGAAAATAACACCATCGGATAGGCAGAGCCTCTTGGACATCGCACTACAGACCAGCGGCGGCGTCGGGGCGGCGTTCGACCTCGCAGCGGTAAACGACGTGAGCATCTCGGAACCGCTGGGGGCGGGAGTGCAACTCGAAACTGTTCCCGTGGCTGACAAGATGGTGCTGGAAAGATACACGGCCCGGCAGATACGCCCGGCGACAGAACTCTCGGACGAGGAAACCGAAGCAGCTCCCTACGGGGGCATCGGCTACATGGGGATTGAAGTTGATTTTATGGTACGATGACGATAAGAACGATAGCGGAAATCAAGGAGTCCATCGAGGCGGACTTCATGCGCAACGAAACGGCGGCGAAGGTCTACGGTTTCACGACCGGGGAAAGTTTTACGACTTTCTTCGGCAAGCTGTCGGTCGAAAGCGTGCTGTTTTACATCTTCGCCGTGGCGGCGTGGGTACTGGAGAGTATGTTCGATTCGTACAGCGCAGAGGTGGACGCCCGTATCGAAGAGATCATCCCTCACCGTCCGAAATGGTATCGGGATCGGGTGCTGGCCTTTATGAAGGATCGGACGCTGATCCCCGACACGGACGAGTACGACACGGCGGACATGACCGACGAGGAGATCACGGTCGCGCGGGTCGTCAGGCATGCCGTGGCCACCGAGAGCGCCGACGCCTCGCTGCTGACGATCAAGGTTGCAGGCGAACAGGGCGGCCGCCGCTGCAAGCTCGACGCCGAAACCGAATCCCAGCTTCTGGCCTACATCTCCCAGATCAAGGACGCCGGGGTACGCACGGCGCTGGTGAACATCGACCCCGACCGCTTCTCGTGCGAAGCGGACATCTACTTCGACCCGCTGCTGCTCGCAGCCAATGTCGAGGCCGCATGCCGCGAAGCGATACAGAACTACGTCGAAAACCTGCCCTTCAACGGCGAATATACCAACATGGCCCTCGTCGATGCGCTCCAGAGGGTCGAAGGCGTGCGGATCGCGGAGTTGCACGGGGCTACGACCGTGGCCGCCGGAGAAACGGTCGTGGTGCCCATCGACGCACGGTGTGTTCCGGCGGCCGGATATTTCGAGATGGGCGATGTCAAACTCAACATGAAGGTCTACAATGGGTAAGTACGACATCAACGTCAAACGGCTGGCTTTGCTGTTGCTGCCGACCTTCCGGCGGCGGCCGCTGACGGCTGCCGTGGCCTACGCCGCCGTGTCGCCCCTGCAAAGGCTGCACACGCGGTTCGTGCTCTGGAAACGCGGCACGGACTATCGGCTCCGGCACAACGGGCAGGTGTGCTACCTGCGGGCTTTGCTGAACGATATGTTCGACCCCATCGACCGGAGGATCACCATCACCGAGGAGGTAGAGAACATCGGGCACATCGTCCTGCACAAGCGCGAAACGGACGAGGAGCTGCTCGTCCCGGCACGAGGCGCCGGGCGGGTGGTGATCGTGAACCACCGCGGCTACGGCGGTGTGAGCGGTTATGATTTCTGGGTGAACATTCCGTTGGCGCTCTACGGCGAGGTAGACGTGGCGCAGGTCGCGGCCGTGGTGAACACCTACAAACTGGCATCCAAACGTTTTTCGACAAACTTCATCTGACAATGCGACAAATATTCGGCAGGTATCTGCTGCAACCTAACAAAGATTTTCCGGTCGATTGCGAAACTTTCGACTACCTGCAGACCAACATGCACGTCGTGTCGATCCTCGGCAACCTTGCGGGCGACAAGGCCGTCCTGCTGGGATGCCAACAGACGGACAACGGCCGCAAACGCTCCGAGGGCTACGTGTTCCTGCGCACGAAGGAGCACCCCGAGGGCGAAGTGCTCTACTGGGAAGGCGGCACGACGACGGGCGGCATGTACCTGCGGCAGGAAACCCTTCCCGTCTCGGCACAAGGCTACGACTACCCGCAGGCATACGTTCAGCGCTCGCTCTCTCCGGGCATCGGCGAGGAGAATTACAAGTGGGAGGATTTCCACGACGCACAGTCGCTGCCGGCTCTGGAAAAGGAGCTGGAAGACATGCGCCTGCGGCTCGAAAAACTCCAGCGCACACCGCTCGGGATGGTCGAAACTTGGGCCGGAGTGACGATTCCCGAGGGATATCTGCTTTGCGAAGGACAGCAGCTCCGGCAAACGGAGTATCCGGAACTGTTCGCCGCTCTCGGCTCGGCTTTCAACAACGGCTACGACTGTAACGGACGCAGGTTCACGACATCGGCGGGCTTCTTCCGGCTTCCCGACCTGCGCGGGCGTTTCGTGGTGGGATTCAACGGCAGCGACGAAGATTACAAGACCTACGGTGCGGTGGGCGGTGAGAAAACACACACGCTCTCCGTCGAAGAGTTGCCCGCGCACGATCACGGGCTGTTCCTGAGGAATGCCGGACGGCGTTTCACCGGGGGTGGTTCGGCGAACGCCCTCGACGAAGGTAGCGGCCGCACGGATGCCGCGGGCGGCGGAAAGGCCCACGAGAACCGCCCGCCGTATTACGCGCTGGCCTATATCATGCGAACCAAATAAACACGACGAAAATGGCAATCAGAGCACGCGCATTGCTGCGCAAATGGTTCGGCCGGGGCATGTACCCCACGTCCGAGCAGTTCTCGGACTTCTTCGACAGTTTCCTGCACAAGGGAGAAGACAAAGTCGCCATGAGCGACGTCGAAGGGCTGGCCGGGCAGCTCAACGGCAAATATTCCAAGGCGGACGGAGAAATCCTCGAAGGGCGCATTACACAGGTCGAAACAGACCTCGACGCCTACATCGAACAGACCGACGAGGCCATCGACCAGCTCCGCGAGGAGGACGCCGCCATCCGCAGGGACTTCGCGGCGGCTGACGCCGCGACGCTCGCCTCGGCAAAAGGCTACACAGATACCCGCGAAGGAGTAATCCGTACCGATATGGCCGCGGGCGACGCTGCGACGCTCGCCTCGGCCAAGGCGTTCACCACCGAGCGCGAGGGCGTGCTGCGCAAGGAGCTGCAGGACGGAGACACGGCGACGCTGAACGCGGCCAAGAGCCACACCAACGACCGCGAGGCAGCCGTCCGCAAAGACTTCGCGGCGGCCGATGCCTCGACGCTCCAAGCGGCGAAAGACCATACTGCGGCCCGCGAGACGGCGATCCGCTCCGACATGACCTCCGGGGATGCCGCGACCCTCGCCTCGGCCAAGGAGTACATCGACAAGGCTGTCGAACAGATACTCAACGGTTCGCCCGAAGCCCTCGACACGCTCAAGGAGCTGGCCGACGCCCTCGGCAACGACCCGAACTTCGCCGCGACCGTGACCAAACAGCTCGGCCAGAAGGTCGATAAGGTTGCGGGCAAGGGTCTTTCGACCGAGGACTACACCACGGCCGAGAAGCAGAAATTGGCAGGTATAGCCGCCGGAGCGAACAACTACCAGCACCCCTCCAGCCACCCGGCGACGATGATCGCCGAGGACGCCTCGCACCGCTTCGTGACGGACACGGAGAAATCGGCATGGGGCGGGAAGGCCGACAAGACGGTGGCCACGACCGCCGCCGCGGGTCTGATGTCCGCAGCCGACAAGCAGAAGCTCGACGGCATAGCCGCCGGGGCGAACAACTATCAGCACCCGGCCACGCATCCGGCCTCGATGGTGCAGCAGGATGAAACGCACCAGTTCATCACCGAAGAGGAGCGAAAGGCATGGAACTCGAAGCCCGGAGGCGGAACCGCGACGGGGTCTTCGTCGGGGCTGATGTCTGCGGCCGACAAGAAGAAGCTCGACGGCATCGCCGCCGGGGCGAACAATTACCAGCACCCGGCCACGCATCCGGCCTCGATGGTGCAGCAGGATGAAACGCACCGCTTTGTCTCCGATGCCGAAAAATCGGCATGGAGCGGCAAAGCATCGACGGCCGTAGCGACCCAGTCGGCGAACGGGCTGATGTCCGCGGCCGACAAGAAGGCGCTCGACGAATTGCAGAACGGCGAACTGATCATACAATGTACGATACCCGGAATAGAATAGCGACAATGGCAACAAAAAAGACCTTGAAGGGACGGGTGCAGCACCCATTCCTCACAGCGGCGGTACTCAGGGCCGCGAATCCCGTGCTGCTGGCCGGAGAGGTAGTCTACGAATCCGACTCCGGCAAGCACAAGGTCGGGGACGGCAAGACGGTATGGAACAATCTGGCCTACGAAGTGGCGCAGTTACCCGACAATATTCCGGCCTCGATGATTAGCGGGGATGCCGCGCACAGATTCGTCACCGACACCGAGAAATCGACGTGGAACAACAAGGCGGCCAAAGACCTCTCGAACGTCCTGCTCTCGAAGAACTTCGCAGAACGCGGTTATTACAAGGCCCCGGACGGCTTGCTGCTCCAATGGGGCACGATAAACGGCTCGTCAAGCGCATCGGGAACAACGGTATATTTCCCGATCTCCTTCTATTCCGTGCCCCCGTTCGCCGTACTGACGACGTGCATCAATGTCGGCAGCGCGGTGACGGTTCCGGCGGCGTTGGTGACCAGCAGATCGTTGGGCAGCTTCGTTGCAAGAACCGTATGGACGAACAGCGGCAGTCAGGGACACGGACAGGAGGTATACATGTATCTGGCCATCGGACGGTGGAAATAAACTTTTGAAACGATGAAATACTGGAAGCAGGGATTTTATGAAACTCCGGTAGAAGGAGCCGTGAAGATCAGCGACAGACGCTGGAGGGAGTTGCTCGAAGGGCAGGCCGCGGGAATGGAGATCGCGGAGAACGAAAACGGAGTGCCGATCTTGCGGGAAGCGACCCGCGAAGTGCCCGTACCATCCTACGAGCAACTCGTACAGCAGAAGATGCGCGAACGTTATTCCGTGGACGACGAATTGGCGATCCTCCGTCAGCGGAAGATAAAAACCGAACAGTTCACGGCCTATTACGAGTATGCGGAGCAATGCAAGGCCATTGCCCGGCAGATAGTGGCCGAAAGGCAGCAAACAGATAACGACGTGCAATAATGGCAAAGACGATCAAGGGCCGGGTACAGCATCCGGCATACAAGGCAGCGGCACTCGCTGCGAAGAACCCCGTACTGCTCAAAGGCGAGGTGGTCTACGAAGCCGACA
>ENA-ORPH01003125-ORPH01003125.1-human-gut-metagenome-genome-assembly--contig:-NODE-3125-length-12701-cov-17.751937_pt1 | contig 12701 bp, 10 predicted proteins | sample MGYA00242142_ERZ509074 | MGnify/ENA primary metagenome ERZ509074 (study PRJEB26280, sample SAMEA2338724) | human gut metagenome | biome: human gut; feature: human-associated habitat; material: faeces...
TGCCGCACCTCGCTCGCCGTATCGGCACTTAGAATTATGCGGTATTGCCCTAAAAGTAAAGAATAAAAATAAAAAAGCCCCGCCTGCCGGGCAGAACATTCTGCATCCGGCAGGTGGGGCTTTTGGTTGTTGCAAATAGATAAATGAAAATTTACTGCCTTTTCTGCATCCGCAGCAGGCTGTACGGCATCAAGGGCGTGGCACAGGGAATGGTATACTGCATCATCGGGTGCGGGGTGGCATCCACCGCTTCCCCTTCCGCGTTTTTGATCCATTCAGGGGTTACGGGCACGACCGAACCATCTGGCTGCAAAATTTCCAGCGAATCTCCCAGGCAGAACTTGCTGCGCTGGGTGCAATGGGCAACGCCGTCTTCCCACGAATCCACAGTGCCGATGAAATCCCAATCTCGCACATAAGTATGGCTGGGCGTCTGCAGGGCTTTCTCTTTGCCAAAATAGAAACCGGGTGAATAATGGCGGTGACTGGTACGGTTCAGCTCATCCAGCACGGAATCCGGCAAATCAAACGTATCACTGGCGGGGTTTGCCAGGTACTGGTCCAGCGCTTTGCGGTAAGCGGCGGTAACGGACGCAACGTAATAGAATGTTTTGGCGCGCCCCTCAATTTTCAGAGAATCCACACCAGCCTTGCAGATCAGGTCCAAAAACGGTGCGGTGCATAGGTCATTGGCGTTCAGGATGTAGCTGCCGTCCTCATTTTCGCCAATGGGCATATACTGGCCGGGTCGGTTTTCTTCTACAAGATAGTATTTCCAGCGGCAGGGCTGGGCACATTCGCCGCGGTTGCCGCTGCGTCCGGTCATATAGCTGGAAAGCAGGCACCGACCAGAAACGCTCATGCACATGGCGCCGTGCACAAAGGCTTCCAGTTCCAGCTCCGGCGGGGTGTTATCGCGGATCTGGGCAATATCGGTCAGGGTCAGCTCGCGCGCCAGCACCACACGCTTGGCGCCCAGGTTGTAGGCCATGGTTGCAGCAGCATAATTGGTGATGCCTGCCTGGGTGGAAAAATGCACATCCACATCCGGAGCATACTGTTTGGCAAGGCTCAGTACGCCAAGGTCCGCAATGATAAAGGCATCCACCCCGGCTTCGGCCGCGTCCTTGATATACTGCGGCAGCTCGGAAAGCTCATCGTTGGTGGGCAGGTTGTTCAGGGTCAGGTATACTTTTTTGCCGCGAGCATGGGCAAAAATGCAGCCATCATGAAGCTCGCCAATGGTCAGGTTGACCGGTGCGGCGCGCATACCAAAGCGCGGCAGTGCGCAGTATACGGCATCGGCACCATACATGACGGCATATTTCAGGGCTTCAAGGCTGCCGGCAGGCGACAGCAGTTCCGGACAGGACAACATAAGATAACGGCTCCTTTGTTCAGTGAAGTTCAGCTTTTATCAGCCCCAACCGGCGATGATGCAGTTCTGATGGTGTTCGTCTGCCGTTTTGGCATAGAAATATTCGCCAGGGTGGTCGCCGTTCGGGTTGCCGGTAACAAAGAAATAATAGCCTTCGTCCAGATATTCCTGGTCGGGATTCAGCGCGGCGGCAATGGCATCAATACCGGGATTGGTGATGGCACCGGCGGGCAGGCCGCTGATGCGGTAGGTGTCGTAATGAGCAAGCACATCATCCGGAATAGCACCCTGTTCCGGCCAGCCGTAATAAACGGCGGTGGGCGAATTCCACAGGTAGTTATTGTCGCTATCGTTCATGATATAGCTGCTGGCATTGGATTCCAGCTTATGCTCTGTCCACTGCGGGTCATCGGATTCCAAACGATTGTGGAAGCAGGCGGAAACCTTGGCGTCTTCTGCGGGCATACCGGCTTCTTCCTGAATGAAGCTGGCCAGAATGACAACATCATTCATTGTGGTGCCCTTTTCGTTGATGGTATCCCACAGGTCGGAAGTTTTGGCGTCGAATTCCTTATAGAAGGTGTTGACGTAATTATAGACCGAGTCATCGGTGAAGAACTCGTAAGTGTCCGGGAACAGGTAGCCCTCGCACTTCATCAGGCGGCCTTCGGTATCCGGAATGGCATTCCAGAAATCATACTGGCTGAAATCGGAACCATCCTCGCCGTTGGCGCAGGCAAGGAAATCATCCACCGAGCACAAGCCATTTTCTTCCATCTTCTGGGCAATAGCAACGGCTGTGTAGCCTTCGGGGAATGTGATGGTAATGGTCTTGCGCTTGACCTGCTGCACGCTGAGGGTTTTCAGGATCGTGTTATAATCCATGCCGGAGCGCAGGGTAAAATCGCCATACTGCAAACCGGAAGCGCGGCCGCTGTATTTGGCATACAGCTTGAACAGCCAGTCATACTGGATAACGCCATCCTCTTTCAAAACGTTTGTGATGTCTGCAACAGTGGAACCCTGTTCAATGGTAACGGTCTGCTCCGGGCCGAGATCGCCGTTGCCGGCAACTTCGCCGTAGAACTGGAACACTTTCCAGCCGCCGATGCCGACGATAGCCAAAATGACAACAAGAACCACAAGCCCAATGGGAAAACGGCGGCGGACGGGTTCATCATCGTCATCCTCTGCGTACTCGTCTGGACCTTCGGCGTCTTCGTACAGGTCCTGCGGGTCAGGATCAGGCTGTACCGGGCGCTTTGGTGCGGGGGCTGGCGCAGCATGATAAGCCTGGCGCGACTGCGAGCCCTTGTCCTGGGAATCACCACGATTGATTTTCATTCCAAATCTCCTTTACCAGGCAGCAGAACTGCCCTGTTTCACGTATGCACGGTCTTACAGCAACAGGCGGAAATAAACGTCCGTAACGGGGAACGGCTGCCCAAGGTAACAAATCATGCCGTAACCACAGCGCTTACCCTCGCCCAGGTACAAAAACTGATTTTCCGCCAGCAGCAGCCGTGCTTTGGTCAGACCGGTATGTTCCCGCGCGGCCTGCAGCAGAATATCAGCCGAATGGTCGTTATCGGCCTGCAGCTCCATAAAAAGCAGCTCGTCCTTTTCCTGGCAATAGAGGCCGTAACCGCGCTGGTTGGAAACAATGGTCATACCGCGGCGGTAGAGCCGGGTGATCATGGTGTTCATGCTGCTTTCCGGCAGGGCGATGCAGGCGGGCTGGTAGCGCATGCGGGTGTCGATCAATTTGCGGACTGTCAGGTTATCAAACTCTGCTCGTGCCCACAAATTGTGTTCAATGGGCTTGCGGATGATGCGCAGCGGGAAGCGCCCCTGAAAATTCAGCTGGGAAAACGCTTTTGCGGCCCGCGTGCTTTGCGGTGCCGCCACAGCAAAATCACACCCTTTGGCGGAAAAGGCGCGCAGGCAGGTTGCCAGCAGTTTGGGCATCAGCCCGCGCCCCTGCAGGGACGGGTCCGTTGCCATGCAGCAGAGCCATACGCCGTGGTGGTGCCCGCATTCCACTGGAACCGCACCAATCATGGCGGCCGGGATGGGCTTTGCACCGGGGGCCGGGTCCCGGGCAAGGATCAGGATATTATCCAACCCCACAATTCCACAAAGCCAGTCCAAAGCATCCTGGCGGGTTCCGCCATACGTTTTGCGGCGGAACGCAACCATCTGCTCCAAATCAGCTTCCGTTGCTTTGCAAAGCATGTTCTATCCCCTCCTTGCCGTATTCAACGTGTGGTTTTTGCTGCCAACGGTTTTAGCTCAAAATCCGCTCCAGGTATGCCATCACTTCGGACTGAATATCCTCCGGCGTGCGGATGGTTTTCTGGCCGTCTACCGTTGTGGTACACTCAATGCGGTGCCAGCCCAGCTTGCGTGCGCAGTATTCAGCGGCGGCGCGGGAACGGGCCAGGTATTCGGTATCGCGTTCCTGAATATCTTTTTTGCTTTCATCGCCGTGGTAGCGCTGCGCAATCAGGCGCTGGCTGACATCGGGATCAACCGCAAGGTATACAACCGCATCCGGCGCAGGCAGGCCGAGCTTTTTGTACTCGAACTCAAACAGCCACTCCAGAAAACCATCCCAGTGCATCGGCGGCAGTTTGGAACATTGGTGAACAGCGTTGGAGGTGGTGTAACGGTCAGAGATGATTAGCCCATTCTGGCGGTAGACATTGCCCCACCTGGTTTTGTAGCTGGCAAAACGGTCAACAGCATAAAACGTTGAAGCTGCATAAGCGTTCACGTCATCCGGGCGCTGGCCGAACTCGCCGGAAAGATACATCTTGACCAGTGCGGAGGACGGACTGTCATAATCTGGGAAGCTGATTTTCAGCGGGTCATACCCTTTGCTATGCAAATTCTGGCAGGCAAGTTCTGCCTGTGTGCCCTTGCCGGAACCATCCAGGCCTTCAAAAATAATCAGTTTACCCATGGTTTTCAGCCTCCTGTTTCAGTGTTGCATATTTATCACGCACGGCGTTCTGCTTGCCGCAGCACATACCGCCCTCCGGGCAGGGACCCGCCAGGCAGCGGGGACCAGCTGCGGCAAAAACATGCGGCGCAAGCGGGTATACAAGGCGCAGCATTTCATCGGCAACGGCGCGGATCTCCCACTGGGCACGGTTGCAGCAACGCAGGTTGAAAAAGTTGTTCAGGCTGCGGCAGTTCATGGTCATTACCATTTTTGTCTCGCAGGCGTTGGGCAATACAAAGCGGGCGTCCTCGTTTGCCATTTTGCTGGCTTTGGCGCGGGCGGTCTTTTCCGGCATGCCCTGCTCCATCAAGGTGTGGGTATGCTTTTCTTCCAGTGCTTTGACCAGCTCCAGGTAGTGTTTGGCATCGGCGTTCATTGCATCAATAAAAGCCGCTTTGGCCGCAGGGTCAGCCTCAATTTCCGGGGGAATCACATAACGGAAATCTTCCAGCCGCACATAGCGCTGGCTCTGCACACTGAAACTTGCAATGCGGTGGCGGGTGACCTGTGCCAGAAAGGTGCGGGAAACGCCCTCAATGCCAAAGGTAAAGCTGGCATGTTCAATGGGGCTGGCGTGGCCGAAGTCATTCAGCTTTTGCAAAAAGGCTGCGGTCTTTTCCGGTGTTAGGCCATCCAGCAGGGTTTCGATATGTGCATCAGAATAGCACAGCTTGGCGGCTGCGGCAATGGTCTTTTCGGGGTCATTGGTGTGGGCGATCAATGTTACAAGCATGGACCCGTTCCCTCTTTTCCTTTTTATCAGTGGTTTATTCTTCGCTGGTCAGCTTGGTCAGCGGGGCGTAATTGGCCATTGTTTTTTTGATGCCAACGCGGTCAAACTGGATTTCTACAATACAGTCCCCCGCAACCGGCGTTACTTTCAGCACCTTGCCGCGGCCAAACACCTTGTGGTCCACAAGATCCCCGGCTGCAAAGTTGGCGGCCTTTTTGCGTGCGGGTGCGGCGGGCGCAGTGGTAACGCCACCGCCCGCCGGAGCAACCGGAGCACCGGAATGATGGTTGACACGGCTACTGCCATACCCGGCGCCAAAGCTACTGCTTTGGACCGTGTGGCGGCCGCCGGGGTAGTTCGGGCTTTCGTGCCCGCCGGAAGCAAACCCACTTTGGAAGCCGCCGGCATACTTGCTGCCAAAGCCGCCGCGGTTGTATTCACTGTTCAGATACCCGCGGGAAGCCCCGGAGTATCCGCTGCGCCCGCCGGGAACATTGGTGCTGTAGCTGCCGTACCCGGCGCCAAAACCGCCGCTGTAAGCAAGCTCTGGGCTTTCGGTTTCGTCCATCACATTGGGGTCAATCTCATCCAAAAAGCAGGAAGGCGGGTTGCGGCGCGTCTGGCCGAAAATCATACGGCTGCGGGAGGAAGAAAGATACAGCTCTTTCTTGGCGCGGGTAATACCGACATAGCACAGGCGGCGCTCCTCTTCCATTTCTTCCTCGCTGTAGCGAGCAAGGTCACCGGGGAAAACGCCATCCTCCATACCAATGATAAACACATACGGGAATTCAAGGCCCTTGGCGCTGTGCATCGTCATCAGGGTAACGGAATCAGCATCTTCATCATAGGAATCAAGGTCTGCAATCAGGGCAACTTCTTCCAAGAAACCGGAAAGGGTTGCGTCTTCCCCGTTCTGTTCCGCATAAGTCTTTACGGAAGAAATCAACTGGCCCAAGTTTTCCAGCCGGGTCTCGCCCTCTTCTTTCTGCGCTTTCAGCATGGCTTCGTATCCGGTCTTGCGGATCACTTCACCGGCAAATTCATCCAGCGGAAGGGTGACGGAAAGATCACACAGTTCACGGTACATGGAGTAAAACGCGTTCAGCGCGCTGGCGGCACGGCCCAGTGCGGGATAAGAAGAAGCCTCCCGGATGATCTCCATCATCGGCACGCCGTTGGCGGCGGCCAGTTCCCCGATCTTATCAATGGTGGTGGGACCAATCTTTCGTGCAGGTTCATTGATGATGCGGCGCAGGCGCACGTCGTCCCGCGGGTTGACCACAACGGCCATGTAAGAGTTGATATCCTTGACTTCCTTGCGGTCAAAGAAGCGTTGGCCACCCACAATGCGGTACGGGATACCGGCACGGGCAAAATAAGTTTCGATGGGGTTGGACTGCGCATTCATGCGGTACAAAACGGCATGGTCTTTTAAGGAAGCACCATTTTTCAGGTTCTGGCCAATAACCTCGGCTACATGGCTGGCCTCATCCTGTTCCGAAGCAGCCGTATAATGGTGAACTTTGTCACCATCGCCGTTCTGGGTCCACAGGGTCTTGCCCTTGCGGCCGTTGTTGTTCTTGATGACGCTATTGGCCGCATTCAGAATGTTGGAGGTGGAACGGTAGTTCTGCTCCAGGCGGATGGTTTTGGCCCCGGCAAAAACTTTTTCAAAGTTCAGGATATTTTCAATGGTAGCACCGCGGAACTTATAAATGCTCTGATCGTCATCGCCAACAACGCATACATTGTTGGAACCACCGGCCAGCAGGCGCACCAGGTGGAACTGGGCCACGCTGGTATCCTGGTATTCGTCCACCACGACATAGCGGAACTTCTGCTGGTAGTATTCCCGCGCTTCGGCATCGGTTTTCAGCATCTGCACGGTATGGAAAATCAGATCGTCAAAGTCCATGGCACCAGCCGTGCGCAGCCGGTTGGAATAGGCGGTATAGATTTTGGAAATCAGAGCAGCCTTGGTATCGCGCGGCGCTTCGGCGGCGACATCTTTGGCGGAAAGAAGTTTATCTTTGTAACCGCTGATCTGGGAGATGGCTGATTTGACCGGCAGGAACTTGTCATCAATCATCAGTTCTTTGTAGATCTGCTTGATGACACGCTGCTGGTCGTCGGAATCGTAAATCGTAAAGCTTTTGGGGAAGCCAATGCGTTCGGCATCGCGGCGCAGGATCCGTACACAGGCAGAGTGGAAAGTGGAGGCAAATACATCCCCGCCCATGGTATCGCCCAGCATGGCTTTCAGGCGTTCTTTCAGTTCTCCGGCGGCTTTATTGGTAAAGGTAATGGCCAGCACATTCCACGGGCGGGCCGGGGCAACGCTCATCAGCGGCATCAGGGACTGCGGAACCGGCTGGCCGCACATGATGGCGGTACGCAGCTGCTCCAGATCACTCTGCGCAACCGGGCGGCTGACCTCTTTGGAGCCATAGGCGCGGCCAAAACGGATGATATTGGCAATGCGGTTGACCAGAACGGTGGTTTTGCCGGAGCCTGCACCTGCCAGGATCAGCAGCGGGCCTTCGGTGGTAAACACAGCCTGCTGCTGCACCGGGTTCAGCTTAGTAAAGCAGGAAGCGATATAGCGGTCCCGCAGGGCCAGAAATTCAGTGGTAATGGTATCGGGCATAATGAACCTGTCCTTATATTATATGGCAGAACCAGCCCGGAACCATGCAGGGCTGGGAATTTTGGCAAACGCTGTATAGTATAGCACACTTTTGCCGGATAGAAAAGTAGGCTGGCGGAGGTATCCGCAGAAAATCATACTTTTTACAACCTGCACAAAAGCTGCGCTTTAATTGGAAAAACCTTCTGGGGATTGCAGTCGGTTATGCCACGCTCTGGGGGTGGCATCGCGGAAACCGGCTGTCAGGTATTGGCCCAGCGTTAAGCTGGCTGCGGTTCCGCGTGCCACACAGTTGATGGGGTCTGGTGCGATGGCAACATCCACATGCAGCTCCCCGGCAATATAACCAGCCAGGCCACGCAGCATGGAGCCGCCGCCAGTCAGCAGAATGCCGTTCTTGGCAACATCAGCGGCCAGTTCCGGCGGGGTGCTTTCCAATACATTGCGGGCAGTGGCGGCAATGCGGGCGGCCAGTTCCTGCACGGGCAGGTACAGGTCCCGCGTATAGACAAGGCGGCGGGCGGGCAGGTTGGTCTCCCAGGAATGACCACGGATCTCCATTACGCCCTCAAACTCACTTTTGGTGCAGCAGGCAACCTGCTTTTTCAGCGCTTCGGCGGTTAGAGGGCCGATGGCAATGTTGAATTTTTCCTGAACATACTGGGCAATGCACTGGTCAAAAGCGTTGCCGGCGACCGGCAGGCTGGCGGCGCGCACCCGCCCACCCATGCTGATCACGGCGATATCCGTGGAGCCGCCGCCGATATCAATCACCATGCAGCCCATGGGTTTGCGGATATCCAGCCCTGCGCCAAGGGCGGCGGCGACAGGCTCATCCACAAGGAAAACCTGCCGTGCCCCGGCTGCCATAACGGCTTTTACCACGGCGTCAGCTTCAATGCCGGTAATGGCTGCCGGAACGCAGACCGATACGCGCGGCTTGATGATGCGCGAACGGCATACCTCATTGATAAACCGCACGATTAGTTCGTTTGTCATGCGGTGGTCCTGAATAATACCGTCCCGCAAAGGGCGGATGATATCAATATAAGAAGGCACACGCCCCACCATGCGCAGGGCTTTGTCCCCCACTGCCAGAATGGTGCTGCTGCGGGTATCAACAGCACCAATGCTGGGCTGATGGAACACAACTCCCTGTTCCTGTGTGGCAATGATAATGGAAGTTGTGCCAAGATCAAGGCCGATATCATATTGCTTCATGTTTATCTGGTACTCCTTGCTGCCAGAAGCAGCACTTTGTTATCTATTGTGAATTGCCATCAACCATCCGGCAGATAAAAGCTATTTGCTTTCTTTTGGTGTTCCGGCGGCACCGTGGCTTTTGGGCATCAGTTCCGTCGCTGCAACACACACGCCGTCCACACTCACAGCGCCACCCTCCAATAGTGCTTTGGCGCAGGCAGAGATGGTGGCACCAGTGGTGATCACATCATCCAGCAACAGCAGCCGCATTCCGGAAAGGTCAACCCCAGTACGGCAGGCGTAAGCATCCTTGACATTGGCAAAGCGCTTTTGCTGGTCCAGCGATTTTTGCGGTAAAACCTGCCGGGTCAGGCACAGCGGCTGGATGACCGGAATGTGCAGGATGCGCCCAAGGCGCTGCGCTAGCAAAAGGGGCATATTTTCCGCGCGGTTCTTCTTTACGCGCGGCGGCACCGGAACAATGGCGCTGTACAGCGAAATGTCGGATAGATTCTCGTATACCGGGCGGTACCCTGGAGCACGGGCAGGCTGTGCGTCAAAAATCAGCACAGCCATCAAATCCGCCAGTTCTCGCGCATACCAGGGGTTGCCGTTCTCCTTGCAAAGCAGGATAGCATGGCGCACACTGTCTGCATAGTAAAAGGCAGCTGCGCAGGTGTTGACAGCGTAAAAGGCGTGCTCCGTTACAGGCAGACGCGGTGGAAGATGCCGCAGACGCTCGGCTTCCGGTATACAGGAACGGCACACGGCGGCTTTCCAGGCGCTTTGCTCAAGTACCGTGCCGCACAGCGGGCAGTGCCGCGGATAGGCAAGGGCCAGCAGCGGTTCCAGAGCCGTTTGCCCACGGTCCAGCCAATCCAGAGATATGCGTTTTCTCTGTTTCATCTGCGTTTTTCAGCCGGAGTGACTGCCTCGCGCAGCAGGTAGCGCAGCCCGCTGTAACGCATGTTCTGGCGCACATTATCCACCATGGCCTGCTCGGTGCGCCGGGTTCCCGCCAGAATGCACAGGCGGCGTGCGCGGGTAACCCCGGTGTACAACAAGTTGCGGTAACAAAGGCGCGCGGGTACATCTGCCACAGGCATAATGACGGCCGGAAATTCAGAACCCTGGCTTTTGTGCACTGTTACAGCGTAAGCGGGTTCCAGCTCGGCAAGCTGGTCAGCACCGTAAATATACTTTCGGTCATCCATCCGTACCGTCACAGCACGGCTTTCGGGGTCAACGGCAGTAATAATACCCATATCCCCGTTATAGGCACCCACACCGGCTTCGGCACCGTCCCGCTCATAGGGAATGTCATAATCGTTTTTGATCTGCATTACCTTGTCGCCACAGCGCAGCACACGGCCGCTTTGCTCCCAAATGATCTGCGGCTTATCCGGTGCAGGCGGGTTCAAAATGGCCTGCAGGCGGCGGTTCAGTTCTACGCTCCCGGTGGGGCCAACCTTGGTGGGGCAAAGCACCTGGATGTCCCGCACGGGGTCATAGCCATAACTTTTGGGCAGCCGGGTACTGACCAGGTCGCAGATCAGCCTCTGGCAGGCAAGACCGGTGGATTCGATCATGAAAAAGTCATCATCCCGCCCGCCTTTTATGGGCATCTGCCCTTCCACAATGCGGTGGGCGTTCTGTACAATCATGCTTTTCTGCGCCTGGCGGAAGATCTCATTCAGCCGTACGGTGGGCAGAACGTCTGCCTGCAAGATCTCCCCCAGCACACTGCCGGGGCCAACGCTGGGCAGCTGGTCGGCATCACCTACCATAATAATGCGGCAGTGGTAACGCGCGGCGGCCAACAACGCCTGGAACAGCTTGGCATCTACCATACTCATCTCATCCAGAATGATAACGTCAAACGGGAGAAGATTCTTTTCATTATGAATAAAACGCACGCTTCCGGTAGAATAGTCCACTTCCAGCAATCGGTGGATGGTGGAAGCGCTGTGGCCGGTCAGCTCGGTCAGCCGCTTGGCGGCGCGGCCGGTGGGGGCACACAGGGCAACCCGGTCATAAATACCTTCATACAAATTCAGAATCGCTTTGACCGTTGTGGTTTTGCCGGTACCGGGACCGCCGGTCAAAACCATTACGCGGGAAGAGAGAGCTAAGCGGATTGCTTCCCGCTGCAAAGGGGCATATTCAAAACCTTGGGTCAATTCCAAAACGCGGATATCGCTTTCCAGCGTTTTGGGGCTTTCTGTCGGGAATGTGGCAAGCTCCCCCAGCCGCGCAGCAATATCCTGCTCTGCGCTGAGCAGATCTGGCAGGTAAATATATTTCGTTCCGTCAAAGGTGCAGGCGCGCATTTCGTCATGCTCCAACAGGCTTTGCAGCCCGGCCTTTACGGCATCCGGCTCCACCCGAATAAAGCGCGCAGTGCTTTCGATCAGCTTATCTGCGGGCAGGCAGGTGTGGCCGTTGTTGGCGTTGTGGCGCAAAGCGTACAAAAGCCCGGCGGCAATGCGCAGGTCGCTGCCCTGTCCTACCTGCAGCTGGGCGGCGATACCGTCGACCTGGCTGAATTTCAGGTTCAGCGGCTCCCCGCACAGCATGTAGGGGTTCTTTTTCAGTGCTTCTACCGTGGCGGGGCCAAACGCGCGGTAGGCTGTAACAGCCATCTGGGCGGAAAGCCCAAACTTGGCCATCCAGGCAACCACTTCCCGCACACCGTACATACGTCGGAACTCGTTGGAGATGGCGGCGGCCTTTTGCGGGGTGATACCTTTTAGCTCACAGAGTTTGTCCGGCGTTTCAGAGATGACGTTCAATGTATGCGCCCCAAATTTTGCCACAATCTTTTTTGCTGTGGAAGGCCCGATATAGGGCAATACCCCACTGGAAAGGTAGCTCAGCAAAGCCGCGGTATCCTGCGGCAGGCTGGCCTCACAGGTTTCGGCACGGAACTGTTCGCCATAGCTGGGGTGGTTGACCATATAGCCATACGCCGTAATGGACATACCGTTATCCACGCTGCCCACGTTGCCTGCCACCACAATATCGGTGCCACCGGCATCCACTTCAAACACGGCATAACCGGTATCCGGGTTTTCGTATATCACATGCTCAACAACGCCCTCTAATTTGAGCATCTCAGCAGTTTGTGTTGTACTATTTGTCTGTAAAGTATCCGTGCTTGCCACCTCCTTCCGGGTGCAAATGGGGTAAAAACCGTTCAATACACAATTTTTTATTTTATATTATAGCCTATTTGTATCTCTTTGGCAATTTTTTTGACAACTTCCCCTTGTAGCTGATATAATAAATGTCCTTTTGCGGTTTTGAAGTGAGTGCAAAAAGAAGGCGCTGGGCAAGGAGGCGAAGCTGGAATAAAATTGCATGGATCGAATTTTCTGGCAGCGGCAAGTCCACAGTGGCGCGGACGCTGAGGTAGGAATACGCGGTGTAAATGCCTTGCAGCTTGACTGCGTACAGCATATACTGGGCAGGCAGGTACGCCCGCTGGAAGAAAAGCGGACAGCCGTACCCGCAGGCAAACTGAAAAAATCGCCAGGTTTTTGCGCAGTGCCCGAGGAAGTGCGTGTGATCAAAAAAGCAGGGAGAATTGGATGAATTTTACCGGGAAACGGGAATGCGGACGGAGCAGACTTTGCAGCAAAAGCGTTAAGGCAACACCGCACAATTCCCGCCTAGCGGCTTAAGCACCGCTTCGGCGGCTGCGGCACGGCATCTGCGTTGCCAAAATGCT
>ENA-ORPH01003126-ORPH01003126.1-human-gut-metagenome-genome-assembly--contig:-NODE-3126-length-12697-cov-25.343379_pt1 | contig 12697 bp, 8 predicted proteins | sample MGYA00242142_ERZ509074 | MGnify/ENA primary metagenome ERZ509074 (study PRJEB26280, sample SAMEA2338724) | human gut metagenome | biome: human gut; feature: human-associated habitat; material: faeces...
AGCGCGCCGGATAGCGGCAGAAATTTCTATCCACGCTCTCCTTGCGGAGAGCGACGGGCGTTCGATTGCTTCGTAGAAGATAAGTTAAAAATTTCTATCCACGCTCTCCTTGCGGAGAGCGACGGTTGCTGCATCCTTTGCAGTGATGGTGGCACCCGGCATTTCTATCCACGCTCTCCTTGCGGAGAGCGACGTGTTTCTTTTGCGTAAAATTACTATTACAGTTGATATTTCTATCCACGCTCTCCTTGCGGAGAGCGACGTGTTACAGTTTTAGGCATTCAGCATCGCATTGGTATTTCTATCCACGCTCTCCTTGCGGAGAGCGACCGGATCAATGCAAGATACACCAACAGACATGTAGCATTTCTATCCACGCTCTCCTTGCGGAGAGCGACCTAGAAACACATCAATAGCCGGACGAATCACATCATTTCTATCCACGCTCTCCTTGCGGAGAGCGACAACTTGACGGAGCGCCGCCATTGGCAAGTGGGACATTTCTATCCACGCTCTCCTTGCGGAGAGCGACGAATTGAACTCCAGCTGAATTTCATCAATCAGGAATTTCTATCCACGCTCTCCTTGCGGAGAGCGACAGACGTCATCGCGGTAATGACGGAAGCCCAATCAATTTCTATCCACGCTCTCCTTGCGGAGAGCGACAATTTTCCCGCCAGTAGACACATCATCAATCAGAATTTCTATCCACGCTCTCCTTGCGGAGAGCGACCACTGGGGGCCAATCGTGCAACTCGACATTAGTACATTTCTATCCACGCTCTCCTTGCGGAGAGCGACTTTCAGCCATCTTCGTCGGGTCGGAAAGCTGTTCCATTTCTATCCACGCTCTCCTTGCGGAGAGCGACCCGATACAGGCGAACATCTTAAAGTTATAAAGATATTTCTATCCACGCTCTCCTTGCGGAGAGCGACCTTTAAAACTCCTGCAAGGGCATTTCTTATTTCATATTTCTATCCACGCTCTCCTTGCGGAGAGCGACCTTGACTAACTATCATTTTACGGTTATTTCTGAAATTTCTATCCACGCTCTCCTTGCGGAGAGCGACAATTTTCTTATTTTCTCCATATCCATAGACCTTTATTTCTATCCACGCTCTCCTTGCGGAGAGCGACTAACAAGAGTAGTAAGCTCAGCAGGAACAACGGGATTTCTATCCACGCTCTCCTTGCGGAGAGCGACCACCCAATCACAATCCTTGTTCGCGTAGTAGAAATTTCTATCCACGCTCTCCTTGCGGAGAGCGACTTTTTGAGAAGGCATAAAAGACGGGCAAAGTAGTATTTCTATCCACGCTCTCCTTGCGGAGAGCGACTCCTGCAAAATCATATCTTCTTCCATTACAGCTTATTTCTATCCACGCTCTCCTTGCGGAGAGCGACTGCGTGAAACGGTTCCACGCGGCGGACATATCATATTTCTATCCACGCTCTCCTTGCGGAGAGCGACACTATCACAGCAGGGGGCTGAACAAAGCAGAGGTATTTCTATCCACGCTCTCCTTGCGGAGAGCGACAGAGAGCCAACAGCCTTCCGAACGCCCCACCACAATTTCTATCCACGCTCTCCTTGCGGAGAGCGACGTTGTCGGCGATGTAATGGGCAAAGCACTAGCCGAATTTCTATCCACGCTCTCCTTGCGGAGAGCGACAGAGTACCAGTAAAAAACCAATCCCAAGGATTACATTTCTATCCACGCTCTCCTTGCGGAGAGCGACTTGCGTGAAACGGTTCCACGCGGCGGACATGTCATATTTCTATCCACGCTCTCCTTGCGGAGAGCGACATCTGCGCCGGCCGAATAGGCACCCCGGTGTCAGTATTTCTATCCACGCTCTCCTTGCGGAGAGCGACTTTTGCTGGTTGACTTGGTAGACAGTCCTGTGGCATTTCTATCCACGCTCTCCTTGCGGAGAGCGACAGCAAAAGTGCACAAAACAGTGGGGCACTTTTGCGCATATGAAACAAATTTTATGGAGATTGCATCTTCATGCTGACAGGCAAGGCTGTATTTTACCCTTTCTGCCCCTGTTTTTTCCATATTTTCTGGTGCGAAGGAACCAGGAATTTTATGATTGCCTTCCCCTCGCACTAAGCAAACAAGATTCCATCCTGATCAAAATCCGGGTGCAGACCCACATGCTCGACTTTGCTTTTGTAATGGTTTCCCAGTTGATAAAAGCGCAGGCTGTCCGATTCCGAATCGATCAGTTCGGTCAATTTTGCTTTGAACATCGTGTATTGCGCGGCATCCAGTAGGCACTCAAATACGGAGTTTTGCACCCGCTGGCCGTAGTCTACACAGACTTTTGCTACTTTGCGCAGCCTGCGACGACCGGCGGCTGTTTCGGTGTTGACATCATAGGTTACAAGCACCAACATAACGACACCTCACTTCCAGAAAAACGGTGGGTACACTTCCAGGTCGCCGCGCAGAGCACGGGCCAGCAAAAGCGCCTGAACATAGGGCACCAGCCCCCAGGGCAGTTTTTCTTTCAAAAACGGATGGGTGATCTCTTCCTTCTTTTTGTTCTGCCATGCGGTCAGGAAAGCTTTGCGGCCATCATCCGTCAGCAGTACGGCACCATTTTCCTGTTTTTGCAGGTGTTTTGCCGTGATGATCTTTTGATTGATGCAGCTGATGACCAGCCGGTCTGCATAAACCACCCGCAGTTCTTCCATCAGGTCAAGTGCCAGACTTTTGCGGCCGGGGCGCGGGCGGTGCATAAAGCCAACATAAGGGTCCAGGCCCACAGCGGTCAAGGCGGATGCACACTCCCGCGCCAGCATGCTGTAGGCAAACGAAAGCAGCGCATTCACATTGTCCAGCGGTGGACGGCGGCTGCGGCCCTCAAACACAAAATCCTGCTTTTGCTGCAGAATCAGGTCATTCAGGCAGTCAAAGTAGCGCTGGGCTGCCTCGCCTTCCAGGCCGCGCAGCTGTTCCGGATCATCGCTGGTCTGTATCAGCGGCAGCGCGGCGGCCAGCTGGGTGGAGGTGCGTTTCAGTTTTTCGACCGGGACACGCTGGGGATGATCGCGGGTTGCGCGTTCCAGCACCCAGCGTGCGTTATACACTTTACCAAGGATAAAGCTCCGGGCATAGCGACAGCTCTGGGCCGGGTCATCCGACACGCGGTACTGCGTCTGACGCAGCAGCACATTGCCGCGTTCTTCCCCCACGGTGCGGGCCTGAAATCTGCCATACGGGTCAAAAAAGCAAAGGTCAATGCCCCGCCGGGCACAAGCTCCCATCAAAGCGGGGCTGGCACCCGCGTAAGTAAAGCAGACGATGCCTTCCAGCGTATGCAGGGCATAGCGGTGGGTTTCCTGCTTATTGCGGGTAACAACAAGGTTTTCGCCATCCAATGTCAGGTAAGCGTCCTCATTGATGACAAACAGGGTGTTGAGCAGCTTTCTCATGGCGCGCCCTCCTCAATATGCTCCCGCAGATACGCCGCCGGGTCTGCCTGCTGATACAGCGCCGGCAGGCAAAGCTCTTTCAGTGAGCAGGCATTGCAATGCTTGCCGGGTTTGCTTTTTGGGGTATAGCCGCGCGCAAACAGGCGGTTCATCTCATCCGCCATGGTCTGCGCGGTGCTGCGCAGTTCCGGTGTCAGGGAAACATGTTCCCGCTGCCGGGTTTCTTCATAAAAGATTTCCCCTTCCGGCACCTCGCACACCAGCATTTCTTCCAGCGCCATGGCCTGTGCGCAGAGCTGCAAACGGTCGGCATCGTTTATCTTGCTGCGGCCATGCTTATATTCCACGGGCATGGGCTGCCACAGGCCGCGGCGGCCCTGCAATGACACGCCGTTTTGATCCTTGTGAAACTCTACCACATCGCAGTCGCCGGTCAGTTTTAAGCGGTGGCTGACGACCCTCATACCGCGGGCGATCAGCAAATCGCCGCGTTTTTCCGTCAGGGTAACATCATGGCAGCGGGTATGCTGCAGGCGGCCTTCGGCGGTGCGTTGGTTTTCGGACCATTGTTGTTCCAAGTACGCAAGTGCCCATTGGCGGCGGCAGAATGCAAAGTGCTGGATGCCAGACATTTGCAGATAGTCATCAGTATTCATCATACACTTCCGGTGTCAATCCGTTCAGGGTATCGCAAGTAATATTATAATCTTCCACCCGGTGTGCTTGTGCCACACTTTCTTTTAGCTCCACATGCAGACAGCGATGGACCTTTGCCGAGGAATACTGTCCGCTTTTGCAGTTATGACGCCACCAATACAGGCGAACCACCTCCATACTGCCATCCGGGCGGGCAGAGGAACTATCGTTTTCAAACAGTGTGCGCAGCGCTTCTTTGATGATTTCTGCATCTTCATCTGTAAAGCCGGTCTTTTCTGCCAGCTGGCAGTTAATGCTGCCAAAGGTTGTGTACACGCCAAAAGCCACACGGTGCTTCATACCCATGGTATCGCTTGACTTCTTTTCGCCAGTCGTACCGTTCACGCTCTTTGTGATCTGGATATCATCGACATCAATCGGGTCCACGCTGAAAGCCGGATGAATAGATACCGGGCCGCGCACGCCAACGGAAACACCATCGCCCTTGGATTCTTTCCCCTTAAAAGCAAACACCTGGCCAAAGCTGCGCACATCCAGCCAGGTTTCACAGGCAGCCTTTGCATAAGCATCTTTATCTTTTTCAGCTTTTTTCACTGCTGGGCAGCCGTCTGCACGGTCTTTCAGGCTTTTGAAGCCATCATTGCAGCGGTCGTCCGACTGGACAAACACATTCTGGCCAAGGTCCATCATGCGGTTGCGGATCTTGCGTTTCAGGCACACATCCGAAATTTCACCCAGTCCCTCATACGTTTCGCGCGGGCGGTTTCCGTTCAGCGGGTCACCGTTCGGGTTCGCATGGTTTACAGCAATCACAAGTGCAAAGTCGATTTTATTCTGCAGCACAGCCATCTTTTATTCCTCCTGCTTTTTTGCTTTCGCTTTATATTCTGCATTTTCGGCCTTAAAGTCCATCATCTGGTCGGCATAGCCAATCAGATACAGCTCACCAAGTCTTTTGTTCGTAAAGTTTTCTGTGCCAATCTTATGTAATAATTCTTGCATCATCGCATACCTTTGGCTATCCATTCCGTTACGGTTTTTCATTCTGTTCAGGTACGGATTTAATTTTTTATCCAAAAGAAGTGTTGTTGCTGCCGGGTGCAGAGCAAACGCGGTTCTTAAACGCTCTGCATTTGTCAAACGTTTTTCGCTCTCATTTCCTAGCTGAATCAACGCCCGTCTTTCAATCTGTTCTGCACAGGCTAAAATTCTCCCAAACAAATAGTTTCGGTCTTTAATGGTTTCATCAACATTCATCGGATAATCCACCTTCTTATTTCTATGATAGTACCCACGCACAAGGGCGCAGGCAATGTTTTGTGTTTTTTGTTGTTCCCAATAATCCAGGCCAATGCTGTTTGTTGCCCGATCTACCGCGCTGATCATCAAATCCCGCGGGAAGCGTTCCCCATTGGTAATACAGGGAATCAGTCGTTCGATTGTCGCTTGTTTCAGCTTTGCATCCACTTTTTCGCCATAGGCTGCTTTTGCAATGTCCGCCGGGGCAGGCGCACCAACAAAGACAACTTTCTTGATCTTGGGCTTTTTGCCCAGTTCCGTCGGCTCTTCTACACTGCGGTATTCCAGCTGCCATTGGAACGTATCGTGCCAATCCTTTATATTGGCAAGCAACTTAGAGCCCTGCAGTTCCTGATAGTACCGGATGGACAACCGGCCAGGTGTAGCAGAATCCAAAATCATGACCGCCGTTTGGGAATTGTCCTTCAACTGGTGCTGATACCCCAGAATGGCCCGGTTAAACTGCCGTGCAATTTCTTCTTGGGTATCCGCAGGCGACCTTTCTGTATCTTCCTCAAAATCGTCCCAATCATCGCCTGCTAGTGGATTATATTCCTGGGCAATATCGAGAGTATCCCCCAGCACATTGGGTACTGCTTCGTTCTGTGTTCCCCAAACAAGTACAGTCTGGTCCCCTGTATTTACCCCTTGCTTGCTGACCAACCATCGTAAGGCGCTGTGTGCCTTTTGGGTTGTTTCATAACCAATCGAAAGTGCCTGCGCTGCATCCGCAAAGCGCCCGCGGTAAGTATAATTCGTATTGTCATTGCTGGATATCAGCTTTGCACGGTCACCTGGGTTGCGGATCTTATACGGGCTTAATGTAGAAACCGGCATTTTGATTCCCTGAACTGTGCAATAGTCAATATCTTTTAACTGTGTTTCATAAAAGCGGATAAAGCTTTCTCGGACTGTTGTATCACGCGACAAATCAACATTGTCAATGCGGAACCGGACAAAAGATTCCGTCTGGTCACTACCGGTCAGCGTATCCAAAATAGGGGGCTTGTCTTCTTTGTTTCCCTGCCATTTTGTTGGCAGAGTTCCATTTTCATCTATAAACAAAATATTTACCTTGACCAGGTCTGCGATCAGGCATTCTTTTTCCAGGTAGTGCAGGACTGTACACACAGCCGGGTGGGCATAAGGAGATGTACACCACGCTTGTAACTGCTTGTGGTAAAGCGGCCATCCGGATTCTTTACTACCACCAAAAGTGGGATAATCTGCCGCAATATATTGCAGTTTATCCACTAGCGGGTGCGGCACCATGCCGGATGTCCGCGCCGAAGATTCCTCTGTGCAAGGAATGATCGTTGTCCTTTGATCTTGTGCCAGCAAGCCTGCATACTGAAAGTTTCCGTCCTTGTCCAGCTCCACTTCAATGTTGACCTGCTGCGTCGTGTGAGCCACCGGCAGTAGTGGAACTTTCCCAGGCTGCTGCTTTCCAATTTCTGACACGCTATTCTGGTAGGTTTTATAGCAATAGCTAAGCCAGCTCATTCCTGTATCACCTTCCTGTACAAATCATCGCAGTCGCTGACTGTTTCACCCAGCGTAAAGGTCTTCATCTTTTGCGGGTGGATATCGCGCACAATTTCGCATTCTTCCGGGCGGCAAAAACAGATTTTTCCGTTCTGCATTACCGGGTGCCAAAAGCGTTCCTGCATCACGCCTTTCCCGTTTTCGTCCGCATAGGTAATGCCGTGCTCCATTAGGCCTAGGTCCAGGGATGAAACATCATCATAATGCCCTTTTCCCAGGCCAAAAATGCAGGGTTCAATATACCCCTGGCATTCGCGTGTTCCCAAAAAGATATCTCTTCTGCCGCCGCGTTCCAACATACGCTTTGCAATAGCGTAATGTTTGTTTTCATTGCGGTCTTTTTCCAGGTCTGGGCGATGTTCGTTCCATTCAAAATGTGCCCGCACCTGGTAGCAAACATCGGAAAGATACGTATAGATGGAAAGATCGTTTTTTCCATTGTTATACATAATGGGACGGATGCCTTTGGATTGTCTTTCAATCGGGTTCATCACGCGCAGTTCATCAATTACCCAGGTGAACGTTGGTTTCCAATAGCAGCTTTCATAAATGCCCTTCAATGCCTGGTAGGTGGGCACCGGGTAGCTGAATTTTTCGCCGCCTACGCGGGTAATTGGGTCGCTGAACAGTGCATAACGCCCATATACCTGCATGGATATTGAATTTTCGTATTGCAAAGTCTAACCCTCCTTGTTAAGCAAATTGTATCGGCATAAATCCGGGGCTTGTCTGAATTCCCTTTTCGTCATCGTAATATTCCTTGTTAAGAATTGTCACTGCCCCTTCTTTTACTGTGTACAGTGCGCCTTGATTTGCCAGGCGCATTTTTTCATTTGTTGTAATACCAACGGTAAAGCGTTGTGCGTCCCGCAGCATTTTGGGGGTAAGCGGTTTACTGGACGAAAGTCTTGTTGCCATATCCGCGCCATCTTCCCCATAGGGAACCACCACCGGCGTTGTAATGTCCTCCAAAGCATGGAAATTCCTTTCTGCCGTGGCAAACGCCTGCCGGAGCAAGTAATTGGGGAACTTTTGTTTTCCTGTTGTCTCTTTCCAGGCTAGCACACTTTCCTGATTATCTGACAAAAGGTCAAACAAATTCACTGTTTTTGGGGGAATGTACCCCTTTAATTCAACCGGATCGCCCATCCGTTCCTGTTGTTGGGACTCTGCATAATAAAGCTGGTAGTACCTCAAAATACTTTCCGGCTCTAACAGGTCCGCATCCCTTTGTAATTGCTGCAGCAGGTGCCGTGTGGCTTCCCTGCCGTTGCGCAGTTCCGGAAGTCGATCCAGATTTTCCAGATTGTAGGTTTTAACAAGATACACCGTGCGGCATTTCCTTTCCGCATTGCGGTTGCATCGGCCGGAAGCCTGGGCCACACTGGGCAGCGCAGCCATACTTCGAATGACGCAATCAAAGCTTACATCCACGCCTGCTTCTATCAGTTGGCTGCTTACACAGATCAAACGTTCCTGACCGTGTAAGGTGTTTAATTTTTGCTTAACTTCTGCGATAACATCTGCACGGTGCTTTGCACACAGGTGCGTGGTCAGGCAGTAAAGTTGTGTATGTTCCGGCTGGCATTGTTTCAAAGCCTCAAACACCTTTTCGACCGCCGAACGGGTATTCAAGATGATCAAAATGCTGCCATTCTCGTCTTGCTTGCTCCGTACAAATTCTGCGAGTTCTCCTGCCTGAAATCCATTTCCTGTTTCGGGCACTTCAATCTTTGTCCTTCGGAACTGCGCAAAGCGCAGCTGGTAATCCGGGACCAGGTCCACCGGCGATGCAAACCGCAAAGGGTTTGCTACTTCGCTTAGCGCTGGCTGTGTTGCCGTACACAAAACAACAACGCACCCCAAATAGTACGCCAAGAAATTTGCCGCCTGGTTGAACAAGTATGTATGGCAAATGGGCAGGGACTGTATTTCGTCAAACACCAAGATAGAATTTGCCAGTGCTGCCATGCGGCGCACATTCTGCCGCCTGCTGCAAAACAGGGTTTGCAGCATCTGTACCATAGTTGTACATATCACCGGCGCTTCCTGCCAGCGTTCCAGCTGGCGGAGAATTTCGGGGTTCTCTGTATCCAGCACCGCATCCGTATGGTGCTCCAACAGATATTCACTGCCGCCTAATGCCTTTTTGAACTCCTGTACATTCTGTCCGATAATTGACCGGAACGGTGCAACATAGAAAATATGCCGGGCCGAAAGTTTTTTGGCCGCATGCACACAATATCGCAGCCCGGAAAATGTTTTTCCTCCGCCTGTTGGCACATACAAGCGGTAAATGCCCAGCTTTGCACATTCGCCTGCTGCCTTGCATTGCTCCGAAATTTCTGCACGCAAGGTATCTATTTTATGTCGGGGCTGCAAATTGTTCAGGAATCTTTCAACATTGCTTTCTATCAGATCCCATGGCGGAAGCTGCTCCGGGGGAAGGCATCCTTCTTGATTATAATAGTTGCCTGAATCCAACCAGTCTGCATCGATCAGGGCTGCAAACAAAAATCTGTGTGCCAACCCCAACATGACCTGATAGATACAAAGCCGCGGCTTCTTTCCTTCCTGCGTTCGGATTTTCCGCACAAGACATTCTACCTCCTGCGCAGCTTTGGCAAACATTTGCCGTATCTCTGTTTCACTTATGCAATCCGCAAAAAAGGCCCGGCAGCTTTCTTCATATAGCTCTTGAGCCTGCTCTGAATACATATGTTTTATCCAGGGTTCTACTCCACTCAGGTCGAAAACATCCATACGTTCAGAGTGATGGGATCCGATTGCCAATGCTGCCATTTGCGCAGTCAAGCGAGAAGGTGGTGAAGCTGTTTCTCCGCCATAATTTTCCCATAGCCACCGCATTCCGGCGCTGGAATGATTGATTTTTTCGTTTGTCTGGCCTCTCAGATGTTTTTGCACGTTGATATGAGATTTTCCAACGTCATGGAGCCAGCCTGTAAGACGGCCCAAATTTTCAAGTCCCAGCGGCTGGCACGCCCGTGCGCAGTACTCGGCCACGTTTTCACTGTGTTGCTTTAGGGATTGTATTTTCCAGACGCCATTGATTTGTTTGGTATGACCGAGTAACATGGTAATCATCTCCTTGTTTCTTTTATTATAGCAGATAACTCATCCCATAATTCGGACTTTCACTCCAGTTCTGCAATCTTTGTCATACTATCCAAATTTATCCATGTAGAATTGTTAGCTATTCCCATTAGCAGATATTTTTGATAAAATAAGATATTATAGGGTTTATGAATTCACTTTCTTATATTACTTCTTCATCTTACCGAAAAATCATTTACGCAAGGAGTGAAAAGCCATGAAAAGGAAGTTATTCTCATTTTCCGCCAGTGTTATCACCGCAATAATGCTTACCGCTTGTGCTGCAGCGCCAGAAAATAAACCTGCTTCCTCCGCTGCTCTTTCCCCGACCAGTGAACCTGTTGCCACAGCTATACCATCCACTAGCAATGCCAACTGGAAGTTACCGCCGCAATATGATTTTGACGAGATGATTCCTCTCTTCTCCCGCGAAACCCACACTGCCGGTTACGCCGCTGCCCGAAATCTGTACGCTGTGCGCAAGGGCGAACGCTGGAGCCTGTTTAATGCTGCCAACTGTAATGCTTTTCTGGAAGATTTGTCAGAAAGCATCCCGTACCTGTATGGTGAGCAGGAGCTCTCCATTGGGGTAGATGATACATACGATTACCAGAAGCTGAATGCCCTGGAAGAACAGATTAACCAGGAGCTGGTTGCCCAACAAATGCCTTTTACAACCATGCTGGGCGGGCACGGCGGGTATGGCATCCAGTGGATTTTAGGTGACAGCCAGATTTACCGTTCTGCTATTGGTGTCTATACATTTAGTGGCACGCCCATCGAACAGGTGTATGCTCCTGATTTGGTTGGCATCCAGCAAGGCATTTGGGATGATGAATATGCCGGTTATCTTGTTGACAATTCTGCACCTTTTGCCGTTGCGGATAAAAACGGTACAATTTTAACCGATTTCGACTACCAGGATGCCTGCATGGCCGGTGAATCTTTAATCGCGGTAAAGGATGCAGCCGGTAACTGGGGATATTGCGACCAAAGCGGTGCTTTAGTAATCCCCTGCATTTATCAGCCGCAGATGAGTTTGTCCATCATGAACGAAACTGTTGAATATCCTTACGCAGACTTATCTGGCATGGTAGTTGTGAAAAATCAATCCGGACAAAAGCTGGTTCTGGATGTTTACGGCAATGAGATAATTTCCGCTGGGCAATATGAAGATTTAGCCCCCGCGCGCGATGGCTGCGTATGGGCAAAACAGAATGGCCTTTGGGGCTTGCTGCAAGTACAGGATTATACCGAAAACAATGCCGACATTATTCTGCCGGATGGATGCATTGCACCAGATGTAACGCTTAGCCGAATTGATAGCCTTTGTACCTACACCACTGCTGATCATGGGCTGGTTATGCGTAAAGGTCCCGGTACAAATTATGAAAAAATGGATAATATCCCCTACGGTATCATCGTATGGGAATGCGGCTATAGCAGCAATGTGCCTGACTGGGTTGTTGTATATTACAATGGGATTTATGGTTGGGTCAGTGATGAATACTTGGCTACCACTATTTATTCCAGCAGTAAATAATAAATAAAAAAGCAGATGTTCATGTAGAAACGATATCGTCCTCCACGTGAATACCTGCTTTTTATAGCTTCTTTTATTTATTATATCTGTTCTGTGCCGCTATTTGTCTCTGTATGAAATAAATAGCCGCTATATGCATTTGAATGAAGTGTACTGTTTGTTTGCTTTTTTACCTAAAAGAATCGCGTAGGAGGCTCTCTTAACTAAAGAGCCGACCTCTCACACCACCGTACGTACCGACCGGTACACGGCGATTCAACCGCATAAGTGCAAGGACTTGTAATAGCGCCTGAGGATACTAAAATATCCTGCTTCTGCGAGTCTTTCGTTTGCAATGGAACCTTTTAATACAGGACTACCGGCGATACGCCAATAACCCAGTCTGGAATTGCCCCACTGGTACTATTCCAAAATTCTTCGTTTGAGTTTCATTACGCATCGATATAATCTTTATCGAACCACTCGCCTAGCGAGTGGTTTTAGACATACAAAAAAGCACCTTAGCTTACGCTAAAGTGCTCTTCCTGGTGACCCGTGCGGGAATCGAACCCACGTTAACGGCGTGAGAGGCCGCTGTCTTAACCGCTTGACCAACGGGCCATGACCGCAAAAGATTGCTTATATAATATACCAGATGAAACGCGGTTTGTCAACATATTTTTCAGGGCGAATGGGATAAAATGGAGAGAGATTTTTGGCCGGCAGCGTTATTCGGAAAATGTACAGTAGGTCACTGCGCCCGCAGTCGAACTTCCGAGGCCAACCAGACCGCTGATTCGGCTCTTGAACCGGAATAAGCCGTTCCCTACAGAGCTTTTTATAATAGGCAGCAGGCAATGCAAGCAATCTGTAGGGCGGGATGCCCTCATCCCGCCGTGGAGAAACCTTGATCGACTGTGGCAAGCACTGCAAATAATTTGTAGGATCCGATGCTCGCATCGGGCTGTTGCCGCTCACCAAACTATGCCTGCCAATTCCGCAAGGTTGCTGCGGGCTGATGACAAGCATCTGCCCCTACAAACAAAATCAAGGGCAATGCCGCATAATTCTAAGTGCCGATACGGCGAGCGAGGTGCGGCAGCTGCTAAGCCAA
>ENA-ORPH01003129-ORPH01003129.1-human-gut-metagenome-genome-assembly--contig:-NODE-3129-length-12678-cov-2.901529_pt1 | contig 12678 bp, 4 predicted proteins | sample MGYA00242142_ERZ509074 | MGnify/ENA primary metagenome ERZ509074 (study PRJEB26280, sample SAMEA2338724) | human gut metagenome | biome: human gut; feature: human-associated habitat; material: faeces...
TAACAGAATCCGATCCGATCACAGCCTGCGATCATCCGATTTATGCAGGCGATCCACCTGCCATTGTCGGTTATCAGCATAACGGCTCCAAATGGGGAAAGCGTGTCTGGGATGTGACGGTCAATTACCGCATCACCGAAACCAGACCGGACGGACGATATATCGACCCGGACCAGTACGCAGGTGTCAGAACCTACACCTTTTCCTATCATGCAGAATCCGAGGATACCTGTACGTTCTATTGTCATGGGGACCCTTGGAACCCGATTCGTTACACCTTCCCGTATCAAACCACGACCGGAGCAGGCGGTGCATACCAAGAGGGAGAAACAGAAACACCAAACGAAGACCTCTCCTATGACCAGGAAACCTTCGTCAACGACGAATTTAGAGGAGAGCTTCTGATCATCAAATCCAATGAACAGGAAAATCCGTTCAAGGATTCCGCACTCGGCGCGGATAAAAGTAATATCTCAAGAGCCTCCTACTGGACGATCAAACTGCTGGACGGCTTTGAGGGCGTAGAATATGTGCATCTTACAAGTGAGACTCCGGCGGTGTCAGCAGAAGGCACCCATATCTTTACCGCATCGCGCGGAGTCGGGGTGCCAAATAACACGCTAAACGGCGGGCTTGGTATGAAGGTCGGCACCAACGGACAGATTCTGCTGCGCGATCTTCCTTACGGCACCTATGAACTCACAGAAGTGAAAGCCGATAATCCAAAATTCGTACTGGAACGTACCATTGTGGTCGTGTCTGAGCATGATGACGGAAACGCGAAACGAATCCCATACGGCACGCAAGGAAGCGTACCGGCAAACGGCGCGTATGCAGGCTACGCTGCAAATGGAACAAATGCCATCGGCGCAAACGCAAACGGAACCGGAGACTTCTTTAATAACCGCTATCAGCTGAATATCCGCGATAAGATCAAAGAAAATGTGATCAAGATCGTGAAAGTAGACTCCGAAACCGGAAAACAGATTCCGCTGAAAGGCACGAAAATTTTCATCCGGTATAAAGGAAATCCGGATCTGACCGATGAAGAAAACGAAAAAGCCTTTGGACCGGGCGGCACTGTCTCCAAGGATATCTTAAACCGGTTTCTGCCAAACGCAGAGTCCATCAACTCTAAGAGCACCAACTATACCTTTGAACTCGATGAAAATGGCGAAACCACCATCCCGTATGAACTCCCTTACGGAAAATATGAAGTCTATGAATGGCTGCTGCCGGATGGATACTTTGTCGGAGAGTACGGCACAGACGGACAAGGAAAGAACCATAACTTCGGGTATATCGAAGATGGCGTATTAAAATTCGGCGATACCGGAAAGTATGGCGATCACTATACCGGAGACGGGCATAAGTATGAAGATGTGGTTGCCATCTATGACGCAGACGGAAATAAAGTGGTCTACAAGGATAAAGACCAGTATAGCTTTGCAGAGCTGGATCAAATGGTCACAAACCGCTATACCTTTACCGTCACCGAGCAGGATATGCACATAGACGGAAACTATTCGCAGATGGTGCCGTCCACTGGCATTCCCGAAGGCGCGGAAGCGATCGACGCAGACCCTGCCTATGATAACAGTAACTTCCCATACAAGAAGTATTACCGTCTCATGGGCGTGTTAAATAACAGCGTCAAAGGAAAAATCGAAATCACCAAAGAGGGAGAGGCGCTGGTCGGCTTCCAAAAAGAAGAAAAAGACGGGCATACCATTCTCACTCCGGTGTTTGAAAAAGTCGCCAAACTCAAAAACGCAGTCTTTGGCATCTTTGCAGCCGTCGATGAAAACTTAAACGACGGCGGTGAAGGACCGGATATCTATGATGCGAAAACCGACGAAAAAATCACCATTCCAAAGAAGCTTTCCACGCATTTATCAAATGCCGCAGAGACGGTGAAAGCCTTTGCCTGGAAGCTGCTGAGTCCAAAGGAATATCCGAATAAGAAAAACTATGAAACAGGCTCCTATTCGCACGATTCCGGCGCAGAGCTTTGGTATATGCTCGAGCGTGAAGCCTCCGAGGGCAACGTGAAACGAACCATCTATGTCTCCCCGGAGCAAAAGGATACGACCTATACCTACGTCTATGAAACGCAGGATGAAGCATACCGCTATCGCTATGATGTGGAAGTCATCCTAAAAAACCAGGCGGGCGGAAGAAACGTCACGAAAGTGAATGTCATTAAGACTACAAGTCCGCTTGACGGAAGCGTACCGGAAATCCCGATGACCTATATGCACGGTATGGTCGGTACGGAATCGGTGGATGATGCCAAGGGCGAAATCCAAAGCTATGAAAAAGATAAGATCGACGAGTTCGACTGGACCGTCGTATCCGAACTGGACGTGTATAAGAAGCTGTACGTCTTTGAAGCAGACGGTGAAAACGATGTCTTTATTGACGGCGTAGATACCGACCTTGCAAAGTATGCGGCAAGTCGCTACCTTGTCAAAGATTATCTTTATTACAAGCTGACGGCAGACGATCTGAAAACCGAAGAACGCGATGTGACAAAAACGGTCATCGACCAGCCGGGTATTGACGCAGACGGTGACGGAAGCTATGATGGTCCGGACGATACCCCGCCAACCTATAAAGACGAAACGGTCAAAGTCACAAAGACCAAGTTCGAGTGGGATAATGAAGGCTGGGAGCTTTCCGGAAATCCGGCAGCAGGGGACCGCGCGATCTTAAAACAAACGGAGGATGGCGAAACAAAATACAAAACCGCTGTCACAGGCTATTACGTCAAAGGCGAAAAGACTGACCTATCGCAAGGAATCGGTTACGCTTTCATCGAAACAGACGCTGCGGGAAAAGAACTTCCGCCGTATACGATTCCGACCGAAGAAGGCTGGTCGCGGGTTCCTTTTACAGGCGATGCGAAAAACGATCCGCAGTATGTCATCATTTCCAAATTGGATGCAGAAAGCGGAAGCACCATTTACCGCGTCCTCTTAAACGATCTGGTCAGCTGGCAAGCGTGTACCGCAGATGGGAACTTTGAGCAGATGCGCATGCAGGTCTATGAAGCAACATACAAGCAGGAAAAGGACGATCCGGACGGCGTGACCATAGACTTTGACGGTCTGGTTGTCGATGCGAAAGCAGATCCGGAGGCAGGCGTTGCAACGACCGTCATCACCAAGCAGGCTGTGGGCGTAGCGGAAACCGTTGATGTGGGAATCGGCTACGAACAGGAAAACGCACCGGGCGTCATTACGTTCCGCACCGTACCGATCAGCGCACCGGTATATTTTTCGTGGCAGGACGGCACGAAAGCCGATATGTACTATAAAGGCGGGGTGTGCTATGCGACGATCAAGATGCCAGCCTCCGCAGTCGATCATCTGTACGAGGATATCGTACCGACCTTAAACTTCATTCACTACGACTCCGAGGGAAACAAAGTGCCGCTGAAACTCGACTGGTACTCCACGCTTTCCCCGACCAAACCGCGTGTCGAGTTTACCAGTAGAGACGGACTTTCTGACGGCATTACAGTCGTCGCAAAACGCATCGAGTCCCTAGAGGCAGGCGGCGAGACGATGTACGCAATCGAAATCGTTACCAATCAAGGCGAAGATACCCCGTTAGAGCTGACCTTTGCGGACGGCTATACCATGGATATCTACTGTGCAGAAACTGCATCCGGCAGCGGCGTTGGCGTACTGGATCTGTCGAATGTCTATAAGACGACAAGATACACACAGTCTCATCTGATTGAAACCATTACCACAGATGCAAACGGAAAAGCGACCTCAAAGCTACTTCCACTTGGAAAATACATCATCAGAGAGCTGGCGGCTGAGGAAAAATACTTAAATGACAGCAAAGAGCAGCTCGTAGAGCTGAAATATAAGAATCAGTTCACGCCGCTGGTGTGGAATCTGCATACCTTTGAGAACCAATACTTTACGGCGCAGCTTGATCTGTCGAAAATCCTCGAAACGGGATTCCAGTCGAGCCAGTATAAACCGCCGCAGCCGGGACAGGTCGTAAAATTCGGACTGTATGCGGCAGAGGAGATCAAGGCAGCGCATAGCGGCATCCTAAAGGTTTTCACAAAGAAAATCAAAAAGGATACGCTGCTTGACGTTTTCACCATCACCTACGAGGAAAATGGCAGCATTCTGGTAAATACCAAGCTGCCGCAGGGGCGTTACTACCTCAAGGAAATGAAAACCACAGAGGACCATATCCTAAGCGATCTGAAATATCACTTCGCGGTCAAGGAGGAAGCAGGGGACTACTCGGATGATACTGCCTTTGACTATGTAAACCATGACGGTATCTATGGACGCTTTGTCCTCGAAGAAAAGCATCATGTCAAAACCATCATCATGGTAGAGGCAAGACTTCCGATGCCCGCGATCAGTATTGACGGACTTTCCTATCCGCTGGATGAGGACTTTGCCTCTATCGATGAGAAGATCAAAATCACCGCAAATACCGACTATACCGAAATCACCGTAGATACGAAAAAAGGCGAAACGACCAATATCACCCTGCCAAACGGCAAGGTGCTGAACGTCAAACCGTCTGAAAGCGGAAACGGCTTTGACTATACGGTGGATGGTGTGACAAAGACCTTTACCCCAAGAGGCACCTATACCGGATACCATGCAGCCTATGAGGAGCTTTGGACTCCGGTCGCAGGAGAAGACCTCAATACCTATACACCGGAATTTACCTTAACAGGCGCGGGAAGTGACAAGGCAAGTGTCGTGCTGAACGCAAAAATCACGCATGAACCGTCTGTGACCATTACCACTAGGGAAGAACTCATTGACCCTGCAAAGCCGGAGCTGGGCTTTCAGACTGTCGATGTCAAGACCGGAAACCTTACGCCAAAGGGCAATCAGATCTTTAAGCACAGCGCCGTCATTTCTGTGACAAACGGCGTGGATAACGTGATCCAGCAGACCTTTACGCGCACAAGCGGCAAAAAGAGCGTAACCGAAACGCTTGACCCATCGGGTCTGATCACCCTAAACACCAAGGACAAGCTGACGCTTTCGCTGATCGGTACCGATGCACTCGTCACTGTTTCGATGGATAAGTACGGCGTAGTCAGCGCGAAAATCGAAAACGTGCTGCCGGGACTTTTCCTCGAAGATGCGCACCCGCAGATTACCTCGACAGGGGCGTTCGATACCGCAAAGACTTTCCGCTTCGCAAAGAATGTCACCCTCGGAAGACAGGACACCTCTGCGGATAAGCTGATGATCAAGCTTAGCTCCGATAACAAGGATGGCTTTGCGATTGAGAACGAGCATAAGCCGGAGGTGGAATTTGTAAAGGTGGATAAGGATGATACAAACAAAAAGCTTTCCGGTGCCGTCTTTGAAATCTGGTCTGCAAAAGAGTCCGGAGAATGGACGGTAGAGCCGGACAGCAAACTCGGCACCTATACGACCGATGCAAACGGACACTTCATCGCAAATCTGGATTACGGCATCTACTTCTGGCGCGAAGTGCAGGCTCCGGCAGGCTATGCGCCGGAGGACTACGACTATCACAGCTTCCGCATCATCAAGGGCATCCCGAAATATCAGTTTGTGATTGGAAACGTGAAGACGCCGGATACTCCGGGCGGTGGCGGCTCAACCTATCAGATCGAACTCAAGAAGGTAGATAAGGAAACAAGAGAATCCCTTGCCGGAGCAGAGTTTGAACTTTGGTCTGCAAAACTTGCAGAAGACGGTATCACGCTCGTGCCGGATGCAAAGCTGGTGACAAAGAACATGGTTACAGGACAGTACGGCATCGCAAGAGTCACCGTCTCCCATAAAGGAAAATTCTTCTACCGCGAGGTCAAAGCCCCGACAGGCTACGAAGCGGATGCTAACTTCCATCTGATTGACACAAGCACAACCGTAGACCTCATTACGCGGGTAGAGGTTGAGAACGAAAAGACGACTGAGCCGTTCATCAAAACATCTGCCGCAGGTATAGAAGGATTGAAAGAGATTCCTGTCGGTGAAAATATCGTGGTGATTGACACAGTAACCTATTTTAATTTGACACCGGGCAAAACCTATACCATGAAAGGTACACTCATGGATCAGAAAACCGGAAACGCTATTACAGTCGGCGGCAAGAAAGTCACACAAGAAAAGACATTTACGCCTGCAGAACCAAACGGAACCGTCACATTGCAATTTACCTTCGACGCTGGCAATTTTGCGGGCAAAAAATTAGTTGTCTATGAGCGCTTGTACCTGGAAGGCGAGCTGATCGCAAAGCATACGGATATCGGCGATGAAAATCAGACGGTGAAGATGATCCGTAAAGACGGACGCATCGAGTTTGAGACCGATCGCGGCGATGATGATGACGGCACGATCGGCATTGTTCCAAAAACAGGAGATAATGCACCACTGAAATGGATGATCCTATTGATGCTTGCTTCGGCCTTTGGCATTTTTGCCGCGATGATTAAGCGAAAAAAGGAATAACACTTGCTTTCCTTCTTTCATCTGCGCATCATGCGCAGTATGTTTTCTCTATGCTGCAGGGGGCCTTGGTTCCCCTGCAGTCATAAATCAGCAAAAGATATAAGCAGAGTAAAGGAGAAATAATGAAACGATTTTTAGCCATGCTTCTCTCTATTGTGATGGCCGCCAGTGGATTTGCCTTTGCAGCAGATCCGCCTGTACCGTCCTGCAGCGCAAAGGGAAGCACAATCAGCGCAGAGTACGGCAATCCGATTTCCAATCGAACGGTGATTTCTTTTAGCAATACGACAAGCGAAAATGTTGTTATCAAAAGCATCACAAATAGCAACGAAGCGGATTTTAGCGCAGACACTGCATCGGAATTTACCATTCCGAAAGCAGGAACGTATGTGTACCCTGTGCGCCTCAAAGACGATAAGGAGCCGGGAGATTACACCGCAAACTTTACCTTTACGGACGCAAACGGCAAAACCTATCCTGCTGCGGTAAAAATCAAGGTCACAGAATGCGTGAGAACGGATGCAAATCCGGTGACTGCCGAGTGGGGCTATGAGGTCCCGCTTATAGTTCGTGTGAAAGTTTCCAATTTCACGAAAAAGAATGTCACGATGGTCAAAGCGGAAGCAGCGAGCGCGGATTTTGAGCCTGCCGACCTTACAGCCGCGCCGATGGTACTGGCATCAAAACAGAGCGAGACATTTGATGTGAAACTGACGATCGGAAAGCACGTCGGCGTCTATAAAACGACGATTACACTTACCGATGCGGACGGAAAGACCTATGCACAGGAGGTTTCTGCGGAAATCGTAAAGAAAAAGCTGACGATTCCGAAGATCGTCGGCACCTATGTATATAACGGACAGAAGCAGACCCTGCAGCTTGATGAAAACTATGACGAAGCTCTGATCGGTATCTCCGAGGACTACGGCAGCGCAGTAGATGCGCATAGCTATGCGCCGGTGCTCTATCTCAAAGATAAGGTAAATACCATCTGGAAAACGGCTGACGGCACGACCAGCGATGTCAATCAGACGCTTTCGTGGGTCATTGAGCGATACAAGATAACGAAACCGACAGCAGTACCGAAAGCGTATGTCTACGATACGACGGAGCAGACCTTTTTACTGGATAACCTAACCGAGCAGCTTTTCGGCAAAGATGTGCTTACGGTTTCAGACGACAAAAAAACAAACGCCGGAACGACGACGGTTACCGTTCGGCTAAAGGATACTCAAAACTTTATGTGGGATGACAAAACCACTGCGGCGCTTTCTTTCCCTTGGGTGATGAAGCGCGCAGTGATAGATCTTCCGAGTGTGGAAAAATCAAATTATGATTACGACGGAAACGCACATAGCATTGAATTTACCGATGGCAGCATCGATGATGCGCTGGTTGCAATCGCGGATAACGAACGAACGCAAGTCGGCACACAAACGGTGACTGTTTCCCTCAAGGATAAGGCGAACTACGAGTGGAATACCGGCAGCGATGCCGATCTGACCTTTACCTTGGCGATCGGCGAACCGGTCTATAACCTGCCGCTGATATCCGGCACCTATGAATATAACGCAAAGACGCAGCACCCGGTGCTTGCAGGATTTGACGAAGAACACATGGAAGTTATCGATAATGCTGCCCAGAACGCCGGAGACCACACCATAACCGTAAAGCTTATTGATAAGGCAAATGCAAAATGGGCCAATACCGGAAACAGTGACGATCAGAGCCTGACATGGACGATTGCCAAAAAGCCGGTTACGGTTGCAGCTAAGGATAAGCGCGCTGCGGTCGGTGATCCGGTTCCGGCGCTAAATGCCAGTGACTATACCGTAACAGGCATCATCAAGCCGGACAGCCTCGGATTCATTCCAACGATTCAGTACAAAACCTCGCCGGACATGGCGCAGGAAGGGGCGACTGAAATTGTCGTATCCGGACCTGCCGAAACCGTAGACAAAAACTATAGCGTATCGTACCAGAACGCAGTCCTGACAGTGGGAAAATCGCAGATTAAGGAGATTCTGCCTACCGTCAATATCACCTTTGATTTTCCGCTTGCGGGCATGAAGAACCTAGAAATCGAAAACGGTGTAGACAATCTGCATGTAGACACCTATTTTGCGACCGTTTCATTTGAGAAAAATCAGGATGGAAAAATCAAAATTTTCGAGCAAGCGTCGGATAGCGATATGACGGATACGGTCAATGCAAACGGCCTTTCCGAAAACACAAAGGTATATGTGAATCTGCTGCTTACGGCAAACAGCGGGAAAATCATCGACAAAGCAAAAACGCGCGTCAATGTCAACGGCATCGCCCTATCATCGACCGATGTGGCATCGCTGGCGGGCGGCGCAGCAGTCAAGATTCCATTTACGACGCCGGCATACCGCGTGCATTTTTCAAGCGGAAAGGGAAGCGGCAGCATGGCGACAGACTATGCGTTTTCTGCAGATATGTACAACATGCCACAATCAACTTTCACAGCACCAAGCGGCAAAGAATTTGACAAGTGGCAGGTGAAGGATGCAGCAATCACCTATGCTGCAGGGCAAAAAGTGCAGCTGACCGGATCCATAAACCTCATCGCGCTGTATAAAGATAAGGCTGTTACCCCGGTGCCGGGCGGCGGTGGCGGCGGAGGATTCACACCGAGCGGCGGCGCAGCAGGTCCTGCGGAGATTACACCTACGGGAGAAGTACAGAAGCCTACCATCACTGCAAACAACGGCACTGTCGTGGCAACATCAAAGGACGGAACAGCAGTCACCTTTACGCCGGATGCTGGATACATCATTATGGATGTTATCGTGAATGGAAAATCCGTTGGCGCATTTGCCTCTGTAACAAATTTAAAAACAGGCGATATTGTCGAATGTATCACGCAGAACAAGGCAGGGATGCAGGCACTGATGAACAACTACGCACTCACTGCACGTTCCAAAAATGTGACAATGAAAAACGGAAAATCAGCAATCAGAATTTCATGGTTTGATCGCAACGGCGATAAAATGGATTTTGACGGCGTTGAGATCCAGCGTTCCACCAAGCGTTACTCCGGCTTTAAGAAGATGTTTGACAGCAATCGCAATAAATACTACAACACCAACATAAAAACAGGAACAAAGTATTATTACCGCGTCAGAGGCTACGTCCTGTTTAACGGCGAAAAAGTCTACACCGATTGGTCATTAAAAGCATTCCGCGCGGTAGGTAAATAAGAAAACTGACACAAAGGCGAGGCGCAGCAATGCCCTCGCTTTTCGATTACACAAAGGAGGACGTATGAAGAGAAGAATTTTAACAGTCGTTCTTATTCTTTTTGTGCTGCAGGCGCAGTTCGCGTTTGCCGCGCAAAAAGAGGTTACGAAGGAATATACCTTTGTGACAAATAAGGACGCAGAACTGACCTTTGCCGACGTCGGCAAGGGGGATCTATCGGATATTCCGCTGACGATCGAAGCATCCGGCAAGCGCTATCAGGCTGCTGCTGCTGAATTTTCGTTAGCGAAAGAGCCTGAGAAGGTCAAAGAAACCTATGAAGACCTGACCGCAAAGGACGTGCCGGAGAGCATTGAAAAAGACGGTGAGGTCTACACGCTGACCGATGTCAAATGGACGGAGACCAAGCGTACCGCGGCAACCGGAAGCAAACGCTATTACGGATATAACACGAAGCCGGATGCGCCTGCAGAAAAGGAAATAACTGCGACGCTGCCGGACGGCAGTACGATTACCGTTACCGGTAAGTTTGTAGACATTCGGCGCGTACAAGGCGGCTTCGATAAACCGTTTGCAGTAACAGCAAAATTTATCGGCGCTGCAGATGTTGCAAATTATATTCTGCCGGATGGCAGCAGCATTCCAAACGACGCATCGATTCCGGCTTTCAAAGGATATGAGGATGTGATTCTAAAGAATCTGGGTTACAGCCCAAAAAACTACCGGATTACCGGCGGGAAATGGATCACCGACTACTATACCGATGATAACGGCGAAACGTGCCGCAAGGCGAAATTCACCGGTACGCAGCGCGGCACCGATTGGGTGGCGACCTATCGTGAAGTCCTAAGTGACGCCAGTCCATCACTGACGACCTATACCGCAGCATGCACTTACCGGGCTGATACGATGACGGTAAAAGCGGTGGTGACCTACGAGAAAGAGAGCCATTTGAAGGCAATTCTGATACTGACTGCAGCTGCCATTGCAATTATCGCTCTTTTTACGGCACTTCTGCTTTTCTTCCTGAAGAAGAAACGTGAGGACGGAGATGACACTGCAGACGAGAACAAATAAATGAAGATGGGACCCAAAACAGCGGGTAACCAAAACAGATAGGATGAAAGAAGCAGTTAACACAAAATGTTAGCTGCTTTTTTGCTTTTTGATGCTGTGTCCCAAGTTGGGACACAGGTGAGGAGGAACAAAATGGAACGGATTAACGACCTTTTACGAGTAGAGGGAATCATGTCGCAGGGATTTGGGCTCAGTCCCAAGATTGTGATGCGCGATCAGCGGTTAACGATCGAAGCGAAGGCGATTTATTCCTATATAGTATCATTTGCAGGCGGTGGGAACCAATCGTTTCCGGGACGGGACATGATGGTGGAGGAGCTTGGTATTTCTGTGAAGCGATATTACAAGCACTTGCAGCTCCTGATCGATTGTGACTACTTGCGCATTGAACGTGAAAAAGGCGAAAATGGTATGTTCGGTCGGAACATCTACACGATTGTCGCAAATCCGGAATCGGATTACACAGTTTCTGATGCCGTAAAGGATTCTGCTGATGTAAAGGTCACTTTCATGCAGAGCAAAGATGCAGATGACGCAGACAGCTGGGAAACGCAGCATATTGTTCCAAAGCCAAGAAAACGAGCTGCAAAGCATGACAACAGCCTTCGCCTGCAGCTCGGCATCGATGCGTTAAGCGCTGCAGATCCGTCCAGTCAAAAAGATTTGGAGTTGATTTTAAGCGCAGCAATGGATATGGCAGCCAGCAAAGAAATTAAGGTTGCCGGAGCTGTAAAGAGCCACGAGGCTGTGATGGATGTTCTGGAACAGCTCACAGCTGATCATGTACGCGTGATTTTAAAAACGCTTCAGGATAACCGTGGAAAAATTAAGAATGTCAGATCCTATCTTCAGGCGTGTATCGTCAACAGCATTTATGAAAATGTCAGTGATATCACCAGATCGATGGAGGAGGCGGAAAAACGACAAACAGCGGTCAAACAGGAAGTGGCCAGGACAGATGAAAAGAAACGAATCTTTGAGGCATACCCGGAGCTTCGGTCACTGGATCAAGAAGCGGCAGATATTACGATGAAGATCTGCAGACTGACTTTTACCGGAGACAAGAGAGAAAAAGAACAACTGATTCAAAAACGTAAATCGATCGATTTGCAGATTGAAGCATTCTGCAGCGCAAATCAGATAGACGCAGCGTTGATTCTTTGAAAAAAGCAAAGGGGGTACAAAGGGAGTCACCATGTAGTCGTTTTGACCACACTAATAATAACAGTATATATTATATATAACTATATCTAGTAGCTAAGTTATTCGTTATATAAACTATATCTCTTCGTCATCATCATGCGCGCGCGTACGCGCGAGGGAGGAGGATGAGGACGAGGACGGAATCTGTCAGGTAGATGGTTTAATTTATAGATTGCATACGGATGGAATGCGATAAAGCTTCTAAAATCGTTTTTTAAGAGATAAAAACTAAGAATGCAATAAAAGTTATCGAAAATGATTTTAAAATCCGTTAGAGAGGAAAATAAGTGCCAAATAAGGGTATTGAAATATAAAACATCATCATAAAAAACAGAGAAAGGATGAGTGAAGCAAAACAGGAGGCATACAGCAAGGGAATTTTGGTCGAAAACTAGCTGATGCCTAAAATCGTTTTTTAAGAGCCTAAGTGAGACGGGGGTGCATAACTTATCGAAAGAACGGAAAAAATTCGTCAGAGACGAAAACAGACACCAAATAGATGGAACTAACACGACAGATATAGCCAGGAGGTTGAAAATGAATCGGATTTATGAAAAAGAGGTGCTGGTTTTAATCGAACAGCTCAGAACAGCACGACGCCAAATCAGACTGCTTCGCCGCATTGCGCTTGATGAGCAAACTAGGACAGCATTGATAAAGGCGCTGGACATCACTGCAGAAGAATTTGAAT
>ENA-ORPH01003136-ORPH01003136.1-human-gut-metagenome-genome-assembly--contig:-NODE-3136-length-12659-cov-2.481117_pt1 | contig 12659 bp, 10 predicted proteins | sample MGYA00242142_ERZ509074 | MGnify/ENA primary metagenome ERZ509074 (study PRJEB26280, sample SAMEA2338724) | human gut metagenome | biome: human gut; feature: human-associated habitat; material: faeces...
CGCAACGGAAGCCGCCGCGCCTATCGCAAGCGCCAGCCCGGTGAAAATTCCGCCCATGGCGAAGCCGCACACAGCGCACACTAACGCCGCCGCACACTGAATATAAAAGCACGCATGCACAGTCCTCCGGAGCGCGCCGACCCTCCTCTGCCTTGCAGAAACAAAGTCGGAGACCACGCTCTTTCCGTCGGATTCAAAATGTATGAGCCGCTTTTTTATCCCGTCCAGCATAATTACCTCCAGAAATTATAAGGCTCAGAGCCTGTTGACTTCCTCCAGCCACAGCGCCGCGGAAGCGTCGCTGGGCATTCTCCAGTCGCCCCGGGGCGAGAGTGTGACAGAACCCACCTTCACGCCGTCCGGCAGGCAGCTCCGCTTGAACTGCTGCGAGAAGAACCTGCGGTAGAACGTCCTGAGCCACTTGAGAATAGTTTCCCGGTCGTAGCTTCCATCAAACGCGTACTCCGCCAGGCGGAAAACCTTGCTGGGCGGGAAGCACCAGCGTATCCCGTTGTACAGGAAGAAATCGTGCAGCTCGTACGGACCTACCAGATCCTCGGTTATCTGGGCGATGTCGCCGTTTTCGTCCGCCGGGAGAAGCTCCGGGCTTACCGGAGTATCGTAAATGCTCATCAGGACCTCGCGGAGGTCTGCGCCGCCGACGGTTCCCGCGTAGTACTTCACGATGTAACGAACAAGCGTTTTCGGAACGGAAGCGTTCACGCCGTACATAGACATGTGGTCGCCGTTGTAGGTAGCCCAGCCGAGCGCAAGCTCCGAAAGGTCTCCTGTGCCTATTACCATGCCGTTTTCAGCATTTGCGAGATCCATAAGTATCTTGGTGCGCTCCCGTGCCTGGCCGTTTTCGTACACCACATTGTGGTTGCTCTCGTCGTGGCCGATATCCTTGAAATGCTGCTTTACCGAATCAGCAATATCTATCACGCGCAGCCTTGTCCCGAGCAGCTCGCAGAGCCGCTCCGCGTTGCTGCGGGTGCGCTTTGTCGTACCGAAGCAGGGCATTGTGACCGCCCGTATATCCGACGCGGGTCTGCCGAGTAGCTTCATAGCCTCCACGCACACCAGCAGCGCAAGCGTGGAATCCAGCCCGCCGGAAATTCCGATCACCAGCGTTTTCGCGTTGGTGTGGCGGACGCGCTTTTCAAGCCCATGTGCCTGCATTGTGAGGATATCCTCGCAGCGCTTGTCGGTCTCCGCCGAGGTATTCGGAACGAACGGAGTGCGGCGCACTATTCTGGTAAGCTCTGCGGGCTTTATTTCCATATCGAACGGAATACGGCGCATTCCCGGGCGCAGACCTCCCACGAAGCTAGTGTTGCGGCGGCGCTCGGAAGCAAGCTTCTGGACGTCTATTTCAGTAACGGTCAGCCCGGTTGAGTACAGTTTGCTCTCCGCGAGGACTATTCCGTTTTCAGCGATTATATCGTGCCCGCCGAATACAAGATCCTGCGTGCTTTCGCCGGAGCCTGCGCTTGCATACACGTACCCGCACAGCAGACGCGCGGACTGGCTGTTGACAAGCTCGCGGCGGTAGGAATCCTTGCCGATGGTCTCGTTGCTGGCGGAGAGATTCGCGATGAGGGTCGCGCCGCCGAGCGCGAGTGAAATGCTCGGAGGCTCCGCAGCCCAGAGATCCTCGCAGATCTCCGCAGCGAAAACCAGCTCGGGCGTCCCGCGGCACTCGAACAGCAATCCAAGCCCGAACGGAACGCTCTCCCCGAAAAGCTCGATATCGTACTCGCCCTCCGGGGCGGCGGTGAAATGCCGCTTCTCGTAGAATTCGTTGTAGTTCGGGAGGAACTTCTTCGGCACAACGCCGAGTATCTTCCCGTCCTTCATTACGACGGCGCAGTTGTAAAGCTCCCCGCGGAACCTCAGCGGACAGCCCACCGCAATGAGCATGTCAAGTCCGGCGGAATGCTCCGTGATATCCTTCAGCGCGTTCAGGGCGCCGTCAAGCAGGGTCTGCTGAAAAAACAGATCCTGACAGGTGTAGCCGGTAATGCACAGCTCCGGCAGAACTAGCACTCTCACTCCCTGCTCGTGAGCCTTATCTATCAGCGCCTTTATGCGGGCGCAGTTATAGCCGCAGTCTGCAACCTTGATGTCAGGCGTTCCCGCGGCGGTCTTTACAAATCCGTCCTTCATTCTTCTGCTCCTTTTGTGCCACAGTAAGCACTTTATATTGTTATCCATTATATATTATATACGTTTTTCATCTGAAAATCAAGAGCAGTACACTGATTTTTAACATTTTATATAAAAATCCCCGCAGCCGTGTGACTGCGGGGATAATTGTATTCGATTCAGTGATATCAGAATCCGGTAGAATAGTTCGGAGCTTCCTTTGTGATCTGGATATCGTGCGGGTGGGACTCCCTGAGACCTGCGCCGGTGATGCGTACGAACTCTGCACGCTCCTGGAGGTCGGGGATAGTCGGGCAGCCGCAGTAGCCCATACCGGAGCGGATACCGCCAACGAGCTGGAAGATGGTGTCGGCAACCGATCCCTTGTAAGGTACACGGCCCTCAACGCCCTCGGGAACGAGCTTCTTGCTCTTATCCTGGAAGTAGCGGTCAGCGGAGCCCTTCTTCATTGCAGCAAGGCTTCCCATGCCTCTGTATACCTTGAACTGTCTGCCCTGATAGATCTCAGTTTCGCCTGGAGCTTCGTCACAGCCTGCGAGGAGTGAACCAAGCATTACAACGTTTGCCCCAGCCGCAAGAGCCTTGACGATATCGCCGGAGAACTTGATACCGCCGTCTGCGATGACCGGAACGCCGTACTTAGCAGCAGCGCATGCGCAGTCGTAAACCGCGGTGATCTGCGGAACGCCGATACCTGCAACTATTCTGGTGGTGCAGATGGAGCCGGGGCCGATACCTACCTTTACAGCGTCAGCGCCAGCCTTGATGAGATCCTCAGCGGCAGCGCCGCGATGATAACAGCGTTCGGGAACGCGGTCTTGATCTTGTCGAGGGTGGTCATGATGTTCTTGCTGTGGCCGTGCGCGGAGTCGAGCACCAGTACGTCCGCCTGAGCCTTCAGCAGAGCGCCGGCTCTGTCAAGCACGTCGGGAGTAATTCCGATCGCAGCGCCGCAGAGGAGTCTGCCGCCTGCGTCGCGCGCGGTGTTCGGGTACTGTACGCTCTTCTCGATATCCTTGATCGTGATAAGTCCCTTGAGGAAGCCGTTCTCGTCAACCAGCGGGAGCTTCTCGATCTTGTGCTTTCTGAGAATCTCCTGAGCCTGCTGGAGATTAGTGCCGACCGGAGCGGTAACGAGGTGATCCTTTGTCATTACCTCGCCGATCTTCTGGTTGTAATCGGTGATGAAGCGGAGGTCGCGGTTAGTGAGGATACCGACCAGCTTGCCGTTCTCAACGACCGGAACACCGGAGATCTTGTACTTGCCCATCAGAGCGTCTGCGTCAAATACGCTGTCCTGCGGGGAGAGGAAGAACGGGTTAACGATAACGCCGTTTTCAGAACGCTTTACCTTGTCCACCTCGTCGACCTGCTGCTCGATGGTCATGTTCTTGTGGATAATACCGATACCGCCTTCTCTGGCGATCGCGATAGCCATGCGGCTCTCTGTTACGGTATCCATCGCGGAAGTCATGATCGGGGTGTTGAGCGTGATGTTCTTGGTGAGCTGCGTCTTGAGGTCGATCATGTTCGGGGTAACGTCGCTCTTTGCGGGTATGAGCAGCACGTCGTCGAACGTAAGACCTTCCTTGACAAATTTCTCGTTGTAGTTGCAGTTCAGCATACGATTAAATCCTCACTTTCTCGATCCGTTTCTGATTTGCACAGGTATTCCTGCGTCTTTTTCATTTTCTGGAACATTTCCCTCAATAAGGAAAAAAGCCGCTGAATGCATATGCTTCATGGCTTTTAGTTCCGTTTCGGGGAGATGTCCTCCCGAAGATATATTATAAATATTATATCACTAAACCGCTTTTTTTTCAAGCGCAAACCAGGAGAAAAGTATACAAATATCAAGCCTGAATTCGCCGCGATTTCGGAAATTTTCACGCTTTCCCTGAAAATCTCAAAAAAATCTTTCACAGCTTATTGACGAAAAAAGATATTTATTATAGAATATATGTGTATGGGTATTTTATGCCCTCTGAAAAATGTATGAAATTCACAGATAAGGAAATGATAATATGATAAAGACCTCAGCTTCGCTGCTTGCCTGCGACCTCGCGGATATATCCGGGGAGCTCTCGCGCTGCAAAGCGGCGAATGTCGACTGGATACACTTCGACGTAATGGACGGCGCGTTCGTCGACCAGATAACCTACGGCAGCCCGGTGCTGAAATGCGTCCGCAGGGCAACGGATATGTTCCTTGACGTGCACCTGATGGTGAACGACCCGGCGAGCCAGATCAAGTTCTTCGCGGAAGCCGGAGCCGACCTCATCAGCTTCCACCTTGAGAGCCGCAGCGACGCACGAAAGACCCTGGAGCTGATACGTTCCTTCGGCGTGAAATCCGCGCTTGCAGTGAAGCCCGGAACTCCCATTGAGGAAGCGTTCCCGCTTGTGGAGCTGTGCGACATGGTGCTCGTTATGACCGTTGAGCCGGGCTACGGCGGGCAGGCGTTCATTCCGGAAACGCTGGATAAGATACGCGCTCTGCGCAGCTTCGCCGGAGATTCCCTCGACATTGAAGTCGACGGCGGAATAAACGGCAAGACCGCTCCGCTGGTAAAGGAAGTCGGCGCGAACGTCCTGGTTGCCGGGACCGGCCTTTTCAAGGCGGAGGACATGGCGCAGGCTAACTCCCTGCTGAAGGCTCCGCAGAAAGGACAGGCATGATAACTCCCATAACCAAGCGCGACCCGCGTAAGCTGTATCTGGAGCGCCTTGTATTCATGGCGGCTCTGCTGATACCGGCGGTGTTCCGCGGCGGCTTCAGACCGCTGGCAGTGTGCGCGGTGTGCGTTATCTGCTGCATGTTCACAGACTGGGTCTGCTGCAAGCTGCGCCGCATAAAATACGACATTAAAGACCCCGCCGTGATGTTCTGGGGGCTGTGCTGCGGAATGCTCATGCCTGCTGGTATCCCGCATGTCCTTGCAGGACTTTCCGCGGTTATCTGCATAGCTCTCGGGAAACACATTTTCGGCGGAAACGAGAACCTCGTGTTCTCTCCTCCAGCGATAGCCGTGGCGTTCCTGATAATCTGCTACCCCGGCGACATGCTGTATTATCCGAAGGTCGGCGAAATTCTCCCGATGTTCTCGGAGTACGAAGGGACTTTCACCCGCTCTGTCGAATACCACATGAACCTCGGCACAACGCCTACCCAGTCCGTTATGGATATCCTCATGGGGAACGTCCCCGGCGCTATCGGCGCTGTTAATGTCCTCGTTATTCTGGTCATCGGCGTGTGCATGCTGATAAAGCACTCCACCAGTTTCACCGCGCTGATATCCTGCCTGACCTCTGTGGCGGCTATCTCTGCGCTGTACCCCAGGGTCGGGGATTCTCCGCTTATGTCGGTGTTCTATGAGCTTTCCAGCGGCTTCCTGCTGTTCGGAATCGTTTTTATGTCCGCCGAGCCTTATATACTGCCGAAGCGCCGCGCCGCACGAGTCATCTACGGAGTCGTGCTGGGCTACACCGTGATGATGTTCCGGTATTTCGGTCAGGTGGAGGGCTGCTTCGTTTTCGCGCTGCTTATCGTCAACGCCATGAGCAGCTCGTTTGATACCATCGTTGAAAATATCCTCTACTGGAAGCGCAACTACATCAGCTCCTTCGAGGGAAGCAAGAACCGCGCGCAGCAGGGCGGCATAAAGCTCACTGACACGCAGGAGATACAGCTCCCCGAAAAATACCGCTACAACACCCCGCCGATAGACGGCAAGGTGAAGCGCCACAAGCGCCGTCCTGCGTTAATAAGCAGACCCGGGGAGGCTCAGCCGCACCATGAGCAGCTCGAGCAGCCGGAGCGTTCAGAGCCATCTATAAACCCGGAGAAGGAGGACAGCGATGAATAACAAAACCTCCGGGAAGTTCAGACTTGACGGGCTTTTCCGCCAGAATATCGTTCTGATGAGCGGACTCGTCACCGCCCCGATAATAGTAGCGGCGACAACGTTCGAACGCGCTCTGGTGCTCACCCTGAGCTTCCTTCTTATCTCGTACTCGTCAATAATCATCTGTCGGTTCATTCCCCGGGAGATAGTCTACACCGTGCGGATAATCTGCTACGTCGGAGTTGCCGCTGTGATGTATATTCCAACCGCGCTGCTGATGAACGCGCTGTTCCCTGAAACGGCCTCGGCGGTGTCCATCTACATTGAGATACTTGTAGTCAATTCCCTGATACTCGCAAAGACCGAGAGCCGGTTCTACCTCATGCCGCTGAAAGAAATGGCGCTGGACGCGCTGATGTACATTCTCGGCTACGCTATAGCGGCGTTCGCCGTGGGTATCATCAGGGAGTTCCTCGCGTTCGGCTCGCTGTTCGGACTGAGAGTATGCGACGCCCCCATGCCCGCCGCCAAGACCACGTTCTTCGGGTTCATACTTGTGGGGATCCTCGCGGCGGTCTGCCGCGGAGTGACTACCCGCCGCAGGAAGCGCAGCGAAAGCTCCGGCGTTATCCGAAAGGGGGCTGAATGATGGAAGTTATCGCAAAGATCGTTTCCGCCGCGATGGTCTCCGTGTTCGTCCAGAACGCGATATTCGACCGCGCATTCGGCAGCAACGTCGGTATTTACGCCTCCCGCAAGAACAGCACCGTTATCGGCTTCACTCTCGGCATCACTGCTATGACTACCCTGGCGAGCATTGTTTCCTTCTTTGTTGACCAGGCTATGCTCCCGACGGAGTTCGGCTGGCTGTTCATGCCGCTTATCTACTCAGCCGTTATCAGCGTGCTGTATATTCTGGGGCTTCTGGGGCTGTGGCGGTTTTTCCCAAAAATATTCAGGAAAATACGCAAGTACGTCCACCTTGCGATATTCAACTGCGCCGTTATCGGCGCGCTTTTCCTCAACTCCAACTACGGCAGCGACATCTGGTCGTACATCGGATACGGTTTCGGCACCGGCATAGGGTTCTTCCTGGCGTGCTTCCTGCTGAATATCGCGCACGAAAAGCTGGACCGCGGCTACCCCATCATGCTTGTATACATCGGCGTGATATCGCTGGCGTTCTACGCGCTGGCGGGCTACACCGTTGACTTCTGATAACAACACACCACATTCTAGGAGATATCATGAAGAAAAAGAACATCAAGATAAAGCACCGCAAATACAGCCTGTACCAGCGCAAGAAAAGCAAGGGCAGGAAGTTCCTCACCGGACTGCTGATGGTAATTCTGGTGGCGGGTCTGTGCGTACTGGGCTACGGCCTGGGCAAGCCACTGGTGGAGTACTTCTCTAACCGCGGAAACGAGCCGACCCCGGAATCCGCCTGGACTCCGCCGGTATCCGCCGAGCCTGCGGCTCCCTCTGCGGAAGGAACTGCGGAAAAGACCGCTGAATCCTCCGAACCTACCGCCGAGCCGGAAATCGAAAAGACGGTCAGCGCGTTCATTCTGCCGGAGACCGCCGCGCTCAGCTCCGAGAGCCTCAACAGCGCCCTCGCAGCCGCAAAGAACAGCGGCTGCACCGACATCACGGTAACGCTCAAGGACGAAGCCGGAAGCTTCCTTTACAAGACCGCTCTCAAGGATATCCCCGAGAGCCAGATAACCGGAACCCTCACCGCAAAGCAGATCGCGGACATCATCACCAGGGCTGGAATGACTCCGCACGCGCGTATAAATACGCTGCTCGACCGCACCTCCCAGACCTACTCCGGCGGAAACATCTGCTACATGATAGCCGACGGCGGGATCTGGCACGACTACTACGTCGACCAGGGCGGCAAGTCCTGGCTCGACCCGTTCGAGAAGGAGACCGCGGCGTACCTTGCGGATATCACAAAGGAGATCGCGTCCGCGGGCTTCACAGACGTGATACTCGCAAACATGAGGTACCCGGCGTTCAACCCGCTGGATTATACGAACTTCCTGCGGCAGCTCAGCATTTCCGACGAAACCGCGCGTCTTGAAGCGCTGTGGAACGTCATTTCCGCATGCCAGAAGGCTGCGGGGGATACCAGAGTCACAATTGAAATGAACGACGAAGATCTGTTCGCGGATAACAACGCGATCGCGCTCACCACTGCGGAAGCCGCAGGAGATAAAACAAAGCTGAAAACCGCAGCGCTGCTGGTGGACTACTCCCCCGCCGACAAGACCGGCTACGCCGAAACAAGGGCGTTCATCGGGAAGCTCTCCGCGATGTACTCCGGACAGGAGTGGGCGGTCCGCATTCAGACCTCCGGATTCTCCGCCGCTTCTCTCGAGCAGGTGCGCAAGGCGTTTGCGGACTCCGGTATCACCATGTTTTCTGAATAATCGGTGAAAATTTTACCGCCCTACTTGATTTTAGGAGCAGTTTAGGTTATAATTAAAAGGTACTATAAAAATCATGCCGCAAGGCAGGACGTGGAGGACAACTAATGACAACACTCGCAGTTATTTCTACCGCAGCTTCTTCTGCAGACGCAACCGGCGGTGCAAACGTGGCAAGCATGCTCACAATGCTCATTCCGCTGGCGCTTATCATCGTATTCTTCTATTTCTTCATAATCCGCCCGGAGAAGAAGCGCAACAAGGAAATGCAGAACATGCTCAACAGCATTCAGGTTGCTGATGAGGTTATCACCAACGGCGGCATCATCGGCAGAGTTCTTTCCGTTAAGGAGGACACCGTGCTTATCGAGACCGGCAGCGACCGTACCAAGATCCGCGTGCTGAAATCTGCTATCGCTAAGAACAACACCGTTCACGAGGCTCCCGCTGAGGAAGCTCCCGCTAAGAAGAAAAAGGGCGACAAGCCCGCTGAGATCAAGTGACCTTGCGCATATGAAGCAAAAACTCCCTTCGGAAACGGAGGGAGTTTCTGTTTGTCGGAAGAGTGCACGGCTAAAAATATGCTGGTGAAAATTGCCGACGCGGTATTTAACATGCGGCCGCTAAATTATAAGCAAGGGGCCTCTTTTGAAGTCCCTTACATTCATTCATTCTTATTTTCTGTTGTCTGTTCAGGCTCGGTAGCTCCCTCCGCGCGCTTTTTAAGCTTTATCTTCGACATATTCCGTATTCTTGACCAGATGAACGCCAGCGCCACCAAAACAAGCTCCGGAATAGTCTGCCACAGTCTTGACACCACGGATACGACCATAGCGTCGCTCTGCGGCATTATAAGGCACAATCCGGCTACGATGATTCCCTCGCGGACTCCAAGCCCGGACGGGGCGAATATCGCGAGAATGCCCATTATCGCGGAAACTCCCCAGATACCGGCACAGAACAGCAGTTCGGAGTACTCCACGGCGGGATAGATCGACTTCGTAAGAATGAAGAATCCAACGCCGACGATCAGCCAGTTTCCGATGAACAGCAGCACGACCTTTAACATCTGCGAGTACTTCATCGGTATCTCAAGATCCTTCTTAAAGAGCTTCCCAAGTATCCGCAGGAAGAAATTGATTATTTTCGGGTGAATGCACACGAAAAACACGACTATCAGCGCGATAGTTACCCACTTGTAGTTTTCCAGAAGCTCGTTCGGGAAGAACAGCAGCGACACGATAAACAGCATTGCCGCGCCAAGCAGCGTGCAGACATTCTCAATAAAGAAGCACACCGTTACCTTCGACAGCGGCGCGTCCTCCTCCTTATAATAGGTCAGGCGGGCGGCAAGCATGAACACCTTCCCCGGAATGTACTTTCCGAGTATAGAGTAGAGGTAGCTTGTGACGGCTTTCTCGTACTTTATCGCACAGCCGTTAAGCTTTGTGATGTAGTGCCACAGCGACGCCAGGGTTATTTTATACAAGAAATAGAACAGCATGGAGAATATGAATATCCCCATATCAACGTTCATTATCTTGTCGGAGAATTCATCCCAGTTCTTCCAGAAGTACCACGCCAGGAATACCACGACAAGCACGCCGAACAGGATTTTCAGCGCTTTCAGTATCTTTTTCTTATCAGGCTTTTTCATTGTTTTCCCCCGGTCAGAAGCTCAGCAGCACGCGAATGAAGCACATGTAATAGTATATGAACCAGGTCGGCATTTTCTCAAGCTTAGCGAGCTTTTCACGGCTGAATTTCATGTTTCTCCAGCCAAGCTTGAATGCAAGGCGGTGATTCCACTTGCACTTGCCGGAGACATCAACATTAAGCTTCCTTCCCATCTTTTCGAACATTTCCTGCTTCGCCTTTGCCGCGTTGAACTTGAATACCAGAGCACGCTTCTGGCTGCGAAGCATTTTGCTGTCGTCGATTCGCGAAGCAACTATCGCGCCGTCGTCCACAGCGGACTGGAACGCCTCCATTGCGCGCTCGCTTCGGATAACGCAGCTTGTGTGCTTTATCGGATTCTTCTTCATTTCCTTGAGCCAGATATCGCCGAAGCTGATATCCGCAGAGTTGCAGTAATGATCCTGGCAGACCATGCAGCTCTCCCGGCTGAAGAAGTACGCGTTTTTGTATGCGCATATCGTCTTGGGGTAGCTGAGGGTCTTTTCGCTGCCGTCCTCGTACTGCACGGTGGAAAGTCCGCGCCAGTGACCACGGCGGTAGTACAGCCTCTTTGCGCCCTCAAGGGAGATTTTCTTCTTCCTCAGCGGAACTAACGTTGCATTCTCGCTGTGACTTCCGCTGCAATAAAGTCCGAGCTTCAGCACGACCTTTTCTTTCAGCGCGGGCTCCTTTTCAAGCATTGCGGTGAACGCTCTCATCTGGCAAGGGACGAGTACTACGGCAAGCTTTCCGTTGAACTCACGGAGCATATCAACGTGCTTCATCAGCGGCATGTACATGTATACCGACGAGGAGCTTTCCATCAGTTCCTCCCTGGTTGTCGCGATGAACGTCTTGTATCCCAGCTTTCCGTCCTTTATCTCGCTTCTTGTGACCCACGCGCCGTCTATCTCTCCCGTTTCGAGCATGTGGCACAGCAGAGCCGTCACCATACCGCCGGAAGCCGCATTAGCGCGGATATTCCCGTCAGCGGCATAGCCCATTCGCGCGCATATATGTTCGCCCATGTAGAACTCCGGACGGTTGAAATCAAGCAGCTTGACCTTTTTCGGCTTGGCGTAGACCTTGTCTATCTCCTCGCTGATGAAGCGGATATTGTCACGGCTGCTCTCCAGCACGGCAGGGAGGTTCTCCTTTATTTTCTCGCGTATATTCTGGCTCTCGGAAATGAACCCCATGAACTTTGTTTTCAGGGAGTCAAGCTCCAGCGCGGAAAAATCCACCGCGTACTCGCCAAGCCCGAACATATCGAGCACTTCCTTATACTTGTGGCTCCAGCCGACGAGCAGCACCGGAGTGCATTTTTCCAGAGCGCCTATCATTGCATGGAATCGGGAAGCTACCAGTACTTCGCAGCGTGCCAGTAGCTCGCGTATCTCCTCGGGAGCCATTTCGCGCGGCTCCCACATTACCTTTGTCTTGTCCCGGACTGCATTATAAACCTCGGTGCAGATGATGAGGTCGTTGTTGCGGGGCTTCTCGCTGCCTTCGCGGGCGGCGTTGGCTATCAGAAGCACGTTATAGTCCTGCTCATTGAGCCAGTTGATGAACTGGATCATACAACCGCGGTAGTCCCTGCCCATTTTTTCGCATTTTCCCTGGACTACGCTGCTTATCGACAGCGCGACAACTCTCTTGCGGAAGAACGGGCTGTCCTCGCAGAGCTTCTGCACTTTTTCGGCATAAAATTCGCTGTCGGGCATGGAGAATGCTCCATCGGCGCAGAGCTTCACGTTTTCGGTGACGCCTATTCCGGCTAGGTTGTCCTGGGTGATTTTTCCGCGTGCGCAGATGAGCTTTATCTTCGGAAGTATCCACTTTGCAAGGAACTTATTCCAGCCGTTCTTGAACGTACCGAGCGCCTGGGAGTACTTAACGACGGGAACTCCGCAAAGCATGGGGACTGCTGCGCATACGAACGCGTAAGTATTCATGATGAAGCCGCGGCTGTCCACGAAGGAGATTCCCGCCTCGTCGATAACTATGTCGCACTGGGAGTACGCCTTGATTATCTTATCCATTTGCAGAAGCTTCCGGAACGGCGGAATGAACCGCAGGAAGCTGTAAAGTATGGAAAGCGGGAAAGCCAGGAACAGAAGGCGCTCCGGCTTTGCGTTGACTACTTTTATAAAGTCGTATTTCTCGGGCATTTCAGCGATGAGCTTACGGTCTGCACCGGGGTATGTGGACATCAGGAATATATTGAGTTTCTCGCCGTAGCGCTCCCTGAGCTGCTTTATGGAGCTCTGAAGCATGGCTGCGGCTCCCTTGTTTCCGCTGAAGCAGGCGGCGGTTATAGCGATGTTTATTGGTTTCATCTATGTGCGCTTCCTTTACTTTTCGATTTTGTATAGCAATACAATGATATTGTATCACATAAGTGCTTATTTGTCAAAAGAAAAGTTTGTGAAAAGATTGCTGGAATGATAAACTAGAATTTAGCGGCGTAGTGTGCTTCCGAAACAGTCCGCCGGACTGTTTCGGAGGATAGTCATGACTAGATTTTATATGTTGCT